>Ga0070703_10000370_pt1 | contig 19282 bp, 34 predicted proteins | sample KBSK5251metaG_FD_65453 | JGI IMG/M metagenome (GOLD analysis project Ga0070703, IMG submission 65453) | Corn, switchgrass and miscanthus rhizosphere microbial communities from Kellogg Biological Station, Michigan, USA - KBS K5-25-1 metaG | ecosystem: Host-associated > Plants > Roots >... | reverse complement strand
GCTGTGCGGTGTGCGATTGGAGCGCGCTGCTCATCCGCTAGAGTCCCAGCTATAGCGCCAGCACTCGGCCATGCCGTTCGCGTCCGCGCGCCACGCGGTCGTGCAATCGGGCTGGATGAACGACTCGTCCACTTCGAGCACCTTGGCGCGGCGGTAGTCGGTCTCGCCGCGCGCCAAAACCTCGTTGCACAAGCCATCGAACGTGCACGGATGCTTGCTGATTTCGTACGGCGAGGGACCGCGGAATTGATCGACGAGGAGGATCTTCACAGCGCGTACCTCGCCCATCCCTTCGCCCGTTCGAGCGTGTCGGAAGCCAGCACGTCGCGGAGGCCGCGTTCGAGCGTCTCGATCCGGCGCGCGGCCTGCTCTTCGTAGGAGGCGCCGCCCTTACCGACGGAACGGAGCCGTGCCACGAGCGTGCGCGCGCCTTCCTTCTCGAAGTCGTGGCGAACCCGCGCAGCGTTGTCGAACGCCATCGTCTCACGCTGCTCGTCCTGGCGAGTGATGTCACCCACGGTCGACCTCCTCTTCCTCTCCATGCCGAGGCGCGATAGCCTTCGCTTCGCTCTCGAACTCGCAGCCGCACCCGTCGCAGTACCAGACGTACTTACCGGGGTACTTCGTCACGTGCCCGCCAGTGCAGGCGCGGAGGCGGGTGTTGCGCTCGATGCGGTAGGCGCGCATGCGGGTGAGGAGGTCGGAGCTACTCACGGCGGGCCTCCTTCGCGTCGGGCTGGGCGGCGTCAATCAGCCTGGGAAGCGCGGCGCACTCTTCCGCAGTCAGCAATCGGAGGATGTCTCGCGGGGAGACGAACACGATCCCGCGCGGGAACGGCGCGACGATCTGGAACTTAGCGGCAGGCGGATGCCAGCCGCCGGTCTGAATGCACTTGCCGACGCCGGCCTTGGTCTCGTACCAGTGACCGACCTTGACGGTGGAGAGCTTCACGGCTTCGCCTCCGTGGACAGCAAGCCGAGAGAGCGAGCCGCGGCGATGATGTCGCCGACCATGAGGACGAGGATCATCGGCTGGTCGTACACGTCAGCCACCGCCTGGTCGTCGCGTAGCTGGATGATCTTCAGCACGGCTTCGCCCAGCCTCGCGCACTTGCTGTGTCGCTCAGCGCTCTTGCCGTAGGCGGGCTCGCGCTTCGGGGTGTTCGTGAGGTCGCTCATCGGGGTCTCCTCCGTCGTGGTTGTCTCGCGTTCCATGTCGTGACATTATGCCGGCGAACGCGCGGCCTTCATAGCGGAAAGGCTATTTTCTTCGCGCTCTGGCTATCTGGCGCCCCGTTCGGTACTTATGGCGGCATGAAGAAGCGCCGAGCCCCCCAGCCCCGCGAACAGGTCAACCGAGAAGCGAAGGCAGAGCGGCCCGTCGTCGTCGGGGCGCGCGTCCGCGAGCTCCAGGAAGCCCGGGGCTGGAGCCAGCAGGAGCTCGCCTGGCGGGCCAACCTGAGCGTCCCGAAGGTCAACCGCATCATCCGGGAGAAGGCGGGGTGCGGCTCCGCGGTGCTCCTGCGGCTCGTCCTGGTCCTCAACACCTCAGCGGACTACCTGCTCGGCCTGACCGACGAGAAGCGCCCCCGGTCGGGCTAGGGGCGTGCTTTCGATGTAAAAGCGCCTTCCTCGCTGTTCCCGCGGACGGGAAGCGATCTACTGGGCAGGGCGCCGGGGAGCGGAGCCTCGCTACGGAATGATGAAATAGCGTTAGCCTTTCGGATGTGCCACATCCGTCGACTTCGCAGGGGGGTGTCGAGGGGGAGATGCGGCTCGCAGAAGTCGCCGAGCAGTACCGTGCCGAGCTCGTGTCCCGAGCCCGACCACGAACGGTCAAGGAGTCCGCCGCGATCCTCGCGCGGATCATCCAGGAGCTCGGGGTGGAGACGGTGGGGGAGCTGTCGAGGGGGAGGGTGAAGGCGTGGAGGGAGAGGCGCCTGGCGGCCGGCGCCTCGAACAAGACCGTGAACAATCAGCTTGCCGTCCTCCTGGCGGCCCTCGCCTGCGCGGTGGAGAGCGAGCTGATCCAGGCGCACCCGCTCGCCGGGCTCAAGACCCTCCCGGTCGGGCCGCGGCACCAGCGACGCAAGCCCAGAGCGCTGGCGGAGTTTGAGATCGCGCGGCTACTCGCGGCCCTCTCCGAGATGGACGCCAACCCACCGCCGGAGCAACGGCCACGCGTTCCGCAGGAGCTCCTCGTTCGCGTCCTCCTGGAGACCGGCGCCCGCTGGGGGGAGCTGACCCTCGCGACCTGGGCGGACGTGGACACGGCCAGCGCGGTCCTGACGCTCCGCGCCGAGAACACGAAGACCGACTCGGAGCGGGCGATCCCGCTTCGGAGGGAGACGTGCGAGCGTCTGGTCGCCTACCGCCTGGAGTGCGCCGCGGTCACGGGCTCGATGCCGCCCGCCGGCGCTACGATCTTCCTCTCCCCTCACGGCCGGCCCTGGTCGAGCGCCTCGAACTTTCGGAAGGTCTTGGGAGCCGCCTACGAGAAGGCCGGGCTGCTCGAGCGCGACGAACTAGGCAGGCTCCGGAGCCACGACGGGCACGCGCTGCACGTCCACACGCTGCGGCACACCTGCTGCACTCGCCTCCTCTCGGCCGGGGTCCCGGTGCCGATCGTACAGGCCCTTCTTGGGCACGCCTCGCCACAGATGACCCTTCGCGTCTACTCGCACTTGCTGGCGGAGAGCGCGCGAGCGTTCGTCGAGGCGGTCGGGCTCAGCGGTGCGGCACACGAGCCGCCCGTCTCCGCTTCCTCGCCTTCCGCTTCTGGTACTCGCGCCGCTCGTCCGTGAGGTCTCGCTTCCTCTCGCCTCTGACCTGCGAGCAGAGCCTACGGCGGGCGTGCCGGATGGGGATGGCGAGAGCTGCCGAGCAGGCCGGACAGATGAGCGGGCGTCGCATTGGCCGGTCCGTATACCATATGGGCGCGGCGGCCTCAAGCCTCGACAGGATCCGGACTTCGGCCAGGCGCACGGATTCTCACCGGCTTCGCCTTGACTCCACAGGGTGCGCGCAGCAGTATCCAGGAGCCGAGCCGATCCTCCTGCCGAGAGCGGTCGGCATCGCGCTGGCTGGGTTCTGTCGGAACGCGCAGGAAGGGTGAGGGCGGCCGAGCCGCTACCCCCGGGCTCATAACCCGGAGGTCAGGGGTTCGAATCCCCTCCCCGCTACTTTCGCAGACCTTACAGAGAAGCCCTCTGGGGTCTGCGACCTCCTGCCCGTCCGTGCGGGGTTCGGTCATCGCGAGGTTCGTCCGCAGCGCCCCGGTCCATGTCGGACCTGGGCTGACGCTGGCGAGTGTCTCGGAAACACCTGTGGGGGTGTTCGATGGCCAGAGACCTCGCTCGATGCCCGCGTTCCGCGCGGAAGTGCATTCTTTCCACCTTTTCGAGGCTGCACAAAAGACACCTTGGAAGGAGGCCACCGCGTAGTGGCCACCCCAGCGCCGCCGATCTCCTGTGGCGGATTTCCGGGGGGAGACTCCCACAAGTCTTCTCTCAGACCGAGCGCGTCCTCCTGGGCGCGGCGGCGCGGGGTTCTTCCGATCTCGACCTCGGTGCGGTGTGCGCCCGGTGGGTGGCCTAGCGTGGCCGGGCGCGCTGGTGGCCGGCAGACCTACCGCGAGAAGCTGCTCGACCCTCGCTGGCAGCGCATGCGCCTACGGGTGCTCGAGCGCGCAGGTTGGACGTGCCAGCTCTGCGGGGCAACTGACCGCACGCTCCACGTCCACCATGGCAACTACGCGCGCGGCGAGCCGTGGGACACGCCTGTCGAAGCGCTTTGGTCCCTCTGCGACACCTGCCACGCCATTTCGCAGCCACTCTTGGATGCAGCTCGGGAGGCGGTTGGGTCGATGCATCCGGCCCACATGCATCGGCTGGTGTGGATCCTGCGGGTTTACGTCATGGGAAAGATGCCTCGGCAGGATGGAGATCATTTGGCTGAAGTAGATAGCTGCGTCGTATATGCGAAGGAGCTCGACGAACTTCTAGACCGGACGATGGGGTGGAAACCTGGTCTGTCGCTCGTCGAAGCTCTCATGGATGCGGACGCCGAGCTGTCCCGAGGAGGCAAATGAGCCGCGAGTGGTACCCGTGGTTCCCACACCGCTTCTGGACGTCCGAGCGCGTCGCGATGATGGATGATGCCGCGGTCGCCCTCTACAAGTTCCTGCTCGATCACGAGTGGGAGAACGGACCGTTTTCGAGCGACGAGCGCGTCCTGCGGGCGATCTGCTCGCGCTTCAAGAGCTTCGAAACGTCTTGGCCGCAGGTGCTGCCCTGCTTCAAGAAGAGCCGGCATGGCAAGTACTTCAACGACCGCATGGAGCGCGAGCGCGAGCTCGAGCGTGAGGCCGCACACGCTCGTGCGGAGCGGTCAAAAAACTCGTGGACGAAACGGCGCGATGCCGCTGAGTCCAAGCCGGATGCACGTGCAGAGCATGTGCAGACCACGCGCACTCCATGTAGAGAGCGCGTGGAGAGCTCTCAGCCTGCTACGGACGGACGGACGGACGGACGGACGGACGGACCTACCTACCGACCTACCTACGGGGGTGCAGGGGGACCTGCACCCGACGCTCCGCCTACGGCTCCGCGAGCGCGCAAACGAGGGGCAGCCTTCGAGTGGCAGTCAGTCCTCTCTGAGTTGCCCGACCTCGACACGCCCGGGGTTCGAACGGCCTGCGGGGACTTCTGCGACGCCCGACGCTCGAAGCACGGGGCCTGGACGCCGCAGGGTATGCGCATCGCCATTCGCCGGTTCGTCGACCTCGGGCCGGAGGCGCTCGCCCGAGCCTTCGAGCAGGCCACCGAGGCGCCGTGGAAAACAATCTACGCGCCGAACGCGCTCGAGCACCGGAATGGACATGGCGCGAAGCGCAACGGACAGAGCACAGAGACGCTCCTCGAGCGCCGCAAGCGCGAGGGCATGGAGCAGATGATCGAGTGGCAGAAGAACATCGCGGAGGCCAAATGACACCCGAACGTAGCAAGGCATGGATGGCGATCCTCGGCGTCTTCTCGAAGGTCTGGCCGTTCTTCGTGCCCGACCCAGCGCTCGCCGAAGCCTGGGAGTTCGCGCTCGCCGACCTCGCCGACGACGAGCTCGCCAGCGCAGCGCGCCAAGTGATGGCGACGCAATCGCACCAGCCGACACCGGCGGACCTCCGCGACGCCGCGCACGGAAAGCTCCAGCGGGTCGACGTGTGGAAGCGCGACGCGTTCGGAGGGGTCGTGCTCGTTCAGGGCGCGCCCGTCTCGGTTGCGAGGAGGCAGATGCGAGTCAAGCCAGGTCAGCCCGCTCCGGTTCTGCTCTCGTGGGGAACGCCAGACGACAAGTACGCGCACGGGATCGAGCCGGGGAAGTTGACGCCGCTGCTGCCAGCTTCGAACTCCTTGGCTGCGAGCCTGGTCGACGGGATCGCGAGGAAGTGCAAGCCGTCGTGAGAGCTTCTACTTGCCCTGCAGTGCGCCCCTGCGAATCAGAACCGATCTGCCGGCATGCGGACCGGAATAGACCCTCACCTGCGCCAGCTCGTTCAAGATGGACGCGTGCAGATCGAGCACCTTCACTTCCGTTCCTGGCGTGAGGATGATCACCTCACCCGAGCGCTTCATCGAGTCTTCGCCGAGCGAGTCCTTGGCGGTCCCGATGGCGCACCATCGGTTGTACGCGTCGACCGAGACTGCACCCGAGCAGCGTTCCGCCAGCGTGACCGTGTCGCCGACGGACAGGGACTCGATGTGTGCGGAGGCTCCAGCGCCGGCTTCCGTCGAGCGACAGGCGCGCCAGAAAAAGCCAAAGACCAGAAGGATCGTCCCGATTGCGGCCACGCCAGGCCAATCGACGCGCGCTGCAGTTGTATGGGTTATTACAGGCACTCCTTGTGTGGCGAAGCTACCACGGGTCGGGAATGCCGGTAAGGGGCGGTCTGCGCTGGGCTCTGGACGGATGCTGCCGGTAGAGGCTTGACATGAGCAAGGCCCGGAGGCCGGCTCCAGATCCGTGCAAACGGCCGAAACGGGAGTCATCCTGCGCGACCAGCGCGGAAAGTTCCGCGAGGGCTCTGCGCCAGGCCCCGGGCGCCCCCCCGCGACGGTCGACGGGGCCTTCCGCCAGCTCATGCGGGAGGTCGAGTTCATCGACGGCGAGCATCCGGTGACGCGCGCGCAGCGGTTGGCGCGCAAGGCGTTCGCGCGCGCGATGGACGACGACCGCAAGGACGCCGTGCTCTGGGCGCGCCTCTGCATCGAGCGCTGCGACGGGCCAGCTCGAGCGGACATCGCCGACGCGCTCGGGTTCGGCGAGATCGCCGCGCGCGAGTGTGAGCGCTACTTGCGCCGCGATGAGCGCGACGTCGTTAGCCCGGCCGAGTTCAAGATTGCCGACGAGTGAGCTATCTCTGCTCGAAGAAAGAGCTCTTCGAGGACATCGGCTATGTGCCGCATCCTCTTCAGCACCAGGTGCACGAGTCGCGAGCGAAGCGGCGAGTGCTCGCCTGTGGAGTGCGCTGGGGGAAAACCAAATCCGCTGCGATGGAAGCTGTCGCCGCCGCACTGACGCCGAGCGTGATCGGCTTGCGCGAGCCGACGTACGGCTGGGTCGTGGCTCCAACGCTCGGGCTTGCGGAAAAAGTGTTCCGTGTAGTCGTGCGCGTGTTCCATGAGAAGTTCCCGCACCGGATTCTTCTCTTTCGTGACCACGAGATGCTACTTCGCGTCTCGAACCTTGGAGGCGGAACGGCGGAGATCCGCGGCAAGACGGCTGACAACCCCGTCTCGCTGCTCGGCGAAGGTCTCGACTGGGTGATCGGCGATGAGGTTGCTCGCTTCAAACCGGAGATCTGGCAGAGCTACCTCAGCCAGCGCCTCATCGACAGGAAGGGCTGGGCGCTCCTGATCAGCACGCCGAAGGGCAAGGGCTGGTACTACGACGTCTTCCGCCTTGGCCAACGCGAAGGCACTGGTTGGCAGAGCTGGAACGCGCCGAGCAAGAGCAATCCGTACCTGGACAGCAAACTGATCGACGCGGAGATCGCGGAGAGGCCGGACGCTGTCGCTCGACAGGAGTACGGCGCAGAGTTCATCGAGGGCGCGGGCCAGGTCTTCCGAAACGTGCGCGACCTAGCGAAGGGGGAATGGCAGGAGCCGAGCGTGGGCGAGGAGTACTTCGCTGGCCTCGACCTGGCGATCGTCACCGACTACACGGTCCTAGTTGTCCTCGATTCGGCACACCGCGTCGTCTACTTCGACCGCTTTCACCGGATCGACTGGTCAGTGCAAGGGCGCCGTCTATTCGCCGCGCTCGAACGGTATGGAAACCCTCCCTGCCTGATCGACTCCACCGGCAAGGGCGAGCCGGTGCACAAGGAGCTACTCGCGCTCGGGATCTGTGCCAAGCCATACGCGTTCACCAATGCGAGCAAGGCCGCGTTGATCGACAACCTGGCGCTGATGCTCGAACGCCGCGACGTGGTTCTGCCACGTACGGAGCTGTGCCCCGAGCTGATCGACGAGCTAGAGAGCTTCCAGTACTCGATCACGGACGCCGGCAACGTGAAAACCGGGGCGCCGGTCGGGTACCACGACGACTGCGTGATCGCACTGGCGCTCGCAGCGTGGGAGAGCCGGACGCGCGCGGCGTTCGCAGACGACTCAGCTGCGTCGCTTGAGTTGGCTCAGGATGAGCAGGAGCGGCCCGAGGTCTCCTCGTCGCGCCAGTCTGGTCGCCCGGCCGTCGAGCTCTCCGAGGAAGAGATCGTGTTCCGCGCTCGCCTGTGACGGGCAGAACATTGCCTTTCGGCCTTGACTTCCACGCCATGACTTAGCGACAACAGTCCTCCGTGCCGATCCCGCCCCGATAGGAGATCACGCATGGTTGAACAGGTGCCCCAGAACGGCTCCCCGCCTCCGCAGGCGCCGGAGCCGCCGGTTCCTCAGTGCCGGATCGTCTACCAGCAGCTTCCGAATGGGGCGCGCGTGGTGATCGCGGTGGAGATCGCCGGCGCGGTCTTCGGCGGAGTGATTGCTCTGCAGACAGGCTACGACAGCACGCTCCCCAGCAAGGAGCACCCGAGGTTTGCGCCGCTGACGCTCAAGGTGCACTGGCCGTACGAGTGGGTGGACGTCGCGAAGCTGCAGCCCGAGCTGGTGGTGGCGACGAAGATGCCGCCGGAGCCACCGCATCCGAGGATCGTGCGGTGAACATCTCGCTGGAGGTCGACACCGGCAAGTTCAAGCTGGAGGTGGAGGCCGCGCGCGACCTCTGCCCGCTGTGCTCGCAGATGGAGGACCACCCGCACACGGTCGTGCTCACGGCGGCGCGCGACCGCGACGACCTGATCGACGGCGGCAAGCTGCCGAGAGAGGGCCGCGCGCACGTGATGGAGATGATCAAGGAGTACGCGTGAGCACCCACACGAAGTTGAGTCCGGAAGCGCGTGTGGTGTTCCGTCGCTGGCTACGCGGAGAAACTGTTCCAGCCGCAGATTTCAGGGTGCGCGGCGGCGTGACGATCCTCTTGGGCATCGAGCGCTGGCCTCAGCGCATGCGGAGGCGTGGTCGTACAGCCGAGTTCCAGAAACACGTGAGGAGCAGGGCGTGAACCGCCGCGCGCTCCTCGCCTCTGTGTGCGCCGCAGTCGCGAGCGTGTACGCGCCTGCGATCGAGCCGCAGCGCGAGAAGTGGGGGTGGCTTCTCATAGAAGAAGTGTCTTCACCCGGGATCGGCGGCGGCCTTCAGTCGCACATGATGTACGGCAAACTTGTGCGCGCTCCAGGAAGTGTGACGTGGGCGGACCTTGACGCTCTGCACAACGAGCTCTCTCGATGACTCGCATCCTGATCGCGGGCGTGCCGAAGGCTGGCAAGACCACTCTGGCTGATCAACTGTTGGCCACGTGGCCGCATGGATGGGCAGGAGAGCCGCCAGTAAGCATCCGCCACACCGACGACCTGATCACTCAGCTCGACTGGTCCGCCGTCTCGCACCTCGTCGCGTCCGAGTGGATGCAGGAACAGGTGCCCTGGATCATCGAGGGAGTCGCCGTGCCACGCGCACTCCGGAAGTGGTTGCTCGCGCATCCAGGTGAGAAGCCTGCCGAACTCGTCTACTGGTCAGCAACGAGCAAGGTGCCGCTCACCAAGGGCCAGGCAACGATGGCCAAGGGTTGCATCAAGGTGTGGAACGAGGTCCGCGAGGAGCTCGTGCTGCGTGGCGTCGAAGTGAGGCACTTCTGATTGGCGTATTGGCTGATCGGCGAGGCCCCGAACGACGCGACGATCAACCGTCCCGATCTGTGGCTCACGCCGGACGAGTCCGGGGTGATGCACTCGGCGAACCGCCTGCTCGAGCTCACCGGCTGGACGCGCGCGCAGTTCCTCGCGATCTTCACAACCAGGACAAACGTCTGGGCGCATCCGCGGAGGATCTGGCTGCAGGAGGGCCACTGCATAGCTGCGAAGATCGCTGAGCGCTCGAGTAAGGCCGGGGCGCGCGGTGTCGTGATCCTGGGCGTGCACGCGGCGGAAGCCTTCGGCCTGGCGGGCGAGACTCCATTCGAGTGGGTCGGTAGATACGCCGTGATTCCGCACCCGTCCGGGCGCTGCAGGTACTGGAACACACCCAACGCGAAGGAGCGGGCGAGGGAGTTCTTCGCGGCCATCCTGGCGTCGGAACTTGACAGCGCGAACAGGGCGGCGCCCGAGTGAGAAAGGCCCGTGCCGGCCCACCCATGAGAAAACGCAAGACGACAAATGCTCTCGCCACAGCGCTTCCGGAGCGAAAGATCACCTTGGAGCGTCTGTTCGATGTGCGCCTGCCGGCCGGCGAAGTGAGCGGCTTCGACGTGATGTTCAACGGGAGCCACGCGCAGCGCTACAGCGCGCTGCCGAAGGGCTACACCGGCTGGCGCTTCATCGGCGAAGGTCCCGGCGTGACGCACGTGCGCGACCCGGATTCGCTGAGGCACGACAGCACGATCTTCGTCGGACCATTCAACGGCACGGTCGAGCTCGTTGGCATGACCGTACACAACGGCCAGCTCAAGGGCATCCACGCTGGGCTCGCGACGAAGCAGTGGAACGCCAACGCGAACGACTACGTCGTCGCGCGCCAGGTGCAGCCGAAGTTCACGCTGAGCACCGTCGACGTCGAGGTGATTGCCGATGCGCCGTGGGTCGGCGTGAACGGCCGCCCGGCGTGGGGCGTCTTCACCTACCAGTGCGACGTGCGCCACAAGAGGCTGATCGGCCGCTGGAAGCAAGGGCGCCAGCACCTCGCGTACGAGCACGGCTACGCCTCGCTCGGTTCCAACTGGAACAGCTGCGTGATCGAGAGCGCGGCCGGCGAGGACTCGAAGGTGCGACCGGACAACCAGGAGATCCTCTGGGTCGATGGTGCGCTCATCGAGCGGATCGGCTGCAAGTTCGGCGACTGGGCACAGACCTGGTCCGACTTCGGCGGTGGAGGGTTCGTCGGACAAGGCACGGGCGAAGACATGTACTTCAAGCGCTGCCAGTTCTGGGGCGGTGCGAATCAGCGCGGCCGCTGCCTGATGATCGACGACGGCGGCGTGCGCTTCGACGGCAAACCGGACTTCTACTCGGCGAGCGACGGCGCGATGGGCGGCAAGTTCGCGAACGGCTTCATCGTCATCGAGGAGTGCAGCTTCCAGGCCGGTCCAGGTCCCGACTGGTACGCCGCGATGATGCGGATCGGCAACTTGCACAACTCGGCGCAGTATCCGCGCCAGGTCGCGCGCGGCGTGCGGATCGAGAACTGCGGCGTGTGGGGATTGAATATGCTCGGCCAGTTCTCCGACTCGCCGATCCTGATCCGCGGCTGCAACACGCCAGCCATCCGCGAGTACTGCGCGTCGATCGGCATGGACACGACGCACGAGGCCACGATTGCAGGCCCGGGGCAGCTCGTGCCGTTCTCGCACGGGAGGACCTCGGCGTGATCCAGGCCCAGCACGTCACGCTCCAGAATCCGCCTGCTCATGTCTATGTCGCGCAGGCCACGGTCCCGGTTCTCGGCGGACCCGACAACCTCACGCTCTACCTTGACGAGTACCCGAGCGACACGCGCGTCGTAGCGCACGCTCGCGGCTTCACCGTCTACGAAGTGGCTGCGCTGGCTGGGGCGGGCGACGGCGCTTTCCTCGTGCGCTCATTCGGGATGCAGGCTCCAGCCAGCGCTCTCTCGCCGCACCAACGCGCCGCGAACACCTATGGTCTCGTGCGGCTCGAGCTCACCGACTCCGCAGGCACTCAGAGCTTCAGCCTCACCGGCCAGCCGCGCGTCTCGTGGTTCCGCGAAGGCAACGTCTACCGCACGAGCTACCACCACCTCTCGCTGGGCCGCTTCGGCTGGGCGCAGCTCTGGATCTCGATGCGCGCTGGCACCGAACAGCTCGACTTCCTCCTCGAGTTGCACAACGGGATCCCGGGACCGGATCGACGATTCACATCTGCGCGCCTCGTGACAGCGGCGCTACCGTGGCGATCCGCGCTCCCGGATCCCGTTGTCTCCCCGCCGTGGCTGGTGAAGCCCGGGAACTACGTGATCCCGCAGCAGTTCGGGCGGCCGTTCCGGTTCAGCGTGGGGACGACGAGCGAGCCGGAGCACGTGGGGGTGGCGGACTGGAGTGGCGGGGGGTTCCTGCCCGCGGCGTTCCCGGTGCCGGCGATGGTCGCGCCCCACGGAGGCGCGCTCGCCGAGGCTCGCTGGCGCCTGGCCAACCTCCTCCCCTCGCCCGCCTACGGCCCGGCCCCTACCGGCCCGCTCTGGCCCGCCAGCGGCGGCGCAACGCAATCCGATGAGGGCGGCGGCCAGGACAGGCTGCCGCTCCTGGGGGCGCGCTGGGCGGCAGGGAACGACGCCCTGGAGCTCTACCAGATCGAGCAGCTCAGGAGCCAGTGCCGCGCGCGGCGGCGGTACGCGCTGGACGGGGGGCCGCTGGTGCTGCCGGTCGTGCCGACGTGGAGCTTCTACGACGGGTTCATCTCGGGCAGAGACGCGCCCTGGGAGTGGGACCGCTGGCCGCAGGCATGGTCACCGCCGATCCAGTTCCGCGACCACGGCATTGGCAGCCTGGTGCGCTCGACGAACGACAACCTCGCGTTGGCCTGGCTCGCCAACGATCCGCTCGCACATCTTTACGTGCTGGAGTCGGCCACGCGGGCGCGCCTCACGTTCCCGAGCGTGCCACCGTGCGCCACGCCGGGGCTCGGCACGAACCAGGGCGGCCAGCTCGCGCAGGCGGCGCTGGCGATCGCTGCGGCGCGTTGCCTCGGCGCGACTGGGTACGAGGACTGGGCTCAGCAGTACCGGGACCACATGCGGGCGGCGCAGATGCCCTCGGGCGTGTTCGTCGCGCGCGAGGGAGGTTACCCATCGGCCAACGCGCCCTTCTTCGGGCGCTACCTGCTCTCGGGTGGATCAGAGCTCGCGCTCACGATGCTCGCGCTGCACGAACTCGGCGGCGCGGATGACGTGGTGCGGCGTTGCGCGCGCGGACTGCTCAACCTCGCGACCGACGACGACGACCCGGGCTTCTACTATTTCTTCGCCACGGGTCCGGCAGACGGTTCGAGCACGCGCTACCTGAGCGAGGACGACTGGCCGCAGGCGTTGCACGACGCGATGGGCGTCGATGGCACGAGCGGGTACTACGCCCCGTGGGACGTCGGCTTCGCGATCGAGCTCGTGCGCGGCGAGCCTGAGTTCCCCGAGCTGCTGCGCAGATTCACGAACGGCGCGGATCCGCGCGCGTGGGGAGTCACGTCGCCGAACGGCGTCCCGATCGAGCAGTGGTATCCGATCCTGAGGTGATGCGATGCACGACCCGATGGTACTGGCTCACGAAGTTGTCCTCCCGATTCCGCGCCGCAAGTGGTTTCGTGGGAAAGGCCCTCGTTGGAGCTTCGGCCGAATGCGCAGGTCGAATCCGGAGAACATCGGCGAGCCGGTCTACCCGTGGTGGCGACCGAAGGGCTACGAGTGCGTTCTCGCCGGCTACGAAATCGGGCTCTATCAGCTCGCGGCGATCTGGCACAACGAACCGCGCGGCGCCGACAGCGGGACGCACTGCAAGCACTACGAGACGGCCGCGGACGGTCGAATCACGCGATCGCTCAACGGCTGGCGCTGGCACGTTCATCACTGGAGCGTCCAGGTCCACCCGTGGCAGATCCTTCGGCGCTGGCTCTTCGATCGATGCGGAGTCTGCGGGTTCCGCTTCCCGTGGAACTACTCGCCGGTCACGTTCCAGTGGGATCCGAAGCTGCCGCCCTGGTGGAAGTTCTGGCAAGCGCGCACGCATGCGATGCACGACAAGTGCGCCTCGCTGCGAAGCATGGAGAGAGACAGCGCGATTGATCGCGAGATCGTCAAGCTGCTCGTGGACGAGTGCGGCCTGCGTGCAGGCGAGACAGAAGCTGAGTGCTTGAAGCGGCTCTGCCGGAGCTGGGAATTCCGGCCCGGGTACCGACTCATCGGGCTGATGAAGCATGAATGGGACGAGGAGCACACGAAGCTCGTGAAGAGAGAAACCGTGTCGTGAAGCGCGTCCCCCTCACCGACCTCCTCGCCTGGGCCGCACTCCTCATCGCGTGCGCCGCGCTCGACATCACGCTCGCGCGCCGGCCAGCCGCCTTCGATCCGTGCCTCGCTGATCCGGACGAGTACGCCGCGGCCGAGCAGTGGGAAGCCGAGATCGCGCTGCGCACCGTGCTCGCGCAGAGCGGCGACCCGCTCGACGCGTACAACCTCGTCGTCGCGCTCGCGGACGGCGGGTACCCGGTCGAGGTCTCCTGGCTGCGCGAGGTCGCGATGCGCTGCGCGCCGTGGGACGAGATGTATCCGAACACGCTGGAGGTCTTAGCCGATGAGGTGGACGATCCAGTGGAAGCGAGCGACCTGCGCGAGGTCGCGCAATACCTGAAGGAGACCATGCTATGGGTGGGAAACTGACCAAGAAGGTCCGACCGCGATTCAAGCGCCGCAGGCGCCGCCTGATCGATCCCGACTTCCCCGGCATGGGCGGGGCAAGGAAGAAGGCATGACCAATGTGGAGGGAGAGACCACGTTGGTGGCTGATCTTCGCCGTCTTCGCCCTCGGCGTGACGGTCTGGATCACCTGCGACCTGCTGCAAGCGGCGCGGATGCGCGACCAGCTCATCCGCGAACGCGACGAGATCAACGAGAGACTCGAGAAGGTCGAGTCGCGCATGGGCGCCTATGAATCATGGCCCGCTCTGCAAAAGTAAACCCGCTGCACCTGGTGGTGGCCGTGCTGACGGCACCGCTCGTCTGCCTCGGCCTGCCGCTCCTGGTCCCGTCGCTGCGCGCGTGGCTCATGGACGCCTCCGAGTTCGTGCCGCGCACGGACTGCGGGACTGGGTGGACCACGGGGATGGTGAGCTGGGCGGAGATCTCGGACACGATGATCTTCATGTGCTACGTGGTGCTCTCCGTCGCGCTCTTCTACTGGTACGAGCTCACGGCCGCGCAGCTCTCCAGGCGCGAAGCCGTCGCCGTCGCGATCTGGAGCGCGTTTGTGTTCGCGTGCGGACTGACGCACCTAACCGGCCGGATGATGTTCGGTTTCCCATGCTACCGACTAGACACCCTCGTCCGGAGCTACTGCGCGCTCGCTTCGGTGGCCGCGGTGGTTCACGCACCCATCCTCCTCAGAATGGACACATGGTTTCGGACTTAGACAAGCGCCCAGCAATCTTCAGTGCCGCCACGCTCGCACCGGTCGGACTGCTCGCGGTCTTCGGCGCCTCGTTGCTGAGCGGCGCGCTGTGGCTGAACACGAAGCTATCCAACCTGGAGCACGGACAGACTGGGCTGCAGGAGAACCAGGTCCGCGCCGAGGAGAGGCTCGACCGCATCGAGCTCAAGCTCGACAGCCAGTTCGTGACCGAGGACAAGTTCGAGGGCTGGATCCAGCTCCTCGAGGCCGACAACCGCGACAAGATCACCGTCCCATCCTTCAAGCGATGACCGCACTGCACGTCCTCGTGATCATCCTCGCGGCCGTCTCCGGCGCGAGCGCGCTCGTGGTCGGGGCGTTCTACGCGTTCGTCATGCGGGGACCGCTGCGCCCGCACGTGTCGCTGCTCGCGCTCGGTGTGGCTGGCCTCGCGTTCGGGCGCGTCGCAAACGAAGCGCTGCACCTGTCGGACCCCCCGGCGCTTCGGCTGTGGGGGATTGCGGTCTCTCACGCCTGCGTCATCGTCGGGTTGCAGATGCTCGTGCATCGACTCCGGGAGGCGCGCAAATGAACGCAAATTCAGGTCACGTTGAGGCGCGCCGCGTCATTCTGTACAGCCATGCTCCTTGTACTAGGCTGCCTCGGGTTGCTGTTCGTCTTCTGGAGGATTCTCTCGGCGATCTGGCGGCGCTGGCTGACGCGCTGATAGCTGAGGGGCGGCCCACCTGGCGGGAGGTGCGGTCGTGAGCGGCGTAGATGTGAGTGCCGCGATCGCTCGCCTTGAAGAGCGCATCTTCGCTCTTGCGAGGCTTGTCGACGAGCGAGACAAGCAAGTCATGATTGCCTTCAACTCCGCGGAGAAGGCGTCGGGCAAGGCCGAAGAAGCGCAACGCACGGTCAACACAACGCAGAACGAGTTTCGCGGCACGCTGCGAGACCAGGCGTCCACGTTGGCGACGAAGGAGGGTCTCGACCAGCTCGACAAGCGCGTGCAATCGCTGGAGCAGGGCGCGGCGGGTGGCGTAGGCCGCGCGGGCGGGCTGACGTCCGCGCAGGCGCTGGTGTTCCAGGTGCTACCGCTTCTTCTTTCCGCCGTCGCGCTCATCGCGATCTTCATTGGCAAACACTCCTGAGCATGTACACGTACGCTGCAACCGTCACGCGCGTCGTCGACGGCGACACCTTCGAGGCCGACGTGGACGTCGGTTTCTATCACTGGTGCAAGCAACGCTTCCGGTTGATGGGCTACAACGCGCCCGAGGTGCACGGGGCCGAGACGTCGCTCGGGCTCCAGGCGTCAGCGATTCTCTCCTCGATGCTCTTGCGCAAGGTTGTGATCATCCGCACGCACAAGGGCGATGCGTTTGGCCGCTGGCTCGCGGACGTCGAAGTGGACCGCGGCGACGTGGTCGAGGCGCTCATCTCGGGCGGCTGGGGAGTCGCGTGGAACGGCAAGGGCGATCGCCCGAAGTTCGATTGGACGAAGGAGTACCCGCTCCGATGAGACTGCTCGCCCTCCTGCTCGCTCTCACCGCATGCACCGAGGTCTCGAAGACCGTGCTCCCAGCGCAACCGCCCGCGCTCGAAGAGCTCCCCACCGCCCTCGTGGTCTCGTGGCGCGACTTCACCGGCGCGGCAACGCGAGACGGCGCGCTGCTCGTCTTCGCGCCGTACCCCTGCCTGCCGCTCGTCGGGCAGTCCGAGCTCGGCGGCGAGTTCGAGTACGCGTCCGGCCGGATGACGCTGGAGACGAAGAGCATCGGCGGCGACCTGAAGCTGACCGTGGTCGGCCAGTGGAGCGCGGACCTGTCGTTCGAAGGCAGCTACGAGGCGACGTTCCTCGGAGTGACGTGCGACGCGGGGGAGGTGCGGATGCGATGAGAGACCCCAGCCCGAGCGAGACGCAGGGACGAAACTACGCAGGCGGGCCGAGCGGCGGCTTCGAGACGTTCAGGATCAGGCTGCGCATCCGGGCGATGCTGCGCGCCTGGGGGCCACTCCGCACGCAGCGCATCCTGCGCCACATCTCCGACTACCCCGAGGCCGTCGTGCGCGCGTCGCTCCAGCTCATGCTCGAAGCGGGCGAGGTGTGCCGGCCGGCGCAGGAGCAGAGGTGGAGGTTGACGCTGTGAAGGCAAAGCGAATGGTTGGCGCGGAGGTGACGGCGCCTACGTTTTACCCATGCTCGCTCGCTTACCATACTCATCTAGCGAGTCGTGCCCGCGTCGTATCGCTACACCGAGACACGGCCCATTCGCTTTGCCGGGGGAGAGTATACCCATGAGGCCCGGCTGGCGCACGAGCGAGCTCACATTCGGCGGCCTCACCGGTCTCGCCATCTGCGAGCTCGTGTCCCGGAAAATCGAGACCACAGGCGAGGGCATCGCGCTCGCTGGCGCGTGCCTCGCTCTGGCATGGGTGGCTGGCAAGTACGCGCACTCGCGCGCGGAGGCGAAGCGTGCTCCGTAGTGCGTTCCTCTGCCTCACACTCAGCGGCTGCGGCCTCGTCGGCTGGCTGCAAGAGCCGGTCGGGCAGGCGCCGATCAGAGAGTGCAACTGCACACAGCCCAGCGCTGGGACTGTCGGTGGCCATGTTTCTCCTCTTGGGATTGAAGACGGCGCGCCGGCCGTCGTCCAGCGCAAGCCGGCCCAGACTCGCGGCGCCATCCTAATAGACGACGCCACGACCGTAGGCGGAATCCTCACCGGCAACCCGTTCGCCTGGGGTCTCGCCGGGCAGATCGCTCACCTCGTTTTCGGAACCGCAGCAGGGGCGGTACGCCGCCGCAAGGGTGCGTCATGAATCGAAGGGAACTATTCCGATGGCTAACTACAAGCGCCGCAAGCCTCGCCGGAGCGTCCGCTGCAATCTCTGCACGGATGCGCGGACCGGGAACTCCAGGAAATCCACCTACGGGCACAAGCGCCCCGGCTCCGTCGGACGAGCCGGATCCGCGGAGGCCGTGGGACGTAACCGCGACGACTGGCAGCATCGGTAACTGGAACCTGTACCAATTCACCTACGACGCATCTTCTGGCGTCCAGAAACTCACGATCCTATGAAGCACCTCCTCGCCATCCTCCTCTTTTCCTCCTGCGCCGCGTTCGGCTCCGGCGAGCCCGTCGACCTGAACCTCGTCGCTGATCAGATCTCGCTGTACCGCGAGGACGTCATGGACGTCGTCTATCCAGCCGCGAAGCCCGATCTCCAGGTCACACTCCTGCGCCTCAGCGTCGCCACGGTCAAGGTCGAGGCCGCGCTGCGCTCCGCTGGATCGGGCGGACCCGTGAGCGACTGGAAGACCGCCGCCGAGGCCGCGCTCTCCGTCGCAGACAGCGTAATCAAGGAGCTCCAGGCAAGCGGGCGCGACACCGGCAACGCTCAAGCGATCGTCGGTCTGCTCAAGGTCGCGATGCGCCACCTAGCGGCCGGCGACGTGAGCGGCTCGGCAAAGCTGTAGCACGTGGCCGCGTACCAGAACATTCAGGACCTGATCCACCCGGACCTGGTCGACATCGAGCGCTTCCTGACTCAAGGATACGGGTACGCCGTCTACGGCTCGAAGGACGATAACGTAGGCCAGCCGTGCGCGCCGTGGCAGGAGATGGCGCACGACTGGAGCGTCATCTACGACCTTCTCGGCGGGACGCGCGGCATGCGCCTCGCGGCAGAGCGTCGACTGCCGCGTTTCGACAAGGAGACCGACCAGGAGTATATCCAGCGCAAGGAGACGAGCTTCCTGATCGACGTGCTGGACGACACGCTCGACGACATGGTCTCGAAGCCGTTCTCGAAGGCCATCAGCTTCATCGGCAAGGTTCCGTCGTGGGTCGAGGAGTTCAACAAGAACGTCGACGGACTCGGCACGACGATCGACGAGTGCGCGAAGAACGTGTTTCTGGATGCGATGAAGTGGGGCAAGTCGCACGCGGTCGTCGACGCCGTGGACATGCCGGAGTCTCTCCCCGAGCAGCCGCTGGTGGGTGACTTCGCCGGAGCGCACGCGCGTGTGCGCATGGTCCCTGGACCTAACCTGCTCTCGTGGAAGTTCGCGGACGGGAGACAGCTCGCCGCGGCGCGCATCTTCTCGCGCTCGTTCTCGGAAGAAGTCGTGGAGTTCGTGCATGAGTGGTCGCCAATCGGCGTCTCCGAGTGGAGTCGTCCGTGGGGAGAGTTCCCGTGGAAGCGCGGGCCGACGAAGCCGCACGGAGCGGACGTCGTTCCGCTCGCGACGATGTACACGAAGCGGAGCGGTGAGCTGACCGCGAAGCCCCCATTCATGGATCTCGCGTGGGTCAGCGTCGACCACTGGCAGAGCTACTCGGACCAGCGCCAGATCCTGCACATCGCGCGCGTCCCGCTCCTGTTTGCGAAGCTGCTTGGCACTCCGAAGAAGGGCGCGGCGGTCGCCGGAGCTCGGCGCCTGATTCGCGCCGAAGACGAGAAGGCGGACCTCCGCTACGTCGAGCCGGGCGGCTCGGCCATGCTCGAGGGACGCGAGCACCTCAAGATGCTGATGGAGAGCGCCAAGGAAAAGGGCGCCAA
>Ga0070703_10000365_pt1 | contig 19550 bp, 4 predicted proteins | sample KBSK5251metaG_FD_65453 | JGI IMG/M metagenome (GOLD analysis project Ga0070703, IMG submission 65453) | Corn, switchgrass and miscanthus rhizosphere microbial communities from Kellogg Biological Station, Michigan, USA - KBS K5-25-1 metaG | ecosystem: Host-associated > Plants > Roots >... | reverse complement strand
AGCGTTAGCTGAAGAGGATAGGTTAATTTGAAGTTATTGGGTGTCTGGGCTAACAGATCGAGAAATCCGAAAAAAGAAATTCCGTTTCTAACCGACAAATCGTCGATGATATCAAGCGTCAGATCCTGATATCGCTGCGCACTCAACGCCGAGTGTTTGAAGTCGGGCAAGAAGTCGGGAAAATACTGATTCCCTTCAAACACCCGCTCGGGGTATCCCTTGCATCCTGTAATGTTAAAGACCCCGTTCTTTTCATGAAACTCTCCTTCCTGATTACCTGCGCTACTGAAGATCACTATTTGCTCTGCTTGCTGAAAATACAGGAGATTGTATCGGTCTCTCGGCAATAGGTCGGGCGTATAGTCGGAAGGTGTGCGGATGCCCTCTTTGGAGACTTTTTTCGGCTGCCATTTCTTGTTCGCAAGCTCGCTGACCGCTAACTGAATGACTAACTTACGATATGGCTTATCTACGGGCTGGGAGCCGGGCGAATCAATGTCTGGAACGGTGGCTCTCGGATCTGGATCCGGTTCTTCGCTGAATATGAGCCAGGCCAAACACAAACGATTATTGCGGACAAAGGCTAAAAGATGGTCGCCGCATATATCAAGCTCTACCTTTTCCCAGGGCGTCCAGAATCGTTCCTGTTCAAATCTGCGGTAATAATACATCGCCGGGTCGCCGCCCTTGGTGCGGGCAAAAACGTGCATGATCTTAATGTCAGACTCATACCAGGTGGCGACTACTTCCAGAAATGCGATGTTGTCCAGTTTTTCCAGGTAGCGGATGAGAGCTTCTTCTGCCGTAAACTCGTTTAGCTCATTTTGCAGTAACTCGTTTTCCAGCTCGGTGAACAGGAATGATTTGTCGTCGCGCAATTCGGCTTCAATCCAGTTTTCCGGGTAAAGAAATACTTTCCGATTCGCTTCCCAAACGCGATAATTCTTCATCCATTTCCACTGCGACCATTTTGCATCACTGTTCAGATCGGCGGAGGCTGTCGGCTCTAATCCCATCAAGCACCGCTGGACAAAGAGTTGGACAGTTCCGTGCGCCTGCACGATTCTTGACGAAGGCATGCATGATTCCATTTCCACATCTACGAGAAAATAATCATACAAGTCGTTCTCGTCTTTCATCTCAGGATTAGTTGCCAGCAAATAAGCGACGAGGGCATCTCTCTTCTGCGGGCGAACGGCATCGGTGATTTGTTTTAAAGTATCTAACCAGATTTCTTCGTCATAGCGGGCTTTCAAAGCCATTCGCAGCAAATCAGTGTCCGCGGCGGTCAGTACCGGTTTAATAAATTCTTTAACCTGCGTGATGGTTAAGCCCAGTTTTCTGAGATGCTCGACGCATTTTTCGATGCCTTTCCAGGTTTCGATATTCCGGTAATTGTTCAGGCTAAACACCGGGAACAAAAGCGCGTCGATCGCATCGACATCTTCTTTCGCATAACCTGTAAGCAAGGAAAAAGCGTCGACCCACTCGGGGCGTGTAGTCGGGCTGGCGGGCAGTAACATTGCCGCCGCATCATTGAAAGTCAGCGGGTTTTCCGCATCGGCCGGATCAGGCACAGGCGTTAACTGTTTCGCCATTGAAAGCATGTCCGTAAAGGCGGCATAAGTCGAATAAGCGACCGGGTTCTGTGCCCCCTGGTAGGGAATACTGTCCGGCTCAAACCATCCCAGGAGAGCGTTCTTTTGCAGATGCCAGCGGACATTTTCATTTTCCAGCTTGAAGGAATTGATCAGGGGAAATAACTTGTGCAGCAATCGAATCGCATTGTATTGCGCCGCAAAAGCGCCGGCGCTGACGGCCGGCAAAACCGGCGGCGTATTCAGCTTGTCAATTAACGTATCAGTTTGAAGCAAATCACCGATCAGGTCAGTGCCGGGCAAAGGCTGTTTCAGCAGCGCATTGTCTACCACGATTTCTGCTAAGGCCTGATTCGATTTGAAGGCACTCGCCAGCAGTTGGAGGAGTACGGTCCTCTTTGCACCCCTAAACTGGAAATCGGCAACGGGATCGAGAAAGGACTTGACCAGGGCCTTTCGCTTCGTTTCAAGATCCGTGTTGGCAGCGTTGGCGGTGGCTAATGTCAATACTTCGGCGGCAACGGCGGCTGTCAACTGCGCCTGCGCCGCGGGTAATTGGGCCGGCGCCGCCGTTATGACTGCGAGTTGGGCGGTATCAATCGCCGCCAGAGCGGCGGCTTCATTCGCGTTGGCGGTGGCCGCCGACTGTAAAGCTAGGTCTAATGCGTTAAGGGCAATGCCAATTTGAGTCGTATCAAACAAGTCATCCAACCTGTCTTGCAGAAACACGACAGCTCCCGCCACATTTGTCGAGAAGATGATGGCGCCGGTTTGAGCCGTCCAGCTAAACTTCCAGTCGCCGTCAACTAAGCCGACAAATATTTTTACGTCTTCCTCTGTGATGTCGCGTAGTGTTGAAAAGAGATTTCGCAGCGTCTCTTTTTGTTCATCGGCGGTTAGAGCATTGTCGTAAGGAGAACGGTTGGAGTTGAATGCCTTTTGGAAATCCGCCTGTAGTCTCTCAATTACCGATTTGATTTTGTCGTCTTTGATTTCCCTGTCCGCGAGATTGTCGGCTTCATGCCTGAGCATGAATTTTATGTCCGCCGGCTTTAACGGAATTTGTCTCGATACAATAACGGCTTCGACAAAGTCCAGCGTTGCTTTCGGCGAATCCTGGATATCAATTCCGACGAGATCGTCGAGGACGAGAAAATCATCCGTTTTCAGCTTGAGCTTGCGTATCAGCAGCGACGCCGCATATAACGCGCTGAGGTTGGCAAAAGTCAGATCACCATTCGGAAGAGTGGCAACCAGTTTGCCAAAATCCTGCTCCGATAATCGCAGGCAAACCGACAGGGAAGTTTTGAAATTAATTAAGGGCTGCGTACCGTCAATTTTTTCAGGCAATAAGCCTTCGTCAATGAATCCGTTCTTTGCCTTATTTAAAAAAACCTGGTGATAGAGCGGTTTTTTCCCTTCCGTTAACACGTCGTGCGGTATTTCGCCGTAAAAACCCAACAATTCTTCGAGCTTAATTCCTGTCTTTTCAGAAAGTTTCTTTAAGTCCGCCGCCTTAATCAGGCAGCCGTTTCCATTTGTAATGCCGTCGGCATCATCATCAGCAGCGTCGAGTTTTCTGTTCCCGAGTCTGGTTTGCCAAATAATTTCATCGAGAGTTTCAAACTTCCAACCAGTCTTCTTTTGTAATCTCAGAAAGCGGTGAATACGGTCTAATGACGTATCATCGAGGTTGGCAATCTCTTTTTGAGTGGTGTCACAGGACAGATCCAGGTGCTTGATAAAAAGATTACCTGCCGGGTCAATAAATTTCAGCTTTAACAGCAGATCAAGTTCCGTATATGTCAGCCCGGTCTTGGTTAGAAAGGTATCCACGACCTTCATTTCACTGGAAGCATTTGGTGCAGTTGTATTCCAGATTGATTGTTGATCGGCCGCATTGGGCGCAACAATCATTTCTCGTTCGGCATTGGTCAACCCTAAGGTCTCTGCCGCGATCGACTCATCAGCGGGAACACGGGCTACCTGGAAATCGGACATCAGCGTCTGCCGTTCGATATCAAGCCGGGAAAAGTAAGCTCTGGCTTCGGTCAGATTTAGATCAAAGGGCAGCTTGAAGGCATATGATTTGTTTTGTAATTCAATGTAGGCTGTTTCATTGACATACGCCGGAGCGGCAGCCAATTCTTCCGCCGAAGACAGCGTTTGCCGCAATCGCCTGACGGTATATTTGTTCCCGCCATTGTTTATGATTTTGCAAACCGCTTCTTTGTCTCGTAAATAATGAGGCAGCGTCGCCGGCGCGGCCGAGGTGGTCTCGGTTTCAAATATCTGCGCCTGGTTGGTCACCGGGATATTGGCAGCCGTCAATGCATTGAGCAGATCATTCGAGATTGTTCCCCTTAAGGGATTAGGTCCGTCGGAAAGCACACCTGTAAAAGCAATCCCGGCATCAGGAGCAACCGCTTCTTCGAGCAACTCGCAGACGAGGTCGATGTAGGGAACGGGCGTGTTGGCATTCTCACATCCCAGATCGATCTCACCTAAATCAGGTCGGCGCGCAAACAGAACATCTCTAGCAATTTTTACCGGCGGACGCGTTGCCGGAGGCGGCGGTGGCGGAATCGTTAAATCGACGACGCTCCTATTAGCGAGGAAGTGTAAGATCTCCACTAAATAGGCCGCCGGACTATACACTGAACGACAATGTTCACAGGCGCAGGTATCGGCTAATTTGAAGAGTGATTTGAGATTTGGAAAATCTTTGCTTACTACGTCCAGCTTTGCCGCCAGTCCACTCATCTGTAACGCTGGAACATTCATCGCGCTCATCGTGTCCTGTAATTCGCCGGCGATGAGCATGGCAGCCGTATTTATTCTTTCTGCTTTTTTGAATATTTGTCTGGCTTCTGTGTCGCTGATTCCGGCCTCGGGCGCGACTTCGTTGACAAAGCGGGTTTCGCCAATGTCGGCAACGCTTTGTGCCGAGTGAATATTCTTTTTCAGCAGCGCGTTTGTCTTGCGGTAATGAGGTACGAGCTTAAGGATGCGCTGGGCGGATTTCAACTCATCCCGCATCGCGGCATTCTTATCGCCGGTTAATTTCTTATCCTTGAGAAACAGATCAATGCTGCTGTTCTGTAAATCAAAATCCGCGTGTTCTTTCAAGAAACTCTTAATAGCGTCCTGGTTATTCAGAACGTTGTCCTTCTCTCTTTCCAGTTGAGCCGCAAAGGCGACGCCGGGAAACTCCATTTCCATTTTTCTGGCTAAAGACGCCGAGTGGAAATCAACCAGTTCTTTGTCCAACGGCTTGCCCGCAATATTAATTTTGCCCGCCGATTCAGTGAGGACTTCTTTCCAATCGGTTTTATTTAGCGCCGCCAGCCGCTTAACGTCTTCCGGCGTTTTGATTTTTTGCGCTTCCCTGACTCGAGCAATGATGGCGTCGTCAAAACCAAGCATCTCTACCAAGGTCAGCGACGTTTTAGCGTCCAGCGCTCCCGAGTCGTTCTTAAAGAAGGACGCGTCGGTGATTTTTTGGAAGACAGCGTCGATATCGTTTTTGTTCTCCTGGAAAATTCTGCGGACTTCGCCGATCTTATTTTCCAGCACAAAACGACTGACAATGTCGATGACCCGGGCGAGATGTTCGCCGTCGTAATACTCTTGCGCTCGCTGCCGGTATTGTTTTAAGAGCTCAATATTAGCTTTTGCTTGCTTCTCAACTCTTGCCGGTACAAAGGACTCCTTAACGGCGGCTGTGAGATCTCTAGTCAACTTTTCCTCGTCAGTGAGGGCGGCCTCGTACATCAGGGGAAGGATGTCCGTATTTATGTCAATGAAAAGCCGAATGCGAAGCGACCGATCCGGGGTGTTTTTTAAGAGCGTGTTCTTTCGAAAAAGCGCATAAAAGAACGCCGCTTCGATCCTCTTCGATTCCAGAGCCATCCGATGAGCAACTGCCAGGTGTTCCAGCTTTTCGGCGGCAATGCCGGTCTTTTTTGAAAGAAACGAAATGTCGCGATTCTTGTCGTTCTCTTCCAGCTCCGAGAACTTCCCCCCTGGGAGCAAATTGGAAGTCTCGCCGGTAATCCGGTCAAACTCGTTTCCGTCCGGTGTTATGAGAGTCGAGATACTAATGTCAATGGTTTCATGGTCTGAAGCATTGAAAATAATCCGATCGAAGCCGGTTTCAAAAACCAGCGTACCCCCGGGCGCAAATACCCTTAAGAAGAGATCAACGGTCTTTTTTTCTTTCGACAAAAAGGATTCGGGCGTGTACTTGATCTGATAAGACCCCTTGGCATCGGTGAGAGATTCTCCAAGAACAGACTCCGAACGAAGGTCACGATCGTATGCCTTGACGAGGAGGCCGGCGAGCGCGCGAGCGTTTCCGTCCTTAACCGTTCCTTGAACGATATAAACCTTGAGTGCGTTCTTTTCGTTTTGCATGGTAGTCACCTCTGATCAGTAACGGTGAAGCCGTCACTTCGCATGACGATCAAGATGGCCAGCGTCACCGCTGGCAATTGAGACTCGCCGAGGGTTACTTCAATCATCCCAGTGGAGGGACCAAACGACTGAATAACATTTTCTTCGGCTTTGATCTCCGTTTGGATTTATGTCTTCATCCGCAGGTCGGCGATTTGTTTTTTCCACCGAGTCAAACTGCTCTCTCGGATAATTCAATCCGGTCATTCACCGTGAGCATTGGTGGTACATTCTCCGAGCCAAGTCTCCTGCCGCATATCGCGGTCAAAGGCTTTTACCGGAAACCCCGAGAGCTACTTATTCTTTCCGTCACTGACGGTTCGGAGAACGATCCTGTTGAAGTCATATTCGGTTTTCATGGATTTGCTCTTCCGGCAGAAGCAGCTACGCGTAATCATTAGAATGGTACGCCGTAAAGCCTTCTAATTTCCCAGTCCATTTGTCTTTCATAGGCGTTTATACTTCTTACCGAATTATCTATCGGGTTAAAAATCCAATCCCTTACGGGATGGTAACGGTGGTAAAGTTCTTCTCCGAAAGCTTGTCCTCGGTTATTTGCCAACATGTCGTGAGCGCTGTAGCCTTCGTCATCAGAAAACCAACTCGGTATTTCGTCATAAATAATTTCCTTGCCGTATTGCCTGATATCAGTGCCAATGCTTGTATTTTCATAAGCTGATACCGCAGAGGCTGTGAAATGCTGAACCTTATCAAACCCGGTTTGATCGTCTCGTCTTGCCAATGCTTCATATAAATGCAAAGCGGCTCTGCCCTGCGAAAGATCTTCAGATCCAAAAGCCTGGCCGACGGCTTCTATTCCCGCATCAGCTCCGCTTAACCTAATGCTTTCCGAAATAACCGCTCGACTGAACGTCACGTAGTAATTTGCAGGAAATGCGCCTTGATATCTCGCGGTATCTCTTTGCAGCATCCTGATTGCAAAAGCCATCAAGGGTGTGGCTCTGGAAGGGTCATTGATCTGATTAATGGTTGCTTGATTGGTTATGCTTAATCTGTTGTTCCGTAAAATCAAGAGATTTCCAGCCCTAAGTGCCCGCTCAAATTGTGATGCGGACATTCCTAGTCTTTGCCTGGCATCTTCGAGAGATATTCTTTCCGCTTGTCCTGTTCGGCGAGAGATTTCAAATATCTGAGGATTCGCAACTCTCTGTGTCGGGTGTGCTTGATTCCATAACTCACGTAAGACGGCCTCATTCCGCGGGCTCACATTTCCCATGCTAAAAGAAGAAAAATCCGCATAGTTCAGTGGATCATTCGGGTCGCCGGAATTAACCAGCGGTGGCGGGTCACAGGTTCCGTGCGGGTCACGTTTACTTATCGGATTATTCTTCACATATGCATAGAAGTTTATGCCTCCTTTCAATCCGATTGAATCAGGATTTAACCAGCGTGCCAGCCACGGCAAATAAAAACGTGTGGAATGATATGCCAGACCGCTCTCTTCGTCTCTTTCCATACCGGTGTAGCGATAACGTTTGGCGGCAGCTTTAATATCCTTGTCAACAGCTTGATAACTGGTCGTGCCGAAAGGATGATATTCCTCATAGCTGATTACTCTGGCCGTATCGTCGGTTTCTATACAGGCAGAGCCGACGTGATTGCCGAATTGATAACGAACTAACCGGACTGGCGCAGCATCCATGCCTTGAGTCCGGGTTTCTATCATCGCAATCCGGCTCTTGTCGTCCATGACGTGATAGCTTTTTCGCTCAAGCGTTATCGCCTCGGCAATGCCGTACTCGCGGTAAATTTCCACGCCGCCGACGTAAATGCGCTGGGATTTTCTGCTTGGGTCAACTCCGGCATTGGCTTGATTTTCGGTAATCTTTCTTGCTCGCTGTCCGCTGCCGTCGTAAACATACCAGGTGGTTTCCGGCGTTCCGGCTACAACGCTCTGTTGTGCCCCAGCCTGCAATTCTTCCTTAAAATTCCACTTCATCACCTGCATTTGAGGCAAAGCGGTGATGAATCCATGCTGCGGATGATGCGGGTAATTGTATGTGTCGGCGCCGACTGTGGTGGAAAGCAGGCGGTTATTGTTGGCGGCGCAATGGTAATTTCTCGTCCAGTTCCCCGCGGCGGCGAGATGCCGCACCTCCTTGATATTACCCACTTCGTCATAATCGTATTGCTGCGTGTAACTCCGCCATGCCAACGCATCGCCCTGGCTGTATTGCTTCATAAAAGGCAGATCGTCCCATTGATCGAACTGTCCGAAAATGGCTTGCCCGATGTGCTCCCTGCCGGTGGCTTCTACCAGGCGATATAAAGCGTCGTACGTGTAGGAACCGACGGCGGCAACCTTTTGATTATCGAAAAATACTTCCGGTATATTTTTATCTTCGATGAACGTGACGTTGCCCGTGGGGTCGTAGGTGTAATACAAATCCTGAAGCGCGTCGTTGTTTTGCCTCTTGGTTTCTAAACGGGTGAGCCTGAAAGTTTCCTTATCATAGAAATAATTAGTCGTTGCGTTATTGGCATAGCGGATCTTGCTCCGCTGTCCTTTTTCGTTGTAATCGATATTCCTGACAAAAAATTCCGTGTTCCCGTTTTGAGTAACTTGTACCTGGTCTAGCAAACCTGCTTCGTTATAAACCGGCAGAAAAATGCTGCCGTCAGGAGCGGTTTGACGAGTGATGCGTTTCAGGGCGTCGTACTCAAAAGAAGAAGCGAAGCTTTCCGACTCCAAAAGTGCGTCCGGATTTGCGACGCCCCAATCGACGACATCTTTATAATTTCGGGCGAAGGTTTTGGTAGTGCCGAGCGGGCTGCCCTTAAAATCAAACGCCGAGGTTTCTGATTTGCCGGACGTATCGTAAGTCATTACCGCCATCGTGCGGAGATTATTTACTTTAGGATTTGGCAGGGCTTCGCCGTAAATGGTTTTTTCATAGACGTTATTTAACGGGACCGCTTCGTCGCCGCCTTCCACTTTTTTGAGGATCGGTCGGTGCAGAATATCGTATTCAAAAGAAGCTTCATGATTTCTCTCGTCCCAAGTGCGCAGAAGGTTCCCGAGGATATTTTGGAGTAACCATCGCTGTCCTGCATCCATGCTGTCTTGATAAACTATATTGCCGAGCATGTCGTATTTGTATTTCATCACCGTATTGTGTCTGGCATCGGTAACGCTGCGAAGATTTCCTTCGAGGTCCAAATCCGTCAGCGTATGATGAAAGATGTCGGCGGCGGCGGCGTCTTTGTTATGCTCGATTTGCAGAACAGGCCTTCCCAGAGTATTGAAATGCTGGGTCGAAGGTGTGTTGGCGTGTTTGGCGGCTTTCTCGGCCGCAAGTTTCTCCCTCAGGGGATCTTTTCCGGCGGCGGTTAATTCAGCATCTATTAAGCGGTTAAATCGTTGGTTGAACCAGTCTGTTGCCAGCACCGTGTCGTTCCGGTCAAAGGTAATTTGTTTCCATGAATTGAATTCGATTTTGGAGAAAGTGCGGTCAGGAAACTCGGTCTTAATCATTCGACCGATTGCATCATAGTACAAGAGCGGAGTCACGCCGGTTTCGACCAGCTCTTTCAAATCCTCGTATTGATGTGTCACTGAAAAATAAGGCTCATATTGCTTAACGGGATTGCCCTTATTGTTCAGCACCGTTCTGCCGTTTCCGACCCAGCGAAGCTGTATGGGAATGCTGGTGGCGGTATTTACTTCCGAAAGGGAATAAGTGTCGTTCGGATTGGCCGTCACCCGTTTGGCAATGCCGGGTTCCGCCTGCATTTTTTTCATTGCCACCTGTCCTAATCCATTCGAGTATTCAAAACTCATTTGAACAGGCGAATTATTGTTTTTTTGGAAATGCTCCTCGCGGACAATGGTAGCCGCTACCGCCGGCTTCGCGCCGCCGGAATCCTTGTAAACATCCAAATCGTAGACAAATCGCGACGTCGCGTGCTGTAACAGGCTTTTTCCAAGGGTCACTAACTGGTCGGAGGCAGGCGCGGTAAAGAAATCAGTTATTAGCGTACTTTCCGCCGCAGATGTGAAGTCATTGAGACCGGTTAAATCGTCCGCCTCAGCACCTTTACCGAAAACAGCCGTCGCTTTAAGTAAACCCAATTCGTCGGCGATCGCTTCCGAGATATTGTCGTTGGCATCCTGCATTCGCTGCGGCGAAAGCGTGCGCATGTTGAATGACAAAACCGTCGTTCTGTTTTGCAGCGCGTCTTCGATTCCTTCGATCAAAAGAAAATAATCCGCGAAATATTTGACCTTTGTTTTTCCACCGTAAGGGTCCGTATAAGTGATCGGCTGATAGAAACGGCTCTTCGCATCGGTAACGGTTTCCGGGCCTTCTATAAATTGAATTGTGCCCGAACGAATCCACCAGTTGTCATCCGCTTCGCTGTGCGTGAATTTCCCTTCCGGCATCAGCGCCAATATCTGAGCATCAGTAAGTCTTGCGCCGAAAATATCGGAAAGAAGTGCAGGCGTATAAGCCAGTTGATAATTTTCAAAAGAAAGTCCTTTGGCTTCTAAATCATGCAAAGGCAGCGCCCCAGTCAGGTCATCGCGATAGAACAGGGTCCGCACGTGCTCGATTAATCTTTTTTGCGAAGTGCCCGCAGCCGGATTGGTGTTGACCTGATGGTAACCAACCTCATTGGAAGCGGTCAGGATGTTGTCGAAATCGCTGACAGCAAAAAAAGGATTAGCTTTCGCGACGCCTTTCAGTTCATATGTTTTTGCTTCAGAGAGCAATCGCAGGCGGTAATCGTCCGTCTCATTGATGTCATTCGTGAAGCTGTTCTGCACGAAGGAAATAAATGTTTTGTTTTGCGCCGCCTGTGTTTCCGGCGGCAAGGCAATGTCCGGCAATGCTCTCGGATAAACCACCGACGCGGATTCGAGAACATTGCCATATTCATCCAGTTTGATGTTCAGATTATGAGCAATGCGCGGATCATCCGTTATTCTTTCATAGCTGTAGGTGACGGCTTCGCTTTCTTTGACTACGAAGACGGCGTGTTTGTTTTGCCCTTTCGGTTGCAGCAATTCTATGACGCAATTATGCGTTGCCACCGTGAAAGGCGTTAACTGAGTTTTGAGTTGGTCGGGAGTTGCGCCGACGAGCGGCGCATCCGCGGCAAACACTTCCGTGCGCAAGCCCATGCTCTTGCAGGCGCGCAGGGCTTCGCGCCATTCCTGAGGGCTCAGGTTATCGATCAACGCGGGGTCTAACCCGGGAGCGGCAATCAGTCTGGCGTCAGGCAAAGACGTTTCGCTATGTGCGACCGCGAAACCCTGTCGCTGCATTTCCTCATGCCAGTATTCATCAGCAAACTGGTTGAGAATTCTCTCTCGACTCAAAAATGCGCCGGTGTGAAACCACGATTTAGTGATGACCGGCTCTTGATGAAGAGTTTGTTCGACTATGTTGCTCGCATTCCCTTTTACCCAATGCTCGAAATGCTCGGAATCAATTTGTTCCACTCTGCCGAAGCCCCTGAACTCTTTTTCGGCGTGGTCAAAATATCCGTGATGATATTGGTAAGAACTGGAAAAGCGAAAACCGGAAACTCTATCTCTCGTCTCGGTTCTCGAAACGCAGTGAACGGGAAAATGAAGCTTAGTAACCCAGGGCCTTCCGGCAAGTTTATCTTCGATGTAAAACTTGGTCGAAGGTAGATACTCGAGCGAAACCTCTTTACCCAGATTGTTTTTATAAGCAACCATGAGGTGCGGTTTCTTGCCGTTCATCAAGTCTACATACTTCAGAGAAGTCGTCGCATCTTTTGCCAAATCGCTTGACCAGGCAATGCAAGCCACTCCGTTTCCCAGCAGATCGGTCACCGTTAGGTTGGATTGATTATGAATTTCAGGAAAAGCGTCTATCTCAAAGAGAGTGTTGCTGAAACCGTTCCCGCTTAAATTCATCCAGCACGAGAATTTGTTTCTTCCCAGATAGACAATATCCGTAGTTCCTGAGCCGTCGATGTCCGCCAAACGAATCAAACTGGGATTGAATGATTGCGGGTGGTCAAAAACCGGGGCATTGTCCATGTTGACTTTTGTTCCAAACTTTCCGTAGCCGAGATTGCTCCAGTAACAAATCTCCCCGTTACGGATACGGACAATATCGGTCAATCCATCGCCGCTCATATCGGCGAGAAAAACAGTTTGGGTAGAGTCTGCAAAGACGACACACGGCCCCGCTTCTTCATCAAGAGATTTGGTTGTTCGACAAGCCTGGCGAAAACCTTTTCTGCCGGAAGATTCATACCACGTAAACACATTGTCTTCCGTGATCAGAACGTCCGGCATCCGGTCCCCGGTGAGGTCGATGAGGCGAGTATTGGAATCCTGAAAATTGATGTTCGGCAGGTCCTCGAAATCTTTGAACGGCAGCCATTCATTTGCGTCGTTCAATTCAAAAAAGCCTTTCGGCTCGCTGCTGTAATTCACAATTTGCTTGCCACCGTCAGCGTCCAAATCCGCTAATTGGAGGCTGTTTCCTAGTCCCAGAAAAGAAGGTTTGGGCGACACCAATTTTGCACGTTCAAACCTTCCGTCTCCCAGACTGTGCTTGTAATACCAGCCAGATCCCTGTTCGGTCAGGATGCCGGCCAAACCTTCATTGAATAAGTCGGTGAACTGATACGAGCCCTGCAGGCCTGACGGCGCGTGAACTAAATTTTCCGAAGAAATAGTTCTTACTTCTTTGTTCCAATCGTGTTTCTGATATTCAAACTCTGTCGAAGGGAGTTTTTTGGTCGTGTAAGTTCCGTTCGCTTGCTTGATATAGCCGTGAACTGTTAAGGCTTTTAAGAAAGTGAAGTTTTCTCCAGTGGTGTCATATTCACAATTCAATGACTTGGTTAAAGCAGTGCCGCCGGGAAGCTCATTGAAAAAATGATAAAGCAATACTCGCTTGCACAAACGAGTCGTCCTTATTTCAAAACCGGATTTATATTCAGAGAATGGGTCTTTTCTGAAATCCCAATCCTTCGTTTTATCGTAAGGGGCGTTCGGGTTATATTCCCCAAAATCAAAAACGGTCTGGAACAAAAAATCTGTTTCCGCCGGAAATGGATCGCCAAATCTCTTGTAAGGCGTTTTGTTTCCGTATAAGACCTTCTCCAGATACAGATTGACATAGGTGATGCTCCCAGCTTCAAGCCGGTTTCGGTTGTGCAGGAGAGTAGCGTCGAAACCTGCCTCATCTTCTGTTTTATAAATGTAGCGGGAGCAATTTCCTTTGTCGTCGAAAACAATTTCCGGCAGCCACTCAAAAATCCTTTTCTCATCTTTCGGATGCGCAATTCTCGAATTCGGACTCCATCCGAAAAGTGTCGTCGTATTTTCTTTTGTAATTACCCGCCATTTAATTTCGCCTGAGGTCTTGTGCGACCATCTTTCAATCCGCGCAAATAAACCTTCAATTCTCGGCTTGTAAAATCTGATTGTAAACGAGCCGTCCGGCGAATCCTTTTCGTTGATGACGTAATTGTTTTCAGCATCCAGGCTAAAACTACCGTCATTTTCCTTTTCATATTCGGGCACTAAGTCTTCCGCTTCGGAAAAAAGAAAAGTGTCCGAATCAACGCCGTCGAAATACTGAGGAAGTCCTTTGGCCGTGCTGCGCTTTATTGACGCCAGGCTTAATGTCCATCCCAGACCAAAGATTCCATTGCCGTTGCCTGAGTTGTAGGACAAGCTAAGATTGGGAGAAGCCCCGCGCGCCGGAGAAATCGGAAGAGGAACAGAAAAGGACGCCGTGCCGTTGACGGCGTTTACGGAAAATCTCTCGTCAATTCCTTTAATGGAACCGCCGCCCTTCGGCAGCGTAATCGAAGGCGCTTCGATTGCATTGGATTTCGTCTTCCCTCCATCCGTTTTCAGGAATTGGGAAGATGCGTCCTTACTTTGCGATTCGTCTTTCATTATTAATTGCGGGCGACGTCCGCCAAACTTAACGTAGAAGAGCTAGCAAAGCCGGCCCTCACCAATTCGTCACCGGCGTTCGCTCTCTCGTTAGTTCGCGAGGAATACTTTTGGAACTCGAGCCTTAGGGTTCTATAGCCGTTGAGCCCGTAACTACAATTGCCTTCAATTGATTAATTCTTGAATGTAGGTTCATCATGAGAGTCTTCGGCTAACCGGAATAATGTCTTGGCTGGACTCAGGGGTTTCGAGGTTAAGCAAGGCCCGTGGGATTCAGCCGATCAAGTCCAAAAGTGCCTGAACCTTAATCCACTTTTCAACCTGATGTCAATGGTTTTGTTGACTTGTCAATAATAGTGTTTCACCTCTGCGTACCGAGCATTCGGTGAACTCATAGAGCTAGCCGAAGCGATAACTTGACAATGCTAGGTCGATGAATACTGGTCAGGATCGTTTGGTAAGACTAGGTGATGCCACCCCACACTTTCAGATCGGTTGCGACTGTCACCTCTCGAGGCTGACACTTGCGCGGAGAGAAATCTGCGGGACGGTCGGCGGGACGTTTCTAACGTTTCTCTAATGTTTGAAAATCAAGATCGAAATTTACTCGGAAAAATTGGAGCGGGCGACGGGGATCGAACCCGCAACTTTCAGCTTGGGAATCTGAATTTTCGATCCTTTATTTTCAATACTTACAAAATCGCGCAGAAACAATGTACGTGCATGCAACGCATACCGTGCATGCGCTGCCTGATCTGCGTGTCGCTGGGGGACGTTTGGGGGACGGTGTATCATTTGAATTTACTTCTTTTGACAAACCTAACTCGGCTGATGCTTTGGCAAGGATGGTCATCGCGACACCTGCATCGTCTACGACGAATTCTTGTCGACTTGCTAATCGTCGAATATCCATTTGTTCTTCTACTTCATCACCTCAATTATGAGCCGAGTCTATTAGCCACAATCAGCTTGTCCAGCAGCGAAGTTGAGACCGGTACCGGCACTCCGGCAGATGCCAACATGTCAATAATCTGTCGCTTACGCCGAGCCGAGTCAACATTGTTAAGGATTTTCAATTTACCCTTTGCTTTACGTTTGGTATATGAGTTTTGCAATCGGCGCAGAAGGTCGGATTCGGCCCCTTTTGAAACGGCGAGTGATGCATCGAATGTTACAACCAACCTATGCACGATGTTGCTTAGACCGACGACGTCGGATAATTCAAGCCGAATCGGTTGATCGAGGACAATCAGAGGTGCTACGGGAGGTTTTTTGAAGTATAGATGAGAGATAGGAATGGTAACGAACCTTGAATAAGTATCGACGTTTAACTGGCTAGCAACTCCGCCGCTGTGGATTATCGTGTTTCGTATCTCTTTGAAGTACCTGTAAGCGTTCAATAGATCCTCGCGGTACAACCAAGAGTTCTTTACGTTCGCCCTAAGCGCTGGAAACAGTTCGGTTTTCATCAATACTGAAGGCGAACTATTAGCAGTCGCAATCGCCCGTGAAAGACCTCGTACATTCGCGCCGGGGGTAGTGGGAAACTGCAAATCTTTTTGAAGTCTGCTCACCTTTCCTGCCGAGACAACACGAGGCGCCACATCTTCGATCCAGCCTTCGTATAACGAACAAAGCTCAAGCAAAAGAAAGCGTGCGAATATCTGTCTTTGGGCATCCCACGAGGTTTCGAGGCATGACACTTTCAGATTCGCCGAGGTAACACCGCTGCCTTCTACGAACTTTGCGTAAAGTTCCTTCGCTTCGCGCTTGTTGGTCACAGTCGCGAACCCCGAAACTTGCCAACGAAGATTCCAAAGGCCAGCCATCGCTGGCCAGAAAAAATCGAAGAGTTCTCCCAGGCGTGCCGTAATACTTTGAGAAGATTCAAAAAAGAGAGTTGGGTTTGGCATCTTCTTGCTCCATGTTAGCAATCACGCTCAAATCGATAACTGTGGAAGCGGAGGCTTTCTCGGTAAGTGCCTACCTGCCGCCTTAATCGCCCAGTAGCCTCGCCCAGGCCTTGGGACATCAAGCTTTCGGCAAACCTTAGCCAGACCAACATCAGATATTCCGTATCTCTTCGCGACGTGCTGGATCGGCTCTAACCAAATCTCCTCGTAGATCTTGTCGCGGCTGTATCTTGATGCAAGTTCTCGACCATTCGGCCCGATCTGGCATTAAACTGCATTGAGGATGGGTACGAAAAGGAAACTGCGCTTCCACGGAGATTTTCTGGTTTGTACGACCTGAGTACTATGAGGAGCTTTGGTCCCTTGGGTGCCGAAGGGGGAAACGAAGGCTTTTCGGCGTGTGTCAGTAAGCTAATCCCGGCCTGCTTAGCGAATCCCTTGGCTTCGTCCCCCCACGGCAATCGAGAAACAATCTCAGCAGAGTCCGCTTCGCCGGCTCTTCGAGCAACATCTAGGAGACCTCGAAATTGCATTACTCTCTGATTCGCATTTCGTACCCTTTTCTCATCCTTACACTCCACCAGCACTCTGTGCTTGATACGGCTCCCATGAATCTGAAAGGTTGCAAGTAAGTCAATCTTCTTTTGACAGACCTCGATGTTCTGGACGACTTCCGCGCCCAACATTTTGTATAGGCCCGCAATCATCTTCTCGAACTTACGACCTTTCTCGTTCGATCCTATGGCCGCCCTTCGCCTCTTACCACCATCAGACTGTGAATCTTTTACGAAACTCATCTCAATCGTCACCAGAGCCCGGCTAGAGATCTTCTAAGAGATACCTCGGTGCCCGTCCTAGAGGGGTATACTTGAAATCACGCTCCCTAACTCAGGTGTCCCGCACAATCGGCGATATTTCAGGGCTGAGAACGGGGTTCTGGTTTGAGTCTTCGACTCAATCTTCTTACTAAGACTAGCGGTATGACAATAAATGAAACAGCAATAATTGCGATCGATTGTAGAATCCTCACTACTATGCTTGGACCAGGATCGGTACGCCTCGTAATTCTAGCGCGCCACCTTGGCCATTCATCGCCAACTGTCCATCTTACTTCGGGTGCCAATTCGCTAATTACGTCGTAAGCAATCTCTCTCTTGCGAGATAGAAAGTGCGGCCAATGGGTCAAAATGTGATCGCATGCGCGAACCGCTGCCTCTCCTCGCGCAGTGTCCCCCAGCGTACGAGCCGCATTGAAGTAAGCTCCCCAATGGGAGTTCAAACCACGGATCAAAGAAGACACAGCTCGAGGAGTCCCTATTTCGCCGAGCAATTTTGCCGCCTCCATGTTGTTCATCCACGGCCACTCCTTTTGCAAAAGTTCCCGTTCGAGAATTGGTACTGAGCGAGGATCTCCTGCTGTCTTAGCGAGAATATTTGCAGCGTGCCATCTAAGATTCGGATCTTCATCATTCAACAGAGATCCCAAGAATCCTAGAGCGTCATTCTCCCCGCGCTCTTCGAGAATTCGTGCAGCGCTGTATCTAATACTTCTGTCAGAATCATGTAGCGCATTCGAAAGGACCGAAAGTGCATTCGCATTGTTCTTTAGTGCAGCCGCGGCATTAATTCGGACGCTAGGATCAGAATCGCCGAGAGCACTAATCAGAGCCTCGTTCCTTCGTTCAAAACGGCTCCGACCGATGGCTTCAATCACCTTTACACGAAAACTGGCTAAAGGATTTCTGAGGTAATCTATCAAAACATCAAGAGCGCGCTGATCATCACTCTTGCCGAGTGAGCGAAGTGCATATTCCGGCGCGCTCAGCGTGTCATGGAACCCCCGCAGTTCTTGATCTAGTTCCTTCGTAGTTGAGCCACCTTCTAACGAACTTGTCAGCATTAATGACATGAACTCAAACTTCAGGACTTTCTTAAAAAACACCCTGCTTTTTCGAGAATTAATTAGTATTGCTAAACCATATGTGATTAGCGCTCGTCTGCCCTTGAGCTGCCGAGGAGGACGTTCGACTGAGCGTCGTAGCTTGCTACCAACATTGCTGGACGCAATCTCACAAAGCATGTTGGCCGCTAGCCAATTGACGCCTTCCCTTTCTTCATTCAATGCCTTCAGCAAGAACGAGAGGGCATATTCGCCTCCATACAGGCTTGATGTGCCAAGAAATGCTGACCGTACCGTGTCCACATCTTCGTTAACGAGTTTCACGGCTCTTTTGACTCGTTCCGGTATATGGATTCGCAAGCGTGAACCACTCTCTACCATTTTCGACAAAAGGTCTTCGTATGAAAGCGCCGACCTTAACAACGGCAAAGCGCTGTCGGGGTCAGTGTTTACGAGTGAACCGGCAGCGTCATAACGAACGTCTAGGCGAGAATCGCAAAGACACCGTCTTAAAACGTCAAGCGCAGAATCCGTTCCTATCTCAATCAGCCCGTCGAGCGCTGCCATGCGGCTATATCTATCCGAATACTCAATCACCTCACTTAGTAAAGCCACTGCGTTTGGTCCGCCGATCTTCGTTATCTTATCTATTAGAGCTGAGCGGCCCCATCCATCCTTACGGATTAGTTGCTCGCGGAAAATCTTTGCAATCTTCTCGTTGTTAAGATCTTCCAGCGCTTCTGCAGCGGTAGCTTGCACATCAACATCCGGATCATCGAGAGCAGCTAAAACTAGGTCTCTCGCCTCCTCATTATGTAGCTTCGCGAGATTAGCGATCGCTGCTCGTCTTCTAACAGGGTCATTAGAATTCGTATCCTGCTTGAAAACAGCAAGTGCTTGAGCAGGCGTAAATTGGATGAGGTCACTGGCAATGTCAGAGCTCACCTCGCGATTACTTCGATAGGCTTCTTCAATCAAACTCTCCGCTTCAGGACTGCGGATGAGAACAAGTGCCCTCCTCGCCTGCTTCTTTTCACTGTGTGAATGCGACGCAAGCAACTTAATCAAAGCTTGCTCAATTCCAGTCTCCTTTGTATTGGGCGCTCCATATCCGACTTCGCCAAGACACCGTCCCGCCAGAATGAGCATTCGGTTAAAAACATCATTCTCTTCTCTGACAAGCAAGGTTAGGAGGGGCCGCCAATCTCGCAGGCGCGCGGCAAGCAAAACGATCGGTTCTTCCCAATCGATGTCATACCACAGATGCTTTCTTATCTCGTTTGCCCAATCTGCAGCGTCGAGTCTCGCGAGGTAGCTGGCGAGCAAATACTCATGAAAGGTACGATGGATAAATAAATATGGAATCTCCCTGTCTGAGTGCGTTAGTGACGTCCCGGCTTTAACAAGAATTCCGTCTTGCTCACTTAATTCCCAGAGCAGACCATGATGATGTAGAGCTGTAGATTGCAAGAACGCTGCGTGTGGGGATTTGACGATGATTCTTCCTAATTCGTCGCTCGGCATGAGGTCGTGCCAAACGCCATCTAGTGTTTGTCCCGAAAAGTGCCAGGCTATTTCCTCAAGCAAGAGGATTTTAGCTTCGATTCGGTCTGGATTACTTTCTTGTAGACTAGCTTCTCGCCATTGACCTGCGAGCAGGCGGCTCAACAGCGTCTCGTACAATTGGACTCGTTTGGATGGAATCTGATCATCGTGTTTTGCAAGTAAGCAAATGAACGAAAGCAAGATCGGTATGCGGGCTAGTC
>Ga0070703_10000362_pt1 | contig 19599 bp, 14 predicted proteins | sample KBSK5251metaG_FD_65453 | JGI IMG/M metagenome (GOLD analysis project Ga0070703, IMG submission 65453) | Corn, switchgrass and miscanthus rhizosphere microbial communities from Kellogg Biological Station, Michigan, USA - KBS K5-25-1 metaG | ecosystem: Host-associated > Plants > Roots >... | reverse complement strand
TGCGCGTATTGATTTACGCCGTTCTCTTTTTTCATCAGCGCGTACTCATGTTGGGCGTCGACATAGCCGCGACAGATTTCGATCGCGTCCAATTCGTTGCGGCCGATGCGGCGAAGGAAAATCTCTTCCCGGCCGGCCTTCGTATCGAAAAACCAACTCGTGCCGACTTTGACGATGGGCACCGGCGCCGGCCAATCCTCGTCACCGACGATTAGTGTTGCCCGGGTTTTTGTCTTGTTGAGTTTGATCGACAACTTCGCGCGAGCGAGGGCGGCGAACTCTTTCGACTTCTCGGCGTCGCGCACCGGCTCGCCAGTATGGATAAGGTCGTAGCTGTCCGGCCCCAGGATTTCGGTCAAACCAGCTTCGTCATATCGTTCCGCCGCGCTGATCAGAGCATCGGCCGCTTCCTGGGCCGTCGCGAAAGCTTTTCCTCCAGGTCCCGGCGAGGTTTGCGCCTTTGCACTGGAAACGGCCGGGAGCATCAGCCCACCAACGAGCATCAACGAAGCGAGCGAAACGAACACAGCCAGACTGGAGCGCAACCGTCCCGGTTGCCAGGGCAGCAAGCGAGACGCTTGCGCTCCAGTCCACTGACAACTGCCAGCCGGCATGCAGGTCTCCCGTCTGCATTTATGTTCTGGATTTGATTTCATTCCGTTCATCTCATTTCTGCTTTTCTTCCAGGAGTCATCCGGTCGCGATTTCAGAACCTGAACTCCTTTGAAAAGTTGTACTTGAACGAGAACTGAATCCGGATGTCCTCCGACGAAAAGCGATCGAGAAAATTCTCGCGCCGGCCATATTGCACCTCGCCGCCAATCATGACGTTGTCAACCGGGTAATAGAGCAGGTTGGTCAGCGCGTAATGACCGCGATGAAAGGCGCTTGCGGCCTGCCCGTTCGAGTTGTCGATGTCCTGGAATGAGTATCCGATTGAGGTGCTGAACTTTTTGTTCCAGTTGTGATCGAGAAAGGCGACCATGGCGGTGATCGGAAGTGCGACGCCTCGGATTGGTCTCCGCGGGCCGCCCCCCGGATTCAGTTCAATACCCACGTCAACCGGAGAATCATTCATGTAATTCTCGATGCCCTTGCCGTAAGTGAACGCGAACCTGCCGGTGTCTTTTTTGCTGAACTTGAGATTTGACGTCAGATTGACGCCGAACGAAGTGGCCTGTCCGTCCAAATCCACGGTGTCCGCAATCGTGTCCGCCCACTTGATGCGGCGCAGCATACCGGCGGCTTGGAAATAACCCCATTTGCGGGTGAAGCGGACGTTCCCTGAAAGATCGGGCAGATCAAACTTGGGTTTCACTCCAGACAGCTCGATGCGGTCGGCAAACCTTCCCTGATCGCCGCTGGCGCCCGGCCGCTCCAGCGCGATGGTGATCGCGTTTCTGCCTTTCATGGGCATCCAGCGCACCTGCACGTTACGGAAGAAAACCATTCCGGTCGGGCCCCAATACTCGAGTGAGTTTGGGAACACGTCGATGTCCATGAACGGACTCCAGGTCTGGCCTGCGCCTACCGGTCCCAACTCGCCGTAGGCGTGGCGCAGACGGAAAGTAGTTTGCCCCGCGTCGACACCTGTTCCGAACAGTTCAAATTCAAAGTGAGTCTTTAACTCACCGTACTTAGTCGGCGTCGACGACTTCACCCCGAAGCGGCTTTGCCTGACGCCGTAGTAAACTTTTCCGTTGGGCGCAAATTCATCCTTGAAGGAGGGCAGCTTGGTGACGCGAATCACGTCGAACCAGTCAGGATGGTTCTGTTTGAACTGGTATCCCGCGTCCAGCATCATGAAGCCGTAGATTTGGAAACTGCTCTCACCTTTGGGTTCATCGGCGGCGGCGGTTTTCGCTGTCGTCTCAGGAACAACTACGGGCGCCGTAGTAGCCGCCGATGCAACTTTTTCACCAGTTGCGGCATTGCCTGACGGAGTCTTCGCGTCCTCTATAGATTTGAGTTTTGCCTTCAATCCTTCGACCGTTTGCTCAAGCTGCTGGAGCTGCTCTCGCAACAGTTCGACATCGGATTTTGATTTCTGAGGCTCCTGGGTTTGCGCTGTGACTGAAAGAATCGTTAGATTCAGCAACGCCACTACGCTGAAGATAACTGCGGTCAACGGACGTGTTCTGGCAGACTCAATTCTCATAAGATCCTCCTGCAACTCCAAAAAAGCATCGCTCGATGAAAGACCGTGATGTTGCTGACGAATCGATGCTAGCGGCGCGCAGTACACCGGAGAACTGTCAAAAGTTACAGGGTTCGCAGGAGGGGTTGAGACTTCTTGATCCTGCCAATTTTGACAGTTATCGAGATTGGGTTCGGCTGTGCGTTTACGAAGGACTATGCAAACCGATCGGCGACGATTGCTGGGAGCGCAAAAGCCGGTACGCACGCCACCGGCGTGCTTCTTCGATTGGTAAGGTGCGCGCCACCCACGCGTCCCAACCGATCGATGAACCACGCCAGCGGCGTGCGTACCGAGCGTGCCGGTTCTATTTCTTCACCGGCGGCGGATATTTTTTGAACAACTTGGCCATGGCTTTGTTCAGATTCTTGCTCACCTTGGCCGGAGCAAAAACGGAGCGCAGCTCGCTTCGAATAATCCGGTCACGACTGCGGAGCGGAGCTAATCTCCCTTCATGTTGATTCCCTTGTTTTGCAGAATGATGATTTCAACGCGCCGGTTTTTCGCGCGCCCGGCAGCCGTTTTGTTATCGGCGACGGGCTTGGACTCGCCAAACCCGAAGGGTTGGACCAGCCGCCGCAAATCCAAACCATGCACGCCGACCAGGTACTGAATGACGGCCTTCGCGCGTCTCTCGCTCAGGGCCCGATTCTTGGCCGTTTTGCCGGTGGTGTCGGCATATCCCACAACTTCCACGAGCCAACCGTTGGCGTTCCCTTTGGCTTTTTCTCCCTTGGCCCACGCGGCCGTATCATCAATAGTCTTCCTGCCATTGGCGTCGATAATGCTGCTGTTTGTTTTGAAGAGGACCGGAACGGTGCGAACAATTTCGTAATCATCGAGTCCGTTGATCCGGTTGTTGGCTAACGCAGCATCCTTGAAAGCCTGATCGGCCGTACGCTGGGCCGCTTCAGCCTTTTCTCTGGCGTCATTGGCGAGCGCTGTGTTCTCCGCAATTTGTCCCTGCATCCGCTTCGCTTCTTCGGCGGCCTCGCGCGCAGCCTGTTCGGCAGCTTCCAGCCGCTGTTGGTTCTCCATGGCGAGTTGGTCTGTCTGCTCGAGAGACTGGGCCGATCGCAGATCCTGTTCATCAAACCTGATCCAGTCAGCTACCAGGTTGCCTTGAGCGTCTCCCTTGCCCTGAGCTTGCAAACGCAGACCCTTCATGATGTAGGTCACGGGGTACTCTTTTTTGCCTCGAAGACCCCGGCTATGGGAAGTCACGTCGGTGCTGCCCGTTATGAGCACAGTAGTTTCGGCGCCGCTGGGATCCCGGACTTTGAACATATCGTTGTTGCGGACACTGACAACGCCCTGGATCTTTCGCTTCTCACCCTGCGGAACCGGCGACGGATGAGTGTTGTCGGCGCTTTGCGCCGACGCGCTTCCGATGCCTGTCAGGACAAAAACGAAAGCGAGCGCCAGTAACCCGGCGACTTTGGGTGTATTACGTCTCATTGGTTTGCTCCTTAAATTTAGTTGCTGATGATTAAGAACCGATCGCGACTCTTTGAGTTCCTAAGCCGCAAGCTGAGCGAGAAGGAGTAGCGCGGGCTAACCAGTCTCTTTCCTCGCCAAAGCTAAGCCGGCCTCTTCGATCGCTTTCTTACTCGATGGGATCTTAATGAGTGGGAATCGCGGTTGATACTGTCAATTTTTACAGTACGAGCCATGGCTGACTGGAATTTACGTTGCTGCGCGAGCAGTTCACCTGGAAATGGCAGGCGAACCGCTTCACAGGCTTTTTGCCAGTCCTTACTTCGTCCTTGATTTGTCTGGAGTTCCCGCCTGTGTAGACGAGAGCCAGCCTCCGAATTGGTCTAGCTAGTATGTCTAAAGTGGATCTTGCGTGAAGGTCAGTTTCACTTAGTATGGAATAAACACATGCCGGGGAAGCGCCCAGCATTCAAATCATCATGCGCTGTTTCCAACAGTTCGTTGTCGTCGTACCTGCTTTGGCCTTCACGCCGTTTGGCATGCCGGCGATTGTATTCTGGATGTATGTTTCTGCTTTGCTGCTTTTCATCATCGGCCTCATCAAAATCTTCGGCGAACTGCCGCAGGAACATGGTGTGGAGAAGATCATGCCGTTTGGCCGGATGTTTTTTGCGATTCCCCTGGCCGTTTTTGGCTCCGAGCATTTCACCGCCACCGCGGGTATTGCGGCCCTCGTTCCACGCTGGATTCCCGCACATACGTTTTGGGTCTATCTGATTGGCCTCGCGTTTATTTGTGCGGCGCTCAGCATTACCGTTCTGGTCCAGGCACGGCTGGCAGCGGCTCTGGTCGGAATGACGATGCTGATCTTCGTACTCGTAATGGACTTGCCCGGCACTCTTGCGCACCCTGGGAACAGATTTTTTTTGGCCCTCGCCCTGAGACAACTCGCTTTCAGCGGTGGCGCTTTCGCTTTGGCAATGTCGCTGTGGAGCACTGGGCCGAGACCGCTGTCGCCTGCACGACTAACGAAGGTACTCGCCGCCATTCCGCGATTCTTCGTGGGCATTCCATCGCTATTCTATGGCGTGGAGCATCTGCTGCACCCGGAGTTCGTCCCGGGAATTCCGTTGAACAAGCTGACTCCCGAGTGGATTCCCGGGCGAATTTTCCTGAGTTATTTTGTTGGCGTGATTCTGATTCTCGCAGGCGTCTGCTTGCTCGTGAATAAGAAAGCGCGCATCGCAGCCACGGTTTTAGGGCTCACGATTCTGCTGACCGTGTTGTGGATTTACCTGCCGATGCTTCTCGCAGCGCCCAAAGACGTGGTGGCGCTGAACTTTTTTTTCGACACTCTGCTTTTCTGCGGAGCCATTCTGCTGTTAGCGAACGCGACTGAAAAAGGGCGGAGATCAGCTGCGTAGCAGCGCGCAGAGTTAAGCCGAAGGTGAGGCTTTAAACTCAGAGCGAGACGAAGGCGGCCAAAACCGGGACCGCGGGCGCCCTCGCCCGCAATGACCGTGAGCACGAATGCTGCGCCTTTCCCACGAGACTTGAGTATGTTTGACTTTAGTTTGCGGACGAGGGCGTCCGCGCTCCCAGTGTAAGCGGCCGTTGTTTTCAGTGGCCACATATTTTTTAGGCAAAGCCGTGATCCGACAAGTCCTTTAGATACCCGGTGTGGACGGGTAATATCTTTTCTAGTTTCCTTCAACAATCTACGGCGGGTTGAGTCCAGCAATCGAGACAAAACTGGAAACCAGATTCTTCAGGCGACCTGCGTATTCTGACAGTAGTGCGAATTGACGAGCACGGTTAGCATCGAAGTCTGATTTTGAACCGGGACCGATCGCGGATGGTGTCTGCGACTTACGTGGTTGAAGCGAGCTACAAACCTGAAAAAGGAGACCCCAAATGAAAGACATCATTTTGGGAGCAATCAAGATCATTATCCCGCTATCGGTGGCGCTCGTAATGTTTACCCAGGGGCTCGGTATCAGCCCGGCTGAGGTCTTGAGATTTTTTAAGAAGCGGCCCGGGCTGATGGTGAGGTCACTGTTCGCGTGTCTGGTCCTGGTTCCCGCCGCCGCCGTGGCAATTATTCTGGTCCTCAAACCTTCACTCGGTGTGGCGATTGGTCTGGCGATTATGGTGGCCTGTCCGCCGGCGCCTCTTATGCTCCGGTCAACTCCCAGGATGGGTAAGGGCAGCGCGCCTTTTATGGCCAGCATCCATCTGACTTTCGCTGCCCTGGCGATCCTGACCGTGCCGGCCGTCTTATATGTGATATCACAGCCGCTCGGGTTTCACGCTGAGGTTGCTCTGGGTCCGTTGTCATGGACACTCGCCCGCACAATCCTCATCCCGGTCGGTCTCGGTTTGATCTTACGCGGACTTGCTCCTGACTTTGCCGACAGGATACTTCCGATCGTCAGCCGCGTGGGGTCGATCGGATTGCTCATAGCGGTGCTGGTGGTTCTGTTAATTCTTGGTCCGACCTTGATCCGAATGGATCCCTGGTCCTATCTGGTCATCGCGGCCGTTTGCATAGCCGCGCTTTTGATCGGTCATTTGCTCGGCCCGAGCGATCCGCGCGAGCGGACCAGCCTGGCAGTCGAAAGCGCGGCCCGGCATCCCGGGCTGGCGTTTTCGATCGCGGCGATGAACTTCACGCCGGCCAAAGCTTTGCCGGTGATGGGTCCCTGCATTCTGACATTTATCCTCATCGCGACTATTTATATGTTGCTGCGCGGGGAACGCACGGCATCGGGCCCACGCCAATATCTGCGAAGTAGTTTTCTGAAGAGGCCTGTCAAAACTGACAGTTACACAGCCCCCCGCACCTGACTAAGATTCAGCCAGATCAATAGTGCGTTTGTGTGAGGAGTTGCTCCAAATTTGAGGTGTCAATCTCAACTGAGAGCATCGATGCCTATTTATCAAAAGGAGAGAAACGAATGAGATTAGCAGGTAGGTTAGTGAATCTTAGTCTGGCGATTGCCGGCGTCGTGGGTTTGATACTGCTCACAAATACGGCGAGTTCTGCTCAGAAACTGCCAAAAAAGATTTATATCCAGGCGCAGGCGATGGGAACCTCGACGCAGATGGGCCGGAACGCCAATATCACTCTGATCATCGAAGAGTTTTCGACCGATGCCGAAAGAGCCGGATTGATTGAAGCGTTCCAGCAGAAAGGGAACGAGGGGTTGGTGAACGCTCTGTCCAAGATGAAGTCAAAAGGGCGAATGTCGGTCACCGGCACGCTCGGATATGACATCGCCTATGTTAAGCAGTTCCCGCAGCCCGACGGCACTACCGTTCTGCGCATCGTAACCGATCGTCCGCTGCGCTTTGGCGAGGTCTGGGCCGACAGCCGTTCGATGGACTATAGCCTGGCCGGAGTGGAAATCATTGTCGGCAAAGACAAGAAGAAGGCTACGGGCAACCTCTATCCTGCTGCTCAGCTTAAGCTGAACAAACAGAACCAAATCGAATTGGAGCTGTACCAGAATCCCTGGAAGCTGGTCAATATCATGAAGCGCTAGGCATTGCTTGCTGCTGGGTACGAGACTGTGAAGTCAGATTTAAGTGTCGGATGGCCCAAGCCTTCAGCCAGCTCCACTTGCTCAAATGTTTACATGATGAAGGCGGCTTTGCCAAAAAGCATTTGAACATTGAAAACAACGGCGGCTTACACTGGGAGTGCGGACGCCCTCGTCCGCAACCTAACTCAAGTCTCGCAGAAGATGCGCAGCATTCGTACTCACCGGTCATTGCGGGCGAGGACGCCCCGCGCTCCCTATTGGCTGCCTTTATCTCGCTGAGTCACTTTTTGGGCAAAGCCGATGAAGGAACCAGAGTGGCCCGCGGCTACCGACATTTCCTGAGCCGGCCTTCGCCTCCATGTTGCAGAGTGAAAGTACCAATCACCTGTTTAGAGTTGGTGTCGGTAATTGTGAGGGTCATCTCCTGGCCATTCACGCTTCCCGAATAGCGCACTCCGCGGTCATTATTTTCTTGATCGCGCTGCACCGGGCCGGCGTGCTCTGTCGCGAATTTGCCTGGGACATCAAACTTTCCGCTCCCATCCAAAACGATCGCTTGAGTGATCGCTCCACGGGCGCAATCGAACTCGAACGTGGCGCCGCCTTCGGTAACCTCTGCGCTAATGTGTTGCCCGCCCCAAACTCCAGTTGGCAATTTGTCGGTTTTGTTGAGTGCTTTCATTTCTGAATTGGCATTGCTCGCTCCGGCATGGCTCGCGCGGCACGGCCCGCCCTGGGCAATGACACATGCCGTCAGACAGATTGCGGCGAGCGTGACAACAATATTCATGATGCGATTATAACACTCAACTCTTTGATTAACGTGTGTTACGCACTTGGATATAAAACGCCTGGGCTAGAAAAAACCTTACGATGAAATTTGGGTCAGCAGACTGGACAGTCTGCTGTACGGAGGATTACATGCCGATGCCCTTAAAGTGATAGCGATCGATGTCGTAGTGTTTAGCCACGTCGACCGTTTTGATCTTTCCCGATACCGCCGAAATATCAATCAGTGAAAGTTCACATGCCGGGGCAATTCCGCGCGCTGAAACCAGCTTGCCGAAATCATTTGCGGCGACGGCTTCCGCAGCGCGAGCCCCGAAGAGCAGGCCCATGATGCGATCGATTGGACTGGGAGCGCCGCCGCGCTGGGGATGGCCCAACACGACCGCGCGAGATTCGTAAGGCGTTTCACTCGCAATTCGCCGTGCCAGCACATCGCCCACTCCGCCGAGTCGTACGTGGCCGAAAGCATCGTGCCGATCGTCAAGCGTGATTATTTCCCCGTCTTCGGCGCGCGCGCCTTCAGCCACCACGACGACCGAATAGCGCGGTCGCCGCGAGTGCGCACGATGCAGCCCCGGCGTGCCGAGTCGATCCTTAAGCAGACGAAAAACTTTTTCGTATCTAAACGGATGTTCCGGTATGAGAATGATTTGTGCCTGACCCGCGAGGCCTGACCAAAGGGCCAGGTGCCCGGCGTGCCGGCCCATGACTTCTATGATTTGCACCCAGCCGTGCGACCCGGCCGGAGTTCGCGATCTTTCGATAATCTCAGAGACGTTGCGCAAAGCAGTATCGAATCCCAGAGTGTAATCGGTGCCCTCGAGATCTTTGTCAATCGTCTTTGGTATGCCGACGATTTTCACACCGCGTTCCACCAGTTGTGCGGCAACGCCCAAAGTGTCCTCGCCTCCGCACGCGACGAGTGCGTCGAGTTTCAGCTTCGTTACGTTTTCGATTACCTCCGACGATCGATCTTCAATCGCGCCATCTTCCGCAGTCTGTCGAAAAGGATTTGTTCGAGAGGAACCCAGGTGTGTGCCACCATCGCGGTCCCAACGGCGCACTGCGAAGCGACTAAGCGGCAGGACCTCAGGCAGGGGATTCAACAAACCTCTCCAGCCATCGAACAGTCCGATGACCTCAAGTCCCAACTCTGACCCGCGATGGACCAATCCTTTGATGGCCGGATTTAACCCGGGCGCGTCGCCACCGCCCGTCAGAACACCGATGCGCTGTGATTTGGACATAGATTTGATCGGGTAAATATCTTCGCACCTGCGAAAGCGAGTGTCTAACGCGTGCTTCGCGTCAGAGCTTAACCGACCTCTCATTCATTTAGCCCGGTGCAGGTGTGCAGCTGCGAAGCAGCGGTCAGAGCTGGGCCCAAGACGAGACTTTGCGAGCCTTGGGTAATGGTTCAGGAGCATTGAGAGCCGCGGAGCGGCGACAGAGCGTATCGACGTTCACTCTGATCGGCCGTTGATCGCTGTCGCCCCTTCGGGGCTCGATCGCCTCGGGGGAGATCGTTGACCCAAGGCTCGCAAAGCCTCGCCTTGGGCTTAGCTCTTACCGCTGCTTCGCAGCTAATGATCGGCGGAGACTTTAAGAGAAGCCGTCTCCTCCATCTCAAACTTCGTGACCTGCCGGTACTTTTCTCTTATCATGACGCCTGTCTGCGTGTCTTCTTTAATTGCGCGACAAGATCCAGTCTTCTCATGACGAAAAATCTTCGCCAAAAAGGTCCCAGTCGCCGGCTTGGTTGGCTGGTATTACTGATCATTGTACTTGCGGCATTGGCAATCGTCGCTGCGCCGGTTTGGATTATTCAACCATTCAAGCCACAGACAGACAGAGGCCTGGCAGTTTCGTACGCGCTCAGGCGCTGGTCACCACTTCTGACTATTTCGGCCCTGGTAATTTCATCGGGGTTGGTTTTTTGGTTGTGGAGTGGCTCGCGCCGTTGGATCGCGAGAATTCTCCTGGCAATTCTACTTTTACCCGTGCTCGCGGCGGTTTGGTTTGCGCGGCAGAACCATTTCGAGTGGATGTTCAATCCGCTGACGAACAGCGCGTATGCAAAAGCAAGCGATGCTTCATTCGTTGGTGAACAGGACATGGTGCTGGCCGTCGAGAACAACGGAGAAGCCGTCGCTTATCCCGTGCGTCTGATGGCTTATCATCACGTGGTGGGGGACACGGTCGGCGGCACGCCGATCGTGGCAACGTATTGAACGCTCTGTCACACCGGTCTGGTGTGGGAGACGACAGTAAGCGGACGGGTGCTGCACTTTCATCTCGCCGGCATCAACAATCAAAACTTCATCATGCGTGATGAAGAGACCGGTTCGTGGTGGCAGCAGGTAACCGGCGAAGCGATTTATGGCCCACTTAAAGGGCAGAAGCTGCGGCCCTTCTTTCATGACGAGCTGACGTTTGCGTTGTGGAAACAGGAGAAAGCGCAGGGCCGCGTGTTGCGTCCCGACGAAGCTTTGGCGCGGGCCGGAAAGTACGCGCCGGCGAATTGGGAAGATCGCATGAAGAAGGTGCCGGTGACGACGTCCGCGACGCTCGACAAAGCGCTCGATCCACGCGCACTTGTGATTGGCGTGACGATCAATAATGCCGCGAGAGCTTATCCATTCGATGCATTATTGAAGCAAAGCCCGATAGTTGATGAACTCGACGGCGTGCCGATTGTGATTGTGCTGGGAGACGACAAGAAGTCGGTGCGCGTTTTTGAAAGCAGAATCGACGGCCGTAAGCTCGAGTTTTTGCAGAAGCCGAACCTAACTCCGCTGCGGTTGGTCGATGCGGAAACTGCGAGTGCGTGGGACTTTTCAGGAAACGCAGTGAGCGGATCATTGGCAGGAAAGCAGCTTAAGAAAATTCCGATGCTCAATGATTACTGGTTTGATTGGAAGACATATCATCGCAACACCGGTTTGTATCAACTCGGCGATCGTTGAGAGGTTCGAAATCGCGCGAACCACGACTGACGAGGCCGCAACTGTTTTGCGGGAGTGGCAGAGCCATAACCATTGTTTCGAAACTACGAAACTAATAAAAGGAGAGGGCATGATGAAGTCAGGACGAACTTCAATCTTCAGTGTAGTTTTCCTAATCGCTGCGTCAATCACCGTGATGACTGCTGCGCCGCAACAGTCTTTTACTGTTTTGAGCGGCGCAGAGTTGACGCGAGTTGTGCCGCCCGGATTCTATTTCCAGGGATTGAGCGCGCCGACGCAGATGCGCAACGCGGCCGCCGCCAGATTCGGAAAAGATCGTTACGTCGTCTCGGGTCTGGTGGACACGACCGGCTATGCAGCTGACGTGCGCGCGAAGTACGAAGGGTTCTTCATCACCGATTCGCCCATCAAAATTAACGGAACGGACCTGGCCCTGGGCGCCTACGGATTTGGGTTCAGTGACGACGGCAAGATGCAGATACTCGATCTGGCCGGCAACGCGGTTCTGTCTGCTTCGACGACGAAAGACAACGAGCTGAAAAGACCGAGACCGCTGATGATGACGGCATCGGCTGAGGGCTTGCGATTTTATAGCGGTAAAGACTACGTAACGATCACGGTGAAGTGATCGGTACGCATGCCTCTGGCGTGCAATGCCGGCTTAATGAGACAGCACGCTGGAAGCGTGCGTACCGTAAAGATGCGCCTGTTTCACTTCCTGATCCTGCTCACGCTTTCGATCCTCGCCGGCGCAATCTGGTTTGGATCATCGAGAATTTATTCCTCACGCGCGCAAATCTCCAACGCAGAATCCGCTTTCGAGAAGCGCGAAGCCGCCTATCGCGCAAACAACATTGGCGTCGCTCTGCTCGAGCAGTACAAGGTGAAAGAGGCCGTCGATTCGTTCAGGCGCGCGCTTGAAATCAAACCGGATTTGCTGATTGCCCGAATCAATTTCGGGATTGCGCTCTATTACCTTCCGGACGCAGAAGCCGCTCAGCGCGAAGCGGAAAGCGCAGTGAAGCAGGATCCAAATGCTCCGCAACCGCATTACCTCCTGGGTCTGATTGCGCGCGCGCAGAATCGTTTTGATGATGCGGCAACAGAATTTCAGATGGTCCTGAAGGCAGATCCGTCCGACGCCGGAACCAACGTTAACCTCGGCCAAATCTTTGTTCAGCAAAAGAAACAGCCGGAAGCGATCGACGCGTTTCGTAAGGCAGTCGAAAGCGAGCCTTACAACGAAACCGCCCTCTATAACCTCGGCCTGTTGCTGACGCGAACCGGGAAAAGAGAAGAAGGCCAACAACTGATTCAGAAGTTTCAGCAATTGAAAGCCAGCGGTGCAGGGATCGCGCTCGGCCCGAATTATCTCGAGGGTGGACATTACGCCGAAGCAGTTGTTTCAACCGGCGCCGAGTACGGACTAGTCGATCGCGATTTGCCGGAGGTGAAGTTCATCGATGCGAGTTCGCGTTTTCCAGCACGGGCTGAGGTTTCGCCACAGCGCGCCGCTAACAACACATCCTCGAAATCTCCGGCAAAGCAATCGTGGGAAGAGGACAGTAAGAATCTAATGGCGCAGCAGTATCGTGCTTCGCCTTTGCTTTTCGACTTTGATAACGACGGCGACCTTGATGTTCTGGAGCTTGACGAGAATGCGGTTCGGCTGTGGCGCAATGACGGCGCGAGATTCACTGACGTCACTCGGGACGCCGGCGCCCTCAATCAGGACGTTCATCGTACTCCCGTCGCAGCAGTCGCGGGTGACTATGATAATGACGGGCGAACAGATTTATTGGTGGTTCGCTACGGCCTGATTTCTCTCTATCACAATGACGGCGCAGGTAAGTTTTCTGACTCGACGAAGGGCGCGAATGTTGCCGAATATCCTTACCTGGCGATCTCAGCCGCCTTCGTGGATGTCGACCATGACGGCGATCTCGATGTTTTTGTCGCAGGTTTTGCCGATCTGCGAAACATTAAGATCGAGCCGCTGCTCGGAAAGAATTCTCCGTTGCTGAACCAGGGCTTCAAAGCAAGGTTCAGCTCCGATCCGTTCCAACCATTTGCGTCCCTGCCCGGTGCTCCCAACCTCCTGCTTCGCAATAACGGCGATCGGACCTTCACCGATATCACCGCCAGCGCGAGAGTTGCCGGCTCGCGCGGCCACGCGGTCGCAGTTGTGCCGACCGACTTTGATAATCGGCGCGATATCGATTTGGTCGTTATCAATTACGGAGGCGCAATTGATCTGTTTCGCAATCAGCGCGACGGATCGTTCAATAACGTCGCCAGCGCGGCCGGGCTGAACAAGAATGCTAAATGGAGTTGTGTGGCTGCCGGGGACGTCAACAAAGATGGCTTCACTGATTTCTTTCTTGGCCGAGGCGACGGCCCGGGCGAGTTTGCGCTCAGTGATGGCAAGACCCACTTCAAAACCTTCCCGGCTCCCGCAGAGACAAGCAGCGCTTTTGCCGCGCAGTTCATCGATTATGACAATGATGGTTTGCTTGACCTCGTCACTGTGTCCGCTTCAGATGCGCACCTTTGGCGGAATTTGGGTGACGGCTGGCGCGAAGTAACTAAACAGTCTCTGAACGTGACGTTCTCTTCGAAGATCGCCAACGATGTTATGTTGCGGGCGTTCGCCTCCGCCGATGTTGATGCTGATGGGGATGTCGATCTTCTGTTGCAGATGTCGAGCGACAGATTGATTCTCCTGCGCAACGACGGCGGTAATCGCAATCATTCGATCAGGATTGATTTGCACGGCAAGGTCAGCAACCGCAGTGCAATCGAAGCAAAAGTCGAACTGCGCGCGGGCAGTCTTTATCAAAAGCTTGAAACCTATTCCGCCTCTCCTGCGCCGGCGCCGGCTGATTTGATCTTCGGTCTAGGAAAGCGCGAACGGCCTGATGCCGTGCGGGTAATTTGGCCGGCGGGAATTCTGCAGGCTGAGACAGAGTTTCCGCCGTCGACGGCGCAGATGAAGCTAAACATCACCGAGCTCGATCGCAAGCCTTCTTCCTGCCCTTACCTTTACGCGTGGAACGGAGAACGCTTTGAATTCATCACCGATTTCATGGGCGGCGGCGAGATGGGTTATCTGGAAGAACCGGGGCCAGCGTCAGTACGGGGAAGCGGGTCAGTACCGGGAGCGTTAGCGACCGAGTCGCAGCAGGCGCGTTACAACCACCCAGATCCAATTGAATACGTCCGCATCCGTGGCGATCAACTTGAAGCCAAAGACGGGCGTTACGAACTGCGCGTGACGAATGAACTGGAAGAGGCAATGTTCGTCGATCGCCTGCAGCTGCTCGCGGTGGCGCACGCGCCCGGCGCCGAGATCTATCCGAACGAAGGCATGAGCGATCCGCCAAAGCCCTCCAAGTTATTCATGACGCAGAACGCGCAGCCGCCGTTGAGCGCAGTTGATGACAAAGGAAATGACGTGCTCGATTTGATTTCGCGCATGGATCGGCGCTGGCCTGATGATTTCAAGGTCGATCGAATTCGCGGTTATGCGGAAGGCCATACGTTGACAATAAAACTCCCTCTTACTGGGAGCGCGGACGCCTCGTCGGCAATCCTCGAGAAGAGCAGACAAAGAGGCGGGCGGGGCGCCCGCGCTCCCAGTGAAGAGCGCGTCCTTTTGTTGTTAACCGGCTGGACGGATTACGCGTGGTCCAGCGACAACGTCGCCGCCTCACAAGCAGGCAAGGAGATGAAGCCGCCGTCGTTGCAAGTGAAAGACAGGGCAGGGAAATGGCGCACCGTGATCGAAGACATCGGCATCCCTGTCGGCCGGCCACAAACCGTCACAGTCGATCTCACAGGAAAATTCCTAAGCCCAAATCGTGAAGTCAGAATCGTGACGAACATGCGCATCTATTGGGATCAGATCCTGTTTGCGACTTCGATTGAAGAGCCCGCGCAAATTACGCGTCTCGATCCGGTGCGCGCAGACCTGTGTTGGCGAGGCTTTTCCGCAGAGGTGACGCCGGATGGTCGCGAGCCCTTCGGCTATGACTACCAGAGAGTCTCGTTTGCTTCGCCCTGGAAGATCATGGCGGGACGATACACGCGTGAAGGCGACGTGCGCGAACTGCTGGTAAGCAGCGATGACCTTTTCGTGATCGCTCGCACGGGTGATGAGATCGCGCTTTCGTTCGATGCGTCAACTTTGCCGGCGCTGCCAACTGGATGGACCCGGACCTTCCTGCTCTATGCCGACGGTTTCAGCAAAGAAATGGACATTAATTCAGCCAGCCCTGATCAGTTGGCGCCGATGCCTTTCCATGCGATGACGCGTTATCCATATAGTCGGCCCGAGCATTATCCTTCCGACCCGAAGCACGTCGAGTATCTCGAGAAATACAACACGCGCGTTGTGCGATCACAGGTGCCGCTTATCGATGCGGCAATACTGGGCAGGTAATCCACAGATTACACAGAAGGGAAAGGCAGTCACAAAAAGGCACAAGAGGCACAAAATACTTTGACTGGAGCGCAAGCGTCCTCGCGTGCATTCCGTCGATGACAAGGTGCTTGGTTAGATTTCTTTTGTGCTTTTTGTGGCATCTCCTTCTGTGTAACAAGTCTGGAGAATTTTGTTTTTCCAACAAAGTTTTGCGGCCACACAAATCCCGTAGGGATGAAATGTTTATAGATACCTGGGCTGATTAAGTTTCATCAGCTCCGGAGGAGCGCAATGTACATGGTCGTGTTTCGCTCCTCCGGAGCTTGCACTGTTTTCTGATCATTGTAGCTATAAAGATTCTGCTCCTCCGGAGCTCAAACGCATTTTGTTGCGGCCTAAGCCGCGCTGTGTAATCTGCGTAATCTGTGGATAATTTCCTATGACTCACATCAGATATTCAGTTGCCTGTTGCCAGACGGACCTGGCGAATCCAATCGAGCGCAGACAGATGCGCGCGAACACTGAGCGCATGCTCTCGATGATCGATTCTGCCGTGGCGGGGGCCGCGCCGTTTCTGCCGGTGCGACTAATTGTCTTTCCTGAATTTGCTCACTCAGCTCCGGTTTTTGAAACTGCGCAGGAATTGATCGACAAGCTCGCCGTCGAAATTCCCAACGAGCACACCGAGCTGTTAGAAAAAAAAGCGCGGCAACATGACATATATATTCAAAGCGGCTCAATGCTCGAAGTCGATCCAAAGTGGCCGGGCCATGTCTTCAACGCGACCTGCTTAATCGGTCCTGAGGGAATTCTTTACAAGTATCGGAAGGTGAACACGTGGATTCCTTACGAGGTGCACACCAGCCCGCACGACCTTGAAGGCTATGACGAACCGCTCTTTCCGGTTGCCGATACGCCCATCGGCCGGCTGGGTTGTGCGATTTGTTACGACTGGTTGTTTCCGGAAGCGATGCGGCAACTCACGGCCAACGGCGCTGAAGTTTTGATTCGCGTCTCCGCTTACATGGATCCGTGGGGTGCAACTGAACCGATGGCCTGGTGGACGGTGATCAATCGCGCGCGCGCAATCGAAAACATCGGCTACGTAGTCGCCGCGAATCAGGGCGCGAGCTTGAAGCACTATCCGCCCTATTCATGGCCCGGCGCGAGTCAAGTCGTTGATTACGACGGGCGGCTGTTAGCCGAGGCAGCGCCCGGTCCGGGCGAACGAATTGTGGTTGCGCCGATCGACATTTCCGCTTTGCGTCACGAACGCGAGTCGCGGCGCGGTCATCACATGCCGGCCCATCTGCGAACTGAGGCGTATCCGATTTACCAGCGGCATCAATATCCGCCTAAGAAAGTTGACGAGCGTCTTTCGTATGAAGAGAACAATCGTTTGATTGACCAGGCGAAGTTGAGTTTCCGCGCCTTAGATTCCAATGAATGATGCACCCTGCGGTTTGCCGTAAGAGGTCCGATTCGCTTCTTCAGTCACATCGTCGTCATGACGCGAAGCTCCCAGTATTCCAAAAATCTTTCTGACACCGGATCTAAGCTTAGCTTCTTAGCTATGGCTCTGCCTCGCCGATGCGCGGCAAGTCTCAGACTTGCCGGAAGACCTTAGCTAAAATCTCGGTCCTATGACCGCAGAGAATTAGGTCAGAGACCGGAGAAGGAGGACGTCCGCGTCGGCAAGTCATAGACTTGCCGCGCATCGGAGTGGCCAAGCCAGTAACTAAGGATCGCCCTTCGACCACAGTCGAGTGGTCCAAACCGACGTTGAACTAATTTTCATCGTAAGGTTTCTCCAGCCCAGGCGTTTACGCCTGGGTGAGAAACAGCGGGGGGTTAAAGCCCCATAATGAGGCTTTTGAAACCACCGCCTTTCATTCCCCAGGCGTGAACGCCTGGGCTACGGAAAAGTCATTCAAATTGGGAAACGAACTTAACGTGCATTGAATTGGCAAAGCCGCCAATCTACTAACTCGACAATGGTTTGACAGTCCCACTGCCGACGCGTATTTTGCGGTAGTCACAGAGCGCACTCTCAATTCATCATGAGTCAGACGAAGTTTCGCTTTTCCTCGATGATAGTTGGCCGGGTGGCTCTCTTGTGTCTGCTTTGTCCGCTTGCACTGATTGCGCAGCAAAAGTCGGAGCCCCAGAGCGCTGGCGGCGCCTCGACCGGAACTCCGGTTAATTACACCGCGCGGCGGACCGTGGGCATTACAGATCCGAAAGCGCCCGTGGTTTTCGAAGACGCAACCGACAAGACCGCGCTGGCGACTTTCAAACATCGCGCGGGTACGCTCGCAAAGGATTACATCTTTGAAGTCTCTTCCGGCGGCGTTGCCATCTTTGATTATGACGGTGACGGCTTGCCGGATATTTATTTAGTCAACGGCTCAACTCTGCCGGCGTCGCTCGGCAAAGAGAAAGCGCCGCGCGCTGCTCTGTATCGCAATCTCGGAAATTGGAAATTCGAAGACGTCACTGACAAAGCCGGAGTTGCCAACGAGCGTTGGGGCATGGGCGCGGCGGTTGGTGATTACGACAACGACGGCCGGCCCGATCTTTACGTGACAAACTTTGGTGTGTCGCGTCTGTATCGAAACAACGGCGACGGCACGTTCACCGACGTCGCCGAGAAACTGGGCGTGGCGCGAAAAGGTTGGAGCACGGGCGCGAGCTGGGGTGACTACGATGGCGACGGCAAACTGGATTTGTTCGTGCCCGGCTATGTCGAAATTGATTTGAACAATCTGCCGCGAAGCCCGGCCGAAGCGAAGAGCCCGGGCAGCGTAGGCCAAAACTTTTGTCAGTTTCGCGGAGCGCCCGTAATGTGCGGACCACGTGGCCTGACCGGTGAAAGCGATACGCTTTATCATCAAAAACCGGATGGAACTTTTGAAGACGTCAGTGTGAAAGCCGGTGTCAATGATCCGCAAAAGTACTATGGCTTTGCGTCAGTCTTTGTGCACGCTAACGACGACAATTTGCTGGATCTGATCGTCGTGAACGACTCGACACCGAAGCAGTTCTATATCAACAAAGGTGACGGCACGTTTGAAGAAACAGGTTACCCGTCGGGTGTCGCCCTAAATGAAAATGGACGCGAGCAGGCCGGGATGGGAATCGCGATTGGTGATTACGATAATTCCGGCAGGTTGAGTCTTCACATTACAAATTTTTCGGACGATTCGAATGTGCTCTATCACAATGACGGGGAAGGGAACTTCACGGACGTGACGTCTCTGGCGGGCCTGGGTGAAGTGACTTTGCCGTTTCTTGGTTGGGGTACGGAGTTTATCGATTATGATAACGACGGTTGGTTGGATTTGATTGTGGCCAATGGCCATGTGTACCCGGCGGTTGATGAACATCAGTGGGGCACCAGCTATGCGCAACAGGCCCTGCTGTTTCGCAATTTGAAAAACGGAAAGTTTGAGCGCGTCGGCGCGGCGCCGGGCAGCGGGCTGGCTTCCGCCTTTAGTGCGCGCGGGTTGGCCGTTTCCGATTTGGACGGCGATGGCAAACCGGACATCGTCATCAACAATACCGACGCCAAGCCGAGCGTTCTCAAAAATGTTTCTGCCGCCGGCGGTCATTGGCTGGCGCTTCGTCTGGCCGGCGACGTCGCAAAAAAATCACCGCGCGATGCGACGGGCGCTACGGTTTATGTGACAACCGGAAAAATCCGCCAGCGACAGGATGTCATCAGCGGTGGCAGTTATCTTTCGCAGAGCGATATGACGTTGCACTTTGGCCTGGGCGCGGCGACCAGTGTAGATAAGCTTGAGATTAAGTGGCCCGATGGAACATCGGAAACGGTAACTGTTCCCGCCGTGGATCGTAAACTAACCGTAATCGAAGGAAAGGGTATTGCTAAGTAGATGTACCGCAGACTGTCCAGTCTGCGAGTGGTTAGAGTGGCGCCCCTATATGAATTACTTTTATGTAGCCCAGTGGTTAACCCCCGGGGATTAAAAGGGGGGTAATTTCAAAAGCCCCATTAATGGGGCTTAAATGGGCGTCCTTGTTTCTCACCCAAGCGTAAACGCCTGGGCTACCTAAAGCCGAAGCAGACTGGACAGTCTGCTTTACATCAACGAGTGAATCGTATGTTGTCCGATAAAATCACTGCCTTTTCACGAACCAACATTTCGACTCGCCTGGCGATGTTGTTGCTGTTCGTGTTTGCGATTTGCTTCGCCGCATCTCTTTTGGGAAATGCCACGG
>Ga0070703_10000354_pt1 | contig 19959 bp, 9 predicted proteins | sample KBSK5251metaG_FD_65453 | JGI IMG/M metagenome (GOLD analysis project Ga0070703, IMG submission 65453) | Corn, switchgrass and miscanthus rhizosphere microbial communities from Kellogg Biological Station, Michigan, USA - KBS K5-25-1 metaG | ecosystem: Host-associated > Plants > Roots >... | reverse complement strand
AATGCGGACGGGGACGTCCGCGCTCCCAGGGGCGGAGCCGTTGGACTCTTTTGGCCGCTCTTTTCTTCGCAATCCTCACACTTTGTCTGGTCCTTCCTCGTGCTCTGGCCCAAACACAACCTGATGAACAGCCCGGCGTCGCCGAACTGAAGAAAGGTGATTACGAGAGCGCAATTAAACTGCTGACGGCGCGGCTGGCGACAAACGCCGATGACGCTGAGACTGCGAAGAATCTTCTCCGCGCATATCTTGAAACGGGACGCTACTCCGAAGCCGAGGCTGCGGCCAAAAAATTCCTGCTCAAAATGCCTGTGGCCGCAGGAGTTCGCCATCAATTAGCTGAAGTCTTCGCGTCAACCGGCCGTTACGCCGAAGCCATTACTGAGTTTGAGCGCGCCGCAAATGACGCCGCAAAATCTCCCGCGGAAAAATTGCCGAGCGATCTGCGTCGCGCTGAAATCCTCGAACTCACCGGGCAGGAGGATCGCGCTCGTCCGATTTTTGAAGCGCTGGTTGCGCACTACAAAGACAAGCAGCCGGACACCGCCCCTGAGTTGACGGCCGTTGGGCGAGCTTTGGTGCACCTGGAGAGATTCCAGGACGCGAACGACGTTTATCGCGAAGCGATCGCAGTTGACGCTACGTACCTCGACGCGCAACTGAGCGCGGGCGAGCTTTTCACCGAGAAATACAACTACGGTGACGCGGCCCAGTTTCTTGCCGACGCACTTGCGGTCAATCCCAACAGCGCGCGCGCACTGATCGGGGTGGCGCGCAACAAGCGAATCGAAGGCGGCGAGGAAACGTTCGCCGCGCTCGATCGCGCGCTCCAGATCAATCCTAATTTGGTCGGAGCGTTGACCTTCAAAGCCGGCCTTGAATTGGAAGAGCGCGACTACGTCCAGGCGACGGCCGACATTGAAAAGGCTTTTAAGATCAATCCTCGTTCACTCGACGCGCACGCAGTAAAAGCGTCGATGCTTTATCTCCAGGATCGTGACTTCGAACCTGAAGTTGCGGCCGCGCTGGCCATCAATCCTCGCTACGGACTGATCTATAACGTTCTGTCTCACTACGCGACGATGACTCGTCGCACTTCGCAGGCGGCGGCTTTTGCCAAACGAGCGATCGAACTTTCGCCGCGCCTCTGGTCCGCGCATTTGGATTTAGGGATGGCCTTGCTGCGTCTCGGCCAGATGACCGAAGGCCGCGCCGCAGTCGAGAAATCATTCCAGGGTGATCCTTACAACGTCTGGGCCAAGAACACGCTCGACCTTTTGGACGCGATGAAAGATTATCGCGAGACAAAACATGAAGCGTTTTTGATCAAAGCTGACGCGAAAGAGAGCGACGTGGTCACGCCGTACGCTGCTGAGCTTCTGGATGAAGCCGCGACGAAGCTCACGGCGAAATATCACTTCACGCCGCAAGGGCCGATCACCGTTGAGCTGTTTCCAAATCATGAAGATTTTGCGGTGCGTACCCTGGGTTTGCCGGGGCTGGGCGCCCTGGGAGTTTGCTTCGGCCAGGTCATCGCCGCCGATTCCCCGTCGGCGCGACCGACCGGCGAATTCAATTGGGGCAGCACGCTTTGGCATGAATACACGCACGTGATCACTTTGCAGATGACTGACTATCGGATTCCGCGCTGGTTCTCGGAAGGGTTGTCGGTTTACGAAGAGCGCAAAGCGCGGCCCGGTTGGGGCGACGATTGGAACCCGATGTTTTTGCGAGCGTTCGTCTCCGGACGCTGGCACAAAATTGCCGATCTCGATGGTGGCTTCACACGTCCGCGCACGCCTGAAGATTTGGGCATTGCTTATTTCCAGGCCTCGCAAGTTTGCGAGTTCATCGTCGATCGGTTTGGTTTCGATGCGATTCTGCGCATGCTCACGCTCTATCGTGAGAAGGCCCAGACGGCAGACATCCTGACTCGCGTTCTGAAGATGACTGAGAGCGATTTCGATCGAGCTTTCAAAGAGTACGTTGAAGCGAAGACTCGGCCGATGCAGGAAGCTCTCAAGACGGAATCCAATCTTGCGGCTTCGTTAACGAAAGAAGACGTGGTGAAGATGCTCGCGGTTTCGGACACCTTCGCTCTGCACCTGCGCGCCGGCCACCTGTTTCGCGCCGATGACGATATCGAGAATGCGGTCGCGCATTTCAGACGAGCCATTGAACTGTTCCCCTATTACACCGGGGAGGGAAACGCCTATGATGCCCTGGCAGAAATTTTTGAAAAGAAGGGCGACCGGAAACAGGCTGCGGACGTAATGGCGGCGCACGTAAAGTACGATGAGAATAGTTTGCCGACGCTCAAATCTTTGGCTAACTTGCGCGCGAAGCTTGGTGATCGGGCCGGCGCTATCGAAGCTCTGCGTTTGAGTTTCTATGTAAGCCCATTTGAGTACGCGACACACGCGCAGGCCGGCGAACTCAGTCTGGAAGAGAAGCAATACGCGCAAGCGCTGTCGGAGTTTCAGGTCGTGCTGGCTTTGGATCCGCCAAACGTGTCTGAGGCGAATTACAATGTGGCCAGCGCCTATCATCTTTTAGGAAAGCAGCCTGAGGCGAAGCATGCAGTGCTGCGCGCGTTGGAAGCCGCGCCGAGTTATGAGAAGGCGCAAGAGTTGTTGCTGAAGATTGTGGGACAGTGAATATTGATTGCCGAAGAACTAAGCAGCCACTGATGAACACAGATGTATACAGATCAGAAAACGGTAGTTGGCCTATCTGTGAAAATCTGTGTTTATCTGTGGCTTATGTTTCTCTGGCTCAGGCTAGCAAATCCTTTTTCTGAGGACAACAAATGGCGATTGACGAACAGGTAATCAACGACGAAGAACTTCTGGACAAGCTCAGTCACGCGCGTGAGTCTCTGCTGCGCGAAATCAGAAAAGCAATCATCGGCCAGGACGACGTAGTCGAACAGGTTCTGCTCTCGCTGTTTGTTGGCGGCCATTCGATCATCACCGGAGTTCCGGGTTTGGCAAAGACCTTGCTGGTCCGCACGGTTGCCAGCGTGCTCGATCTCTCGTTCAAACGGATTCAGTTCACTCCCGACTTGATGCCGGCAGACATCACCGGAACTGAGATTATCGAAGAGGATCGCGCCACCGGTCATCGCGCGATGCAATTCATTCGCGGGCCGCTCTTCGCCAACATCGTTCTGGCCGACGAAATTAATCGCACGCCGCCCAAGACCCAGGCCGCACTGCTCGAAGCCATGCAGGAAGGCCGGGTCACGGTGCAGGGACTAAGTTACGACCTGCCGCGCCCGTTTTTTGTGCTGGCCACGCAGAACCCGATCGAGATGGAAGGAACTTATCCGCTGCCCGAGGCGCAGCTCGATCGTTTTATGTTCAATGTGAAGATTGGTTATCTGCCGGAAGAAGAGGAAGTTTCGGTGGTGAAGCAAACGACCTCGCCCCAGGATCTTCATTTCATAACGGTGATGTCCGCGGATGAGATTAACGCCTTCCAGCGATTGGTAAAGCAGGTGCCGGCTTCGGACACGGTCACCCGATACGCGGTGCGTCTCGTGAATGCCAGCCGTCCCTCTCCGGCGGCTCCGGATTTCGTCAATAAGTGGGTGACGTGGGGCGGGTCTCTGCGCGCTTCGCAGTTCCTGATTTTGGGCGGAAAGGCGCGAGCAATTCTGCGCGGTCGTTACAACGTTTCCTGCGAAGACGTGCGCGCCGTTGCGCCGGCGGTGCTGCGGCACCGGGTGCTTTTGAATTTTCAGGCTGAGGCGGAAAAGGTTGATTCCGATCAGGTGATCAAGCAATTGATTGAAATAGTGCCCGAGCCGAAGAGCGGATTGTGAACAAAGCTATAGGATCTATGCGACCTATATGTCCTATAACGGAGTGAGAGATTGATTATGTGGTGGAACCGAAAGACAACCACGGCAATCAAAGACCAACCTGCTTCGGGTGTGCCCAACGCACCCGGCCCGGCACGCTTTCTCGATCCGGAAGTCCTGGCCCGCATTGGTTCGCTCGAGTTGCTGGCCCGCGCCGTCGTCGAAGGGTTCATGTCCGGTCTGCATCGTTCTCCGTTCACAGGTTTTTCGACTGAGTTCACCGAGTATCGTCAATACAATCCCGGCGACGACTTGCGCTATCTGGACTGGCGCCTGCTCGCGCGCACCGATCGTTACTTCATAAAAAAATATCGCGCCGACACAAACACGCAATGTCATATTTTGATCGATACCAGCGCGTCGATGCGTTACTCGCAGGCAGGGCGGATTTCCAAGCTTCAGTACGCAAAGTTTCTGGCCGCCTCGCTGGCTTATCTTTTGAATCGCCAGCAGGACGCGGTGGGCATCGTCGCTTTCGACCAGCACATCCACACGCATGTTCCGGCGCGCAGCCGCACAGGCCACATGCGCACGATTTTTGGCCAGCTATCTTTGCTCGAGGCCGGCGGCGAAACACGCCTGGCTGAGTCTCTGCACGAATTGGCCGAGCTTTTGACGCGCCGCGGCATCGTCGTGCTCATTTCGGATTTTTATGATCAGACGGATCGTTTGCAGTCGGCGTTTCAGCATCTGCGTTTTCGCGGCCACGACCTGATGGCTTTCCAGGTGCTCGATAAAAACGAGATCGATTTCGATTTTGACGATCCAATATTGCTGCTGGAAGATTCAGAAACGAACGAGCAAATGCCGGTGTTGCCGGACGTGGTGATGGGTGGTTATCGCGCGCGGATGCGCGAACACATCGACGGCATGCGCACGTGCGCCGCAGCTAACCGCGTCGACTATGAATTGATTACGACAGATCAGCCTTTGGATCATGCGCTGTTTTCGTTCTTGTCGCGCAGGGTTGGGAAGTAGGTGATCAGCCACAGATGAACACAGATTGGCACAGATTAAGAAATGAAGAAGCCTATCCGTGAAAATCTGTGTTTATCTGTGGCTTGAATTCTGATGTGGTTTCTTAGTCCACTCTTCTGGTTAGGCATCGCGGCGGTGGCGGCGCCGATACTGGTGCACCTTGTGCGGCGCACACGCGCGCGCAAAGTCGAATTCCCGGCACTGACCTTTGTGCGCCAAGTGCCGCAGCGCACGATTCGCCGGCGCACTCTGCGCAACCTTTTGCTGCTCATCCTTCGTTGTCTGGCAATTCTGCTGATCGTGATCGCCTTTACGCGGCCGTTTTTCAGCCGGCGCAGTGCGGCCAAAGACAGCGGCTCAGCCGGCGCCACGGTTGTTCTGATCGATTCTTCACTCAGCATGCGTCGCGAACAGATGTTTGCCGCGGCGGTGCAAAGGGCCGGCACAATAATCGATGAAGCGCGCAACGATGAACGGCTCGCCTTAATCGGTTTTGGCAAACGCTATGAAGTGATCAGTCGCTTCACGGCTGACAAGGCGCGACTGCATGCGACCTTAAAAAGCCTGGCCGTGAGTTGGGAAGGAACAGATTATGAACAAGCACTGCGCGGCGCCGAGTCGCTGTTCGGTGAATTGAAGACGGCCGGTCCTCGGCGAATCGTGCTGATCTCAGATTTTCAAGCCAGCGGCTGGAACCAGGCGAAAGCGACTTTCAAGCTCAGCAGCGATATTCAACTCCAGACGTTCGACGTGGGAGGGAACAATCCCGCGGCGAATGTGGCCGTTACTCGAGTCGATGCGCACGGGCTTGTCTTTGGGCAAAAGTATTTGGAGAACCTTTCGGTACAGGTTGGCAACTTCGGCGACACCCCGCGCGATCGGCTCGCGATTGATTTTCAGATCAACGATCAGACTGTTGAGAAGCGCGAGGTCAGCTTGAACGCGAGCGAGACAAAGGTCGTCGAGTTTACCGGATTCAATTTGACGGAAGGCGCAAATCGATGCGTCGTTGAAGTCGGGAGCGGGGACTTTCCTGCCGACAACAAATTCTATTTCACGATTCGACGCGATGCGCCGGCCAAAGCCTTGATTGTTGAAAGCGCTTCGCGTGGCCGCAGCGACAGCTTTTATCTTCAAAGCGCGTTGAGTTTGAACGATGCCCTGCCTTTCAGCTTCACGGTGAAGAGCGCCGGCGGCGTCGATCCTTCCGGCGTTGCGGAAAACTCTTTGGTGATTCTCAACGACGCAGGTCCGCTGTCGGGAGCGCTGTCAGAGAGTTTGAAAAAATTTGTCGAGGCCGGCGGTCAGCTCATTGTTTCAGCCGGACCGCACACGGACGCAAACAGTTTCAATGAACCGCTGCGCACTATTTTGCCGGTAAGCCTGGGTGACGCGGTTCAGACGAAACCGGGCGAGGGCCTGGCCCTCACGAACATTAAGTTCGATCATCCGATTTTTGAAATCTTTCGCGAGAGTGGTCGTCTGGCTGCGGCGCGCGTATTTGGTTACCTGCGTTCGGACGCGAAATCCAACGCGAACGTGCTGGCGCGATTTGAAGACGGCAGCCCGGCGTTGGTGGAAGCGAATGCCGGCAAGGGCCGCGTGTTGCTGTTCACTTCCTCTTTAGGACCGAGCTGGAATGATCTGGCGCTGACGCCACTCTATCTGCCGTTTGTGCATCAGATGATTCGATACGCCGGCAGTCGTGAGGAAGGATCATGGTACGGCCTGGGCCAGACCTTCCGAGTTGCCAAAGAATCGAAAGGCGATCCGCCGGCGGTTGATTCTCCGGACGGTGTGAGATTGACTGAAAACCGTCTGACGCCTGACGGTGATTTGCTGATCACCGGACGCCAGCCGGGATTTTATCGTTTGCGTTACCCGCAGCATCCGGACTTTGCTGCAGTTGATCTGGACGCGGCTGAAGGCGATTTCACAAAGCTGGACTTTGGGGCTTTCATGACCGGCGTCACCGGAGGATCGGGAAACGTGGAAGGCCGCGAAGCGAACCGCCAGTTCAGTAATGAAGAGATTGAAAATCGGCAGAAGGTTTGGTGGCCGCTGCTGTTTTTGGCGCTGCTGCTGTTGATCACGGAATCGTTGTTGGCCCAGCGGATAAAGCTGGCAAAGGTGGTTGGGTGAAAATTGACTGGAGCGCAAGCGTCCTCGCTTGCAGCGTTGGCAACCGAGACGGTTGCGCTCCAGTCGAAAGTCGGGATCTGAGGACGAAAACGCGGTCGAAATATTTGGCTGGAAAAGCTCTCGCGAGTATGCTCTTAAGACGTTGATTTACTCAGACCGAAATAATCTGCGAAACCTGCTGCGGCGGTTGCGAACTCGCCGGCATCTCTTGCTGGCTTTGCGCGGTGTCGCGATCGTTTTGAGCGCCGGCGCGGCGATTCTGCTGTTGACCGGTTGGGCTGCGCATCGGTATCGCTACAACGAAACTGCACTGATGGCGCTGCGGGTCGGCGCCCTCATAACTTTCCTGTCAACTTTCTATCTCGCGCTGGTCCGGCCTTTGTGGAAGCGAATCTCGGACGTGCGCCTGGCGCGGCTAATTGAAGAACATCATCCGGCGGCAGAGGATCGACTCGTGACCGCGCTCGAATGCTCGTCTGACGATCGCGATCCAAACATCTCCAAAGCAATTCTGGCCCGACTCGAAGCCGACGCAAACCAGGTTGCCGGCATGTTGAATCCGGGGAGAGTGATTCGACAATCGCGTTTGCTCATGTACGGTGGCGCCACTCTGGCGAGTCTGTTAATCCTCGCCGGCGTGTTGAAGTGGGGGCCGCGCGAAATCTCTGATGGCGTGGCGCAACTGGTCATGCCGAAAGCACTCGCCGCTTCGAACAATGCGTTGAGCATTAAGGTCAAGCCCGGCACCGCCCGCGTGCCCAAGAGTTCTGATCAGGATGTGCTCGCGACTTTGGTTAACTTTGATGCGCAGATTGTTTCAGTCTATTGGCGGCCGATCGGATCGAAGGATGACTGGCAAGGTCAGGCAATGGAGCCCGCCAAGGCTAAGACCGATTATCGCTATTCGATCTTTAATATTCAGGACTCGATCGAGTACTTCGTCGAATCTAATGGTGTGCGCTCTGATGTCTTCAAACTCACTGTTGTTGATTTGCCATACGTCAAACAACTGGATGTGACGCTGAACTTCCCCGGCTTCTCTCATCTGCCCGCGAAGACTTTGGAAGATGGCGGTGACATTGCCGCGCTGAAAGGCACCGTGGCCGGCATCACTGCGCGTCTGTCGGGAAAAGTGCGCGCCGCGCGCATCGTTTTTCCGGACGGGAAGAAAATTGAGATGCGCGCGAACGGCAGTGATTTTGTCGGCGACTTAACGGTGTCCGGCGAGACCAGCTACTACATCGAACTTGTAAGTGTCGACGGTGAAACGTATCGCGGCTCAAACGAATACGACGTCAGCGTGCTCGAAGATATGCCACCGACTGTCTCGTTTGATCGGCCGGGGCGAGACCGGAAAGCGACCAATCTCGAAGAAGTGTTCACTCAGGCGCATGCCGAAGACGACTACGGCGTCGTCTCAATGGACCTGCATTTTTCGATCAACGGCGGGGAAGAAAAGAAAGTGAACCTACAGGAGTTGACGCGCGAATCGGCCCGTTCGCTAATCGGCGCGCACACTTTCTTTCTCGAAGAATTCAACCTGAAGCCCGGCGATTTTATTTCCTACTACGCAAAGGCGCGCGACGCCGGCAACGAAACCACCAGCGACATTTACTTCATCGAAGTAAAACCTTTCGAGATGGAGTATCGCCAATCACAGCAGCAAGGCGGCGGCGGGGGTGGCGGTCAGGAAGAACAGGATCAGAACGCGCTGTCGCGTCGCCAGAAAGATTTGATCGCGGCGACGCACAAACTGATTCGTGAGAGCGAGAAGTACACGCCGCAGGAACGCAAAGACGGATACGAAACGGTGGCCGCCGGGCAAGAGAAACTGCGGACGGATACGCTGGAGTTTTTAGACAGGATGGGCAGACGTCTCGGCGATCAAATCGAAGGTCAGAAAGAAATGGCTGAGATGGCCAATCTGCTCCAGCAGGCCGCGCAGGAGATGGTGGGCGCGCCGCCGCCTTTGCGCAAAGAGGCGGGCAAGGACGCGCTGCCGCCGGAACAGCGCGCGCTGCAAAAATTGCTCGCCGCCGACGCGATCTTCAGGCAAGTGCAGGTTGCGTTTGGAAATCAGAATGCCAATGGTGGGGGTGGCGGCAATCAGCGTCAGCAGCAGGAACTGGCCGGCTTGTTCGAGTTGGAACTCGACAAGATGAAGAACCAGTACGAGACGGTCCAGCGTCAGCAACGCCAACAGCAGCAACAACAGAAATCCGAAGCCGAACGCAAACTTGAAGAGTTGGCGCGACGTCAGGAACAGGCGCTGGAAGAGCAGCGGCGAAGAATGCAGGGCGCGCGCAATCAGAGCGGATCGGGTGGCGGCAATCAAAGACAGCAGCAGGAGTTGATCGAAGAGACGCGGCGAGCGGCGCGTGAGCTCGAACGTCTTTCGCGCGAACGTCGCGACCAGCAGATGCAGGAACTGAGCCGGCAGCTGAATCAGACAGCGGATGAAATGCAAAAGGCCCAGGCGAATTCACGGAACAATTCGAATTCGAATGAATCGATCGCGCAGAACGAGCGCGCGCTCGATCGCCTGCGCGAAGCGCAAAGCCGTCTGCAACAAATGAATGGACAGACAGGCGGCCAGTCAGGCGCGTCGGGCCGTCAACAGCAGGTCAGTGAGTTGCGCCAGCGCGCGGCGCAAGCCGCTTCTCGCCAACGTGAGATTGCCAAAGACGTCGAAAACCTCGCGCGACGTGGCGGGCAGGATGCAAACTCGCAAAAAACGCGCGAACAGTTGGCCGAACGAAAAGATGCGCTCGCCGACGCTGTTAACGGATTGAAACAGGATATCGAACAATCTGCGCGCGGACTCGGCGCGGGACAACAACGCACCGCGCGACAGTTGAGTGATCTGGCGGAAGGCATGTCGCGTGAACGGCTGGCGGAACGAATACGCGAAGGCAAGCAGGCTTTGAATGGAAACAATCTCGAAGGCGCGCGGGCCAACGAGCGGGGTATCGAGCGCAGTCTCAATAATCTTTCCGAACGTTTGCAATCAGCGGAACAGGGCGCCGGCCAGACAGGCAACAATGCTGAAGAAGCGCTGGATCGAACTCGCCAACTCGCCGACAACGTCGATTCGTTGCGTCGCCGTTTGGATGAGAACTCAGCGCGCCGCAACGGCAACCAGGGGCAACAAAGAGGTCAGCAGCAGGGACAACAGAGTCAGCAGCAGGGACAACAACAGGGCTCGCAAAGAGGACAGCAAGGTCAGCAGCAAGGTCAGCAAGGTCAGCAAGGTCAGCAAGGTCAGCAAGGGCAACAGGGAAGCTCACAAAATGGTTCGAGTTCGCGAGATGGGCGATCCGGTTCGAACGATCGCAACGGTGGCAATGATCGCCAGCTCAATTCAGAACTACGCGAGCGTTTGCGCGATGCTGAGAATCTCAGAAGTCAGTACGGCGGCGCCAGCGGAGGTTACCGGGTGCTGGATAACATAATTGACGAATTGCGAGGGATGGTGGCACGGCCTGGAAATGACATTCAAACGGCCAGAGATCTGAAAGACAATGTCATCGACCCGCTGCGTCAACTCGAATTGGAATTGAGCAAGCAAGCTCAAAACCAGGCCGGTCGCACGAACCTGCGGCTGCGCGATGAAGGCGTCGCGCCCGAACGCTATCGCAAAGCAGTCGAGGAATACTATCGAAGACTTTCAGGCGGCGGGAACAAAGCAAAGCAGTGAACTCTGGCGCGCCTCTGGCGCAGCACACCGCGGTAAGCCTTTGGCTTACCGGCGCGACTAATTTCAATTTCCTGAGGCTTCGCCTCAGGCCGGAAGCGTAGCTTCCAAAATCTTTGATAAGCAGTCGGTGAGTCAGAGACTCACCGCCATGTGCGGCGCCAGAGGCTCAAAAAACCAATGCCCTCGGATTACGCGGAATGAGAAATGAATAGACGGCCACGCAAGAGTTTCGCGCGAAAGTTGATCCTGAGCTTGCTGCTCACGTCGTTGCTGCTCGTCCCGGCTTTTGCGCAGAACCCCTTCGACGATTTCCGCAACTTTCGCCAACGCCCCACGCTGGTGAGACCGGAAGCGACGGGACCTTCTTTTGGTGAATTCACTTTTATCCGCACGATTTACGATTCGCCTTACGGCAGTTATCGCCGGCGCGGCATGTGGGCCGTCGATTTTCCCGAAGCCGACAACAACTTGATCGTTGGTTTGCGTGAATGGGCGGGGACGAATCTGAAGATCGCGCCCCGGCCCGAGCAGGTTCCGATTATGGATGACAAGCTCTTTGACTATCCGCTCATCTATTTTGTCGAACCGGGCTTCCTCGAACTGTCCGACGAGCAAGCCGCGCGACTGCGCGAGTACGTTGCTCGCGGCGGTTTCATGTTCTTTGACGATTTCTGGGGAGTTTACGAAATCGAGAATCTTGAGACGCAACTCCATAAGATCTGGCCAGACCGGACGCCTAAGGAGTTGCCGCTCTCGCACCCGGTTTTTCACTCATACCTGGACATCGAAGAGGTGGTCCAAGTGCCCAACATCATGAACGCGCGGCGCGGCGGCGACACCTCAGAAAAAGGCGGCGTCGTGCCGCATCGCTTCGGAATCGAAGACCAGAACGGCCGCCTGGTCTGCTTCATCTCATTCAACACCGATTTGGGAGACGCCTGGGAGTGGATCAACGACCCGAGTTATCCGGCGAAGTACGGTGTGCATGCGTATAAGACCGCCATCAATGTGATCATTTATGCGATGAGTCATTGATCGACGAGATGCGTAGCAGCGGTCAGAGTTAAGCCCAAGGCGAGGCTTTGCGAGCCTTGGGTCAACCACGATCAAAGTGATCGAGCCACGCGACAGCGACCACGGTAATAGCCGAGCCTGTTCACCAACTCTCTGTCGCCGCGTCGCGGCTCGCCGAATCCACGGAATCATTGCCCAAGGCTCTAGGGTTTCTGGCTTTGAAACCGCGTCCAGTGGCAGGCTAGTTGATTATGTCTCTCAAGCGGCGGGAGTGAAATAGCGTCCAGTTAACCTTGCGTTCGGCTTAGCCGCGACGATCCGCTCACATTCGCTACAAATCATCGTGATCTGATTCGCAGGCTTCTCATTTATCACACGGTAGTCGCCCCGACGCCTTTGCTCGCCTTCATTGCCTAAGACACTAATTCCGCAATGGCTCAGGTTACGCACTCTGGGAATGTGAAGGATGCCGTAAAAAGGGAGCAAATATGTATTGCTTTGCGGGAGTTTCTTTCATATTCTGTGGGCCTTCACTGATCGTTATGTTGACAATTAGGGAACGAGGACAAAGCGGCTAATGCCCCTCGCCCGGACGCTTCGACAAGTCCGGGCAGCCTTTAGCGCGGCGCATACTCTATGTGAAAATACACATAACCGCAATAGCGGAGGTGTGTGCTAATGGGCCGCACTCGCCGCAACAAACCGAAGCGGCTGGGGCGCAAGCTATTGCGAATCAGGCAGAGGCTGGGAATTAGTCAGACGGAAATGACGAAAGCACTGGGATTGGAAGTGCATCATTCAGCAGTCTCTAACTTTGAACTGGGAACCCGCGAACCCGATCTGATTGTTGTTCTGAAGTATGCGCGGCTGGCGAAGGTGCCGATGGAAACACTTGTTGATGATAAGCTGAAATTGCCGTGGTAAGACATTCTCACGATGAAACCAGAACCACGGCCAAAGGTAGAAGGTAAGACGCCGTGGAAACGATTAGATAACGCCGTGGGCCATATCTTCACGATCTCAAAAGATGATGTTCTGAAAGCAGAAGCCCGAGCGAAACACACTCGCGCGAAAGACCGCACACAAAAGCATTCAAAGAAAGCTGTGCGGTGAACAAGCCATCTACCACAGAAACCAACGGCCAGGCTGTTCAAGACTTCTAAAGTCGGCGGGAATTGAAAAGGTCTTAGGGCTTACCTTTGAACTGCCGAGCGGCCTAAAAGTTAAGGTTGATTCCGAAGACGACGCCTTCCTGAATGAGCCGTATCAGGAAGGGACTAAGCTAACGCTGTCTGTTGGGGGTAAAGCCTCCGCGCCCGTTAAGCTACGCGGCGATTATTGTCACACTGGAAATATCTACGACGCAAGAACTAGAAAACTAAAGAGGAAATACCGCGCCAAACACCTTGCTGCGTTTCTCGCCGCACTCCCAGAACGAGTCAGGCGATAGTGGAGTTGTTAAGTATATTGTTACCTTTGCGCGAGCCTTGGGTCAACACCACGCAAGGTGTCGAGCCCCGACGGGCGACAGCGATTACGGGTAATACCTGGGGACTCTGTGCAGCAACTGTCTGTCGCCGCTTGCGCGGCTCAGCGAATCCACGGAACCATTACCCAAGGCTCGCAAAGCCTCGCCTTGGGCTTGACTCTGACGCTGCTTCGCAGCTGATCTGCACCGTCTCTCATTTCCCCTGCTTGTACTGAAACGTCACCCGAGTCTCCTCGTCCATGATCAAAGGCCGCACGAAGCGATAGGATTTGCCGGCCTTGGGAACATCGATTTTGACCGGCAGAACTCCGGCCACTCGCCTTTGAAAGTTCAAAACGTTTTGCGAAGGCAGGTTGAGCAGGGCCTGCTGGTTCCTGCGCGCCTGATCTTCGATGCGACGGCTCTCACGTTCACTATCTGCGGTATTGCCGGTTACGGTCACTGTCTCTGAAGCGGTGGCCACCGACAGAGTCGTTCCCAGCCGCACGGGCCGTGAACCGTTGACGGCAAACTCCTGCTGGAAACCCTTGAACCCTGGAGTCGTGACGTTGACACTCACCGGTCCCGGCTGCACATTTGAAACCGCCCAGTGTCCTTCGCCATCGGACGTAGTCGTTTGAGTCGCACCGGTTTGCTTATTGGTTACCGTGACCGTCGCGTTGGCTATCACCGCGCCGTTGGGATCGACGATGATGCCGCCGACTTGTCCGGCTTGCAGGCTGTCGAGGTCCACGTTGCTGTCCCAATCCGCGCTGTCTTTTTCATTGAAATCATCGGCGCCGTCAACGATTAAGTTTTGGGCCGCCGCGGGTAACAGCTCAGCCGCGATCGCGTTGCCGCCGAATTGTTTGACCTCGAGGCGATCGGGCAGAGAGATCTCCCAGGTCAGAAGGTTCACCGGGACGTCGAGCTTTGGCAGAACCATCTCGTAAGAACCGCTTTTGCCGAAACTCGCCCCCGCGCTTTGATACACGAACGAGACCGTGTAAGCGCCCGACGGCGTGAAGCCCGCGCGCAACAAAGGCACGCGGCTGCCGTCATCACCTTGCACCAGTTTGACTCTTTCATTTTCAACTTCAGCCGAAACCAGTTGCGCGCCGGCGGGCAGGTCAACCTTAACGAAAGGCTGCGCGTGATTGCGCACTTTCATGGTCACTTCAGTCAGCGACTTTCCTTCGACATTCGTGAGCGTCGTGATCGTGGCCCGCTCAACCACCGCCGAAAGCACTGAGCTATCAGGAAACTGCGTCCATTCGAGCTGCAAGCGCGGTGCGTCGCCGGTGCGACGGTTGTAGCGAAACGCTGCCTGCAAAGGAAAACGCGTCAACGATCGTGCGACGGCGCCGGCTTCGCGCACGTCCATGCGGCGCAGCCCCCCGCTTTCAGTCGGAGTGAGTTCCATCGAGCCGACACCTTCAACCAGCAGCTCTCCGGTTTCGCGTTGGGCGCCGGTAAAAGCGAGCAAAGGCGCTTCGACCTTTGTCTCTTTGTTCGCGCGCTCAAGCGCCACCAGAAACTGATGATTGCGTCGCGCCGGTTCGCGCACACGCAAAATCAGGTTGCCGGTTTGATCGACTTCCTGCGACTCGAGCGTGGCCCCGTTCGCTTCGGTCAATTCAAAACCAGCGGGCAAGGGCATGCGAAACTCGACGGCGTCTCCCTGGATCACAGTTATGTCGCACAGCGCGGTGATTCGCAGTTGCGAGTCGCCGACTGAAACAACGCTCTTAACGTCAGAGAGAAAGCGCACTTCGCGTTGGGCCACCGGCGCAGCGATTTCTCTGGTGGTCCACCAAACGCGCGCGGCTTTTCCTGGCTCGAGCGTGGCTTCAATGATCGTGTGGCCGTTCTCGGTCTTCCGGCTGGTGACTATGCCGGGCTCGACGCGCACATTCGCATGATTGCCGGGAAGGTCAAGAGTCAGCAGCGAACTACTCGCCGGCGGCGCCGGCACGATGAAAGAAGCGCGTCCCGCATCGATAGTCAGCGGCGCAGCAATGTTCAGCGTCACCGAAAACTGGCCCGGCCCGTTGAGAATCGCCTGGTGCGTGGCATTCTCCAGCATCAGCGGCAAAGGGCTGTTCAACTGCTTCGCTTCCAAAACGGTAAGACCGGTGACGAGCGGCACCTTAACGGAACCTTTCTCGAGCACTGACCCGTCGATGTCCACTTCGCCGGTCAAAGATTGATCTTTGACGGTCAGCTTGAACGCGGCTCGCGACAACAGGAAGGGCAGAGGTGCGGCGTCGGAGGTTTTTGGTTTGCGCGCCGCGAGTTCAATCAGACGGTTGTATTCGGCCAGCGAAAGCGTCACCGTTCCACTGGGGCCGGTGGCGGGAATCGCGATTGAATCTATCTTCGAATTTCGTTGCTGGCCGGAAACTACGGACGCCAGCATTAGGATCATAAGAATAGTTGTGCGTTTCATCACTGACCTCTCTTTCTGTCGCGTTGAAAATCAAGCTCGGCAACCGGCGTTTGGTTCTCGCTGGTCAATTCTGCTTTGAGAAAAATCGAAGGACCGAAATGCGGAAAGGCAACTCTCAGCGGCAGGTTCCGGGCCGGACGCGAAATGCGTTGCTGGCCCTTCATTTGTTCCACGAGCTGCTTCGCTTCCTCAACTTTGGCGTCCGTCTCCGGTGTGCTGACCGGTTTCTTGGCCACTGGCGCGGCGGCTGATGTTCCTGTCGATGGCGACTCGTAAGGAGCGATGCGAAAAGGTCCGGGGACTCCGGCCGGCGCTGTCAGCCGAAAGAGCGGCGGATGATGCAGCAGCAAATGCGATTTTGAAATCGGCAGATCAACCGTCAACAGCGAGAGTCGCAAGCGGCCCTTGTCAGTCCACGCAGGCGTGCGATCCATATACGAAACCTCAACCACAAAGGCCGGCGCTTCGTCTCCCGATCTGTTTTTCTCCAAAGGGAGCAGCAGTGAGCCATCAGGCGCGCGTCCGGGCCTGATCGGGCGACCGGCAACCGAGGCGCTCCAGAGCACCGCTGTCGCCGGCAGATTGAGCTTCAGAAAATTCCGCTGGTTGTTGCGCACCGCAAAGCGCGTCTGCACGAGCATCTTTCCATCTGCAGCGATCAGCGCGCTGTAGTCGGCCTCTTCGATATTGGCAGTGAGTACTGATGTTGGAGTGTAGCGAGCAACGTCAACTGATAGCGTCCGCACTGATTTTCCTTCGGCCGCCGGTAAACGAAAGGCGAGCAAAGACGGTGATTGGCGACTCGAAATTAGTTGGCCCAACTCAGAAGCCTCGGCTTCTTCCAATCCACTTGCGTGCCGATCTTTGATCTCGCCGGCGCCGAGTACTTCGACGGCCACGCCGCCGGTTTCGCGTTCAGCAGCGGGCAGACGCACCAGGGGAATTTCAAGTTTGCCCGCGCGCGGCAGACGCATTTCGCCGGCGATGATGAAGCGAGCCTTGGTCTGTACGGGTTCAATGAAGGTGACTTTCAGTTCGCGCCCATTCGTGTCCCAATCGGCGACCATCGCACCCGAAACCTGATTGACGGTGAACTGATCGGGCAATTGCACCCGAATCTCCTGGGCCAGGCCCTGCAAGACCTCGAACTGAATTTCCGCATTGATCTGAGTTGAATCCTCGCCGAGGCCGACCAGTTCGGTGACGCCGCCGCGTAGGCGCAAAGGCTGGCTGGCGCGCAGATCGTCCACCTTGCGTCGCCACGCGAATATGAGCGGCTCGTTGCCGCGACCATTCGCAGTCCACCGACTGCCTGATGCCGATTCAGAATGTTCCAAAAGCAATCCGCCGGTGATGTGTACATCGACGCCCTGGCGCGTCAGCTCGATCGTCGCGTGCGAAACAGCCGAGTTAGTAACGGGCAGTTGCAGAATGTCGGTGCCGGCAACCGTGGCCACGGGAGCAACAATCTTCAGCGACAGGATGGCGCGGCCCGTCTTTGAAAGGAGCAGTTCGCCGGAGCCCGGACCTTTCTCGCCCGGATGCGTGACCAGAGTCACCTGACGTCCGTCGAGTTTCGCTTCCTGGACCATCAATCCTCCGGGCAGCGCTAATCTCACCCAACCTTCCTTGATCACATCAACCGTGAGTTTGACTTCACCTGAAGCGAGTTCACCATCGACTTTGAGATCGTAATCGATGCGAGTCAGAGTGGCTTCGACCGGAGGTGGAACCGGGTCCGCTTCTGACGGCAGCGCTGCCTTTCGCAGGGCGACGTATTCGCCCACCGGCAGGACGACCCAACCGTCAGGGATCGTCGCCGATGTTTGGGCCTGACTCGCGGCTGCAGCGCAGAAGAGGATCAATGTGATCACGATCGTGCGCGACAATTTCCCTTGTGCGTTATGCCTGGAAGGGCGGGCTGTGCAAGGCAGATGTCCGCGGATTTGGTGCTCGGATTGTTTCATGGTGGTGCTCCTTTGAAAGTTGGTTTGTCTTTAGAACGTCTCCGCTCTCGTCAGCTTGCAGTTTGTTTACGAGGTGATGTTGGTTTTGGACACACGTCCAGGCCACACGACTCCGTCAGCGCTAGCCGCACTTTTTGCTGATTTTTAGTTTGCCGATTCGAGAGCGGCGTTGGTCCTGAGAAAGGTAATGCTGTTGGACCAAGCGGGGGAGACCGCGCGAGAACTACGCTCTGTCAGCCTTTAGGATGCCGGAGGATTGCGCAAAGGTAGCCTGCGTACCGTGGGGTACCGTTTGAGAGTCAGGCAACTTTGAGTCTATAGTTAGGTGTTCTTTCCGAGCCGATCGCACGTCTCCCAATGGGCTGCGGCGGCTAATTTTTTCAAGGGCTCGACTGGTGAATAGATGCTTTTTGGCGGCACAGCTTATCCGGCTAATTTCCTACAGGCCTTCATCCTGATACAAAGCTGGAACTGGAGAGATGTACTTAGCCGCGTCTGGCATCTCCTCGACGATCCGCGCAAGATCGGAAATTTTTCGGTTTCAGTCACGACGCTGATCGAAGGCCTGGTAATCGTCGTGGTGGCGTTGTTGTTGTCGCGGACGGTCAGCGCCTTCCTCCGGAGACGAATTGCCAAACGCGCTTATCTCGATCCTGGATTGAGTTACACGCTGGGCCGCCTGGTCCAATACCTAATCATCACGCTCGGAATCTTGCTGGCGCTCAAAGCAGCCTTCAGCGTCGATCTCACTTCGATTGCCGTTGTTTTCACGGCGCTTTCGGTCGGCATCGGTTTTGGTTTGCAATACATCGCCGCCGACATTGCCTCAGGTTTCATTCTCTTGTTCGAACGGCCGGTACGCGTGGGCGATCGCATCAGCATCGGCAAGGAAGAAGGCGACGTTCAGAGCATCAATCTCCGCACGACCGTGATGACGACCAACGATCGCGTTTCGGTAATCGTCCCCAATTCAAAGCTCGTGCGCGAGCAGTTGATCAACTGGTCGTACGGCGACCCGCGCGCGCGCATGTCAATTCATGTCGGCGTCGCCTACGGCTCGGACATAAGTCTTGTGACCGAAACCCTTTTGAAAGCAACCGCGGACGTTGACAACGTGCTGCGTGATCCGCCGCCGAAAGTGCAATTTCTGAAGTTTGGTGATTGGTCGCTGGATTTCCGTCTGCTGGTGTGGACGAACCGGCCGCGGCTGCACGCGCAGATTCGCAGTGACATCAACTATCGCATTGAAAGATTATTTCGCGAGGGCGGAATCGAGATACCTTTTCCGCAGACCGAACTGCGCATGCGCGAGGGCTCAGTGCTGATCGATTCACAGGGCGCTCTGCGTGTAGACGGCGAGACGTTAGACCATGAACCGCGTCACGATTGATGTGCGCAAATACTGGGAGGGCGCCCTCGCCCGCATTGAGCGCGAAGCGCGAACAACTGTTGTAGTGCTAACGTCGTTTTGAAAACCGAGCGTGCCGCGCAACCACGATGCGGGCGCGGGCGCCCGCGCTCCCAGTATTCAGTAGCGTTGTTGATGCAAAGCTAGCGCGGAGCAATCGAAACCTCGGTCCACAGCGGGAAATGATCAGACACGGTGAATGACCTATCGATGCCGTAACTCTTCGCCGTCAATCCTCTTAACCAAATCCAATCCAGCTTCAAGTCGATATCAAAAACAACTGCACTCCGCTGAAACGTGTTTTCGTCATCCGGAAAAGGCGTGCTGAAATTTTCCTGCGCGAACAATTTCCTGACCGCTAAGACCGTTGCCGGTTCCCAACTGTTGAAATCACCCATCACGATGGCGGGCGTCGATTTCGAAAAACGCGCCAGGTCATCGATCGCCGCGCGGTATTGATCGACCTTTTGACCGAGCGACATGCGTGTTTCGCTGTGAACGGAATAGACGCGCACGCTGGTCTTCCCAATTTTAATCGTTGCGCCGATGGCTGCGCGCCAGCGCCCCGGGCCTTTATGCGGCAGAATCATTGGAGTGATGTCGGACAGCGGATAAGCACTCAGTAACTCGACGCCTGTCTCTTCTTCCTGATCTTCTTTTTGAGCCGGAGGCGCGGCCCAGGCGTAGAACATCCCGAGGCTTTCCGCCAGCGCGCGCGCATTGTTTGTGTTGCTGGTCCGTTGCTTTGCGCGGTCAACTTCCTGAAGCGCGATCACCAGAGCATGTTTGGATTTGAGCCACGAAGCGATTTGATCGAGCTCTGCGCCGGTGCGCCAACGGATGTTGTAGGACACAACCGTGATCTGATCGGGGCTCTCCGGACCCGGGATTATTTTTGCTGCCTGGCCGGTTTCCAGCAGAGGTTTGGGAGCCGGTAAATCTTTCTGTGGCAGGACCCGAAACGCATCGAA
>Ga0070703_10000353_pt1 | contig 20023 bp, 14 predicted proteins | sample KBSK5251metaG_FD_65453 | JGI IMG/M metagenome (GOLD analysis project Ga0070703, IMG submission 65453) | Corn, switchgrass and miscanthus rhizosphere microbial communities from Kellogg Biological Station, Michigan, USA - KBS K5-25-1 metaG | ecosystem: Host-associated > Plants > Roots >... | reverse complement strand
TCCCTTTAACAGCCCAAGCGGGCTGCAATCTCGGGCGAGAGGATACCATAACGCAAGTACGTCTGTCAATCAAATAAACAACATACGTACTTAACTTGTCCAAACTCCAGCCACCTCACTGAAGTGAGGTGTTAAGGCAGCAGGTCACATGCGTAGCCGATTAATTATTCATAGTCAAGAATGCGGTTTCGGAGCAACACGCCCACAACTTCATTGATGAGGTATGGTTTCCATCTGAGCATTTTAAGAATCAGCGGATCGCCTCCGATCCGCATCGCAAATCTTTTTGCAGCCAGAACTGTTAGCGATTAGAATAAGCGTCATCGCACATCGTCATCAGTGACGGAGAGCGCACTCGACAATCGGGAGCTGATATTGGAACAGGTAGTAAGTTTTCTGTTCAATCACAGGCAAGCGCTCTTCTCTAAGAGCCAATTCAGCTTTGGCGCGCGTCCTTCACTCTTACTCATCGTCGTATTGATCGCCGCGCTTGGGCTTCTCGTCTACTTCCTTTACACCGTTCGAGCCGTTCGTATCGCGCCCGGCTGGCGCGTAGGATTGATCGCTCTCCGGTGCGCGCTTGTTCTGGTAATCCTCTTCTGTGTTATGCGCCCGGTCATCGTGGTGCCTTCCGTCGTTCCGCAATCGAGTTACGTGCCGGTGTTGATGGATGATTCCGCCAGCATGCAGCTTCCGGATGATGGAAACCACACACGGATCGATTCCCTCAAACAGTTGATGTCTGCGAACAGCAAGTTCTATTCGTCGCTCACCAACAATTTCAAACTGCGGGCGTACCGGTTCTCAACAAGCGCCGAACGAGTGCAAAACGCGAGCGAGCTCGTGGGCAACGGCGATCAGACAAATCTCGCGGCGGCGCTCGATCAGGCTTCGCGTGAATCGGCAGGGTTGCCCGTTACCGGTATGATCGTGATAAGCGACGGCGCCCACAACTCGGGGGCGAGCGACGATGAACGCGCCGGCAATTTATCGAACACCCTCGCGAGTTTGAGGTCCCGGGGTCTTCCCGTGTTCGCGATAGGCATCGGACCCGCGAGCATGGAAGGCGATGTCGAAGTGGTTCGCGCTTCTTGTCCTCGTCGCGCGCTCGTGGGCTCGCCGGTGTCGGCTGAACTTCTGTTGCGGTCGAGCGGCGCGCGAAAGACCGTCACCGTCGACCTCAATGAAGACAATCACCTGCTTCGCTCGCAGGAAGTTCCGGTGCAGGGCGATTCGACCACCGTCGCGCGAATAACCTTCACTCCGTCGTCGCCCGGCCAGCATCGATATAAGCTCACCGCCCGGCCGGCCGGCGATGATCCAGTTCCAGATAACAACTCTCAGGAAATCGTCGTTGACGTCGTCGATTGGAAGCCGAAGATTCTGTACATCGAAGGTGAGCCTCGATGGGAATACGCAAAGCTTCGCGAGTCTGTCGCCGAAGAAAAAAACATCGTGCTCGTTTCCGTCCTGAGGTCCGCCGATGGAAAGTTCTATCGACAGGGAGTCGAAACCGCCGACGAATTGGTCAACGGGTTTCCAAAGTCCGAAGAAGATTTGTTCAAGTACGACGCAATAATCATCGGCAGCATCGAAGCGACGTTCTTCACCTTCGATCAACTCAAGGCCGTCGAGCAATTCGTCTCGCGAAGAGGCGGAACGTTGTTGGCGCTCGGCGGTTCGAAGGCGTTCAATGTTGGCGGCTATGTCAACACGCCGCTCGCGGATTTGCTTCCAATCTATTTGAACGGCGTGGGCGAAACTCCCGGCGAGAGTCAGACTTTCAAAGCCGCGCCCGCCGAGCGCGGACGCGATAATCCCGTCGCTCGACTTGTCGATCAGCCGGACGCAAATGTGAAAGCATGGGACCAAATGCCCGCGATCACGTTGCCCGAAGTCATCACCGACCTCAAGCCCGGCGCGTCAGTCATACTCGAGGCCCGAAGCACAAAAGAAAAGAATCGAGTGGCGCCGCTTCTCGTTGAAGAAAGATACGGCCGCGGAAAATCGATGGCGTTGCTGGCTTCGGACACCTGGCGTTGGCGAATGATGCTGGAATCAAAGAATCAATCTTTTGAAACATTCTGGCGCAACCTGATGCGCTACTCGGTCGAATCCGCGCCGCGTCCCATCGAAGCATCTACCGAACGCAGCTTCTACGGCTCAACTGAAGAAGTGCGGATTCGCGCCGAAGTCGCGGATGAAAAATTCATCAAGATCGCTGATGCATCGGTTTCGGCTCACGTCACAAGCCCATCAGGCCGAGCCGTCGATGTGCAAATGAAACAAACAGTCGAGGGCGGCTTCGAAGGTTACGCCGCGGCGTTTCATCCCGATGAAGATGGTATGTACAAGATTGAAGTGAGTGCGCGGCGCGCGGGAAAGCAAATTGGAACGGTCGCGCCTGCCCAGACGAGCTTCATCGTCGGGCCGCTGAATCGAGAGGCTCGCAACGCGGCTCAAAATCTTGAACTGCTCAAACGCATCGCGGCGGAAACCGGCGGCGGTTACTACACCCAGGCGCAGACGGAGAAGCTGCTCGACGATATCACTCACACCGAAGGCGCCGGGTCGATTCGTGTGAGCTATGATCTGTGGGACATGCCGATAAACTTTTTGCTGATAGTCGGACTTGCGGCCGGCGAATGGTTCATCCGCAAACGCAAAGGCCTGGCTTAGACTCGTTCTGGTAATTGAATGCGGCTTGCACGAAAAACGATTTCATTGATCGCGCTCAGCCTGGTGCTGTGCGCTTGCGCACGCGCCCAACGCCAACCAGAGAGCGCGCAGGCTAAACAACCGGACGCTCAAGCGAAACCGCAAACCGAAAAGAAGCCCGCGCGGCCAGCGGACCCTAACAAGTTTGCGATCGTTGTTGCCGGAGTCGGCGGCGAAGAAGCCTACACCAAAAAGTTCACAGCCCAGGCGATGCGCCTTTCGGAAGCGCTCACCTCAGAACTTGGGTTTGCAGCGAAGAATGTTCACCTGCTCACGGAAGTAGCGGCTGGCGGCGCCGAAGACGGAGGTCACGACACCGAGATCACTTCAAAACGGGCGACCGCCGAAGAAGTTCGCAATGCATTCGGCGCTATCAAGTCCGCGGCGAACGCGGACAGTTTCGTGCTCATTGTTCTGATCGGCCACGGCTCGTTCGACAATCAGCAAGCCAAGTTCAATCTGATTGGTCCGGATCTCAGTGCGAAAGATTACGCCGCGCTTTTGGGCACGCTTCCCAACAAGCGATCCGTGTTCGTGAATTGCGCAAGCTCATCGGGCGAATTCATCAAGCCGCTTTCCGCCGAGGGCCACATCATCATTACCGCGACTCGCAGCGGCAACGAGCAGAACGCGACAATCTTCGCCGATCATTTTATCGCCGCGCTGACCGACTCCGCGGCCGATGCCGATAAGAACGGGCGCGTGTCGGTGCTCGAGGCTTTCAATTACGCAACCAGGGTGATCGCCGATTGGTATAAGCAGAAGAATCGGCTGGCGACCGAGCACGCGTTGCTCGACGACAACGGCGACGGCACGGGTCACGAAGAAGCAACGGCGGGCGACGGCAATCTCGCGAAGGTGGTTTATCTCGATTCGAAGACGATAGAGGAAGCGGCGGGCGATGCGCAGTTGATGCGGTTGATCGCCCAGCGGCAGAAGCTTGAAGAAGACGTCGAGAAGCTGAAGGCTCGCAAGAGCGATATGAAGCCGGATGACTACGACGCCGAACTCGAGCGTTTGTTAGTGGACCTTGCGAAAACGAACCAGGAAATCAAAGCACGACAGAAGAAATAACCACGGGGAACACTGGGAGCACAGGGGGTAAGGATTGAAGAAATACACAGCCGACAGAACCAGTAAGCGAGAGGGCCGGAAACGGTTTCATTCCCCGTGTGCCCCGTGGTTCTTCCTCCTTCTCTTCTTCTTCAGTTGCTCGTTCAGCTCCGCTCAGGAAATCAGTCTCACTCGCGGGCGCGACCTGCTCAAAAAAGGCACCTACAAAGAAGCGATCGCTGTTTTCACCGGACTCATCGATAAGAACTCGAATGACGCCGACGCCATCGAAGGCCTCGTGCGAGCGCAAATTGAAACGGGCGACTACACCTCGGCTGAAAAACGCGCGCGCGAGTTTCTTAACTCTCACGATAGTGCATCAGCTTTACGAGTCGCGCTCGGCGACATCGAATTTGAAACCGGCCGCTACCCGGAAGCCGCGACCGAATTTGAACGCGCGTCAAAAGACGCGAAGGGTGTCGCCTGGCTTCGAGCTCGGCTCGGCCGCGCGCGGGCGCTTCGCATGCAAGGGAAAGAAGACGAAGCTCGCGCCGTAGCCCAGGAGTTTGTTCGCTACCACAACGAGAACTCGCCTCGCACGGCTGAAGAACTCACGCGGATCGCCGAAGCCGTAGTGCTGCTCGAAAAATTCAAGGACGCGAATGATCTGTTCATTGACGCGCGAGACGCTGACGCAACTTTCGCGGATGCGTTCATCAGACAAGGCGAGCTGCTCAATGAGAAGTACAACTATGGCGAGGCCGCGAGTCTCTTTGCCGATGCGCTGAAGATCAATCCGAACTCGACGCGCGCACTGCTTGGGCTCGCTCGCAGCAAGCAGTTCGAATCAAACGAATCCCAGTTGGTATTGATTCACAAAGCGCTCGAGGTGAATCCGAACTCGGTTCCCGCTCTCGTGCATCGAGCGGCGATCGATTTGGAAGTCGAGAACCTCGAAGGGACAACGCAGGAAATCAATCGCGCGCTCAAGGTCAATCCGAACGCGCTCGATGCGTTCGCCATTCGCGCTTCGATGTTCTTTCTCACCGACAAGAAATCCGAGTTTGAAGCCGAACTCAAGCGAGTGCTCGCAATCAATCCGCACGCCGGCGAAGTGTTTCAAACCATCGCCGAGTTCGCTGTGAACAATCGCCGCTACACTGATGCCGTAGACTTTGGCCGCCGCGCGCTCGAGTTGTCGCCAAATCTTTGGAGCGCGCGAACTCAACTCGGAATCCAGTTGCTGCGTGTTGGCAAGATCGACGAAGGCCGAGCGGAACTCGAGCGAGCCTTCAAGGGCGATCCTTTCAACGTGTGGGCCAAGAACACGCTCGATCTGCTCGACTCGATGAGGGATTACGTCGATACGGTTCGCGGTCCGTTTCTCGTCAAGGCCGAGCCAAAAGAAAACGGCGCGCTTTCCGTCTACGCCGCGGACCTCATCGAAGAAGCACACAAGAAGCTCACTGCTAAGTATCATTTCACGCCGCGCGCGCCGATCTCGATTGAGATCTTTCCTAATCACGAAGACTTTGCCGTGCGCTCGCTGGGGCTGCCGGGATTGGGCGCGCTCGGAGTTTGCTTCGGACAGGTGATCGCGATGGACAGCCCGTCGGCGCGCAACCCGGGCGAGTTCAACTGGGGCAGCACGCTGTGGCACGAGTTCACGCACGTGATCACGCTGGAGATGACCGATCATCGAATCCCTCGCTGGTTTTCCGAAGGATTGTCGGTCTTCGAAGAACGACGCGCGCGGCCGGGGTGGGGCGACAACTGGTCGATCGAAAACTTGAAGGCGATAGGTGAAGGCAAGTTCGTCAAGATAGCGGATCTGGACGCCGCATTCACAAGACCAAAAACACCAAACGGCGTCACGCTCGCTTACTTTCAGGCTTCGCAAGTGTGCGAGTTCGTCGATGAGAAGTTCGGCTTCGATGGAATCCTCAAGATGCTGGCGCTCTACAAAGAGGGAGCGAAGACGACTGATGTTCTGCAGCGCGTGCTAAAGCTGTCGCCGGCCGACTTCGATCGCGCCTTTAGTGACTTTATAAAGGCAAAGGCCGGCTCGTATCTCGAAGCCATCGGCACGGGCCCGATTCGAGCGCCCGCCGGGCAGACTCTCCCGAAGGACGCCTTGCTCGCAATGGTGAAGGCCAGGCCCAACGATTACTTCACTCACCTTCGATTGGGCGCTGCATATAAGAAGGAAGGCGACATCGAGCCCGCGATCGAGCATCTTCGCCGGGCCGCGGAGTTATTCCCATACTACGGCGGCCGCGACAATCCGCACACGATGCTTGCGGAGATCTTCGAGTCCAAGGGACAAAAGTCAGAAGCCATTGCCGCGCTCGAAGAACTGCTGAGGCACAATGAAACGGATGCGGATGCGGCGGCGAAGCTTGCGCGCCTCAAGCTTGAAACGGGCGATCGGCGAGGCGCGGTGGAAATGCTAAAGCAGAGTTTTTACATCCAGCCGTTCGACGCCAGCTTGCACAAGCTTGCGGGCGGCATCTATCTTGATTTGGGAAATCCCTCAGAGGCGGTGCGGGAATTTCAGGTGCAGATCTCGCTCGCGCCGCCTGATCTGGCCGAAGCACATTACGATCTCGCGCGGGCGCTTGAAGCATCGGGAAATTCACGCGAAGCCCGCCGCGAGGTGTTGCGCTCGCTGGAAGTCGCGCCCGGATTCGAGAAGGCCCAGGAACTCTTGTTGAAACTTCGTAATGCAGTCGCTAAACCCTAATCGAGAATTGCAAATTGAGAACTGAAAATCGCAAATTGAAAATTGCATTGATGATCATTCTGGCAGTTGGCGCCTTAGGATGGGGGACTCTTCACGCGACGAGCGCCCCGGCTGAAAAAGCTTTTCGCTATGAGGACCGGCGCTTGGGCGAGCTCAAAGACGAATCGGACAAGTTCAAGTTTGTTCGCGTCAAACTCGCTCCGCTATATCCGGGAGCATGTCTCGGCGATGCGCCATGCGAACCGTGGTCACACGATTATCCCGAGGCTGGAATTCACTTCTCAAAAATAGTTGCGGAGCTGTCCAAGCTCCAGGTCGTGCTCGATGAGGACGAATACATCTTCTCATTTGCCGATCCGAACCTGATGAAGTATCCATTCGCCTACATGTGCGAGGTTGGGTACATGCAACTCAATGATGAAGAAGTCGCCGGGCTGCGCGAGTACTTGCTGCGTGGGGGATTTCTTCTGGTTGACGACTTCGGCGGCCGGGACATCGCTACGTTTCAATACTACATGAAGAAGGCGTTACCGGAATTCGACATGAAGCCGCTTGACTTGAGCCATCCGATTTTCAATTGCTTCTTCACCATCAAATCGCTGGATGTGCGGTCGTATCGAAGAGCCAAGCCTGAGTTCCTCGGCATCGAAGACAAGCACGGACGGCTGATGGCGGTGATCAACTACAACAACGACGTGAGCGATTACTGGCAGTGGTCAAACGACGCCTTCAATCCGATCGATGACACAAACACTGCATACAAATTCGGCGTCAACTATGTCTTTTACGCGCTGACGCATTGAGGAGAACGATGAATGATGAATGATGAGTGATGAATGATGACTCGGTCACTGACTCCGTAGTTCATCATTCATCATTCATCATTCATCATTTCGTCGAGGAGACCGAATGGTAGATACCCAGGAAATAATCAAAGAAGACCAACTGCTGGATAAGCTCGTCGCGGCGCGCGAACAGATTCTTCACGAGGTGCGCAAGGTCATCATCGGCCAGGATGAAGTCGTCGATCAGACATTGATATCGCTCTTCGTGGGCGGCCACTCACTTGTCACCGGCGCGCCGGGACTCGCGAAGACATTACTGATTCGCACGGTCGCAAACGTGCTCGAATTGTCATTCAAGCGAATTCAATTTACGCCCGACCTGATGCCTTCGGACATAACAGGCACGGACATCATAGAAGAAGATCGCTCGACTGGCCGCCGCGAACTCGAATTCATACACGGGCCCGTTTTCGCGAACATCATTCTCGCTGACGAAATCAATCGCACGCCGCCAAAGACCCAGGCCGCGCTCCTTGAAGCGATGCAGGAAGGCTCGGTCACGGTTCAAGGCACGACCTACGCTCTTCCGAAACCGTTTTATGTGCTCGCGACGCAGAACCCGATCGAGATGGAAGGCACTTATCCTCTACCCGAAGCGCAACTCGATCGATTTATGTTCAATATCAATATCGACTACCTGAGCGAAGACGATGAAGTCGACGTTGTGAATCAAACGACTTCGGTTCAGGACATCAGCTTCGAGCGCAACGTGACCGGCCCTGACATCCTTGCGTTTCAGCGATTGGTGCGCCGCGTTCCCGCCGCCGAATCAGTCACGCGTTACGCAGTGAAGCTCGTGGGCGCGAGCCGTCCGGTTAATGAAGACTCGCCCGATTACATCAAGCGCTGGGTGAACTGGGGAGCTTCGCTTCGCGCGTCGCAGTTTTTGATCCTCGGTGGCAAGGCTCGCGCGGTGATGAGCGGACGCTACAACGTATCGGTCGAAGACGTGCGCGCGCTGGCTTATCCGATCTTGCGTCATCGGATACTGCTGAACTTCCACGCCGAGTCGGAGAGAGTGAAACCCGATGATGTGATTCGAAGATTGATTGAGACCGTGCCCGAACCGAAGTCAGGGCTATAGGGGGAGAACTATATGCAGACGATTGTCGCAACGTTGGTCTTGAGCCTGCTCTTTGCTCAATCGTCGGGGCAAGTTAAGAAGACGGACCTTGAGTATGATGAATTGAACGGCCCGGTTCGAATTGTGCGAGTCGAGGTGGAAGACACTCAATACCAATCGGGCGCCCCCAGAATCAACACTCGGTTTCTTGAAAAGATCGTCGCGTATGACGTGACCGGCCGAGTGACGGAAGAAATGCGCAGTTTTGGAACTGATTGCGTCTCATCGCGCCACGTGTTCAGGTATGACCCTGAAGGCAGCAGGACGGAAGCCATCTACTCGGGCAAAGCCCTCGCCGCCCGTGACAAATCAAATCCGTCGCAACCCCCGGTCACACCTCTAATGCACAAACAGGTTTTCAAGGTGGACGCAGCCGGCAGGCGTTCTGAAATTGATGAGTATGACGATAAGGGAAAACTATCCGGAAAAACTTTCTATGAGTATGATAACCAGGCACGCCTCAACGACATCATTCAGGAGAGCGATTCGACGCGGTCGCGTTGCGAATTCAAATACAACGACAAAGGACTGGCAAGCGAAAAGACATGCGGCTCGGCCACGGGGATCCGCGACAGATCACAGTACACCTACGAGTATGATGCAAAAGGTAATTGGATAAAGCGGACTGCGAAGAATTCGTGCGTCCTGCCTAATAGGTGGTTTTTTGAAGCAGGTATACGAATACACTATCGCGAGATCAAATATTTCGCCGGGAAGGAAGATCAAGCGCAGCAAGAAGAGCCCGGCGATAGATTTGACGCAACGAAGCTCGCGGCTTGCCCAACGCCGATCATTCGCAAGGCTTGCGGCGCCTTTTTTGCCAGCGCGACTAGGCACGCTGTACCGCAATCGGCTCGAACTACGGGAGCCGTGGTGGTCGAGGTAACGGTTGATGAAGCGGGAAAGGTGATTGCTGTACAGGCCATCTCCGGTCCCGCTGAATTGCGAAAAGCGTCGGAACAGGCAGCCAGGGGCTGGACGTTTCACCCAACTTTGCTTTCAGGAATGCCGGTCAAGGTCATCGGCACACTCACATTCAACTTCAATCTGTAACCCATTCGGCGGGCCCCGACACGAGATGCAAAACATCACGCAACAAACTGGCACCCGATTCCTTGCTCCCGAGGTTCTTGCTCGCATCAGCTCGCTCGAACTCATCGCGCGGTCCGTCGTCGAAGGCTTCATCGCGGGGCTTCATCGCTCTCCTTATCTGGGATTCTCCACAGACTTCGCCGAGCATCGGCCTTATATGTCTGGCGATGATCTGCGCCATCTCGATTGGAAACTGCTCGGGCGCACAGACCGGCTTTACATCAAGAAATATCAGGGCGACACCAACGCTCGCATTCACCTGCTGATCGATTCGAGCGCGTCGATGGGCTACGCGAGCGGCGAAGTCTCGAAGCTCCAATACGCGCAGTACCTCGCGTCTTCACTTGCATTCCTTGGCGTCAGACAACACGACTCGGTTGGCTTGATCGCGTTCAACGACGAAGTGATCGAACACGTGCCGCCGGGCTCGCGGTCGGGGCATCTGCGCACGATTCTCGGCGTGATCGAACGGCTCTCACCCGCTCGAGAAACTACGATCGCCGATCTGTTGAATCGCACTGCCGAGCTGCTCACGCGCCGCGGCATCGTCGTGTTGATCTCCGATCTTTATGACGACCCCGCCCGCGTGATCGAGGGACTCGAGCATCTGCGCTTTCAAGGCAACGACGTGATCGTGTTTCACGTGATGGACAAGCAGGAGCTTGATTTCGATTTCGTCGAGCCGGTTGTACTCGAAGACGCCGAGACTGAGGAGCAGCTTCACGTGTTGCCGGATGTTCTGCGCGACGAGTATCTGAAAGCGATGCGCTCGCACATTGATTCGCTAACTGAGGGAGCAGCCCGCAATCGCATTGATTATGAGCTGCACCGAACGTCCGACCCTTTGGATGCGGCGTTGTTTGCGTACCTGGCGCGACGCTCGCAGTTTGGTTGATAGTTCCGCTGTCGAAGCAATCATGAAGACAAAAGGCAGACTGGGATTAGAAGACACAAGCCCGGAGGCGGAGGGCGTGTTAATCGAGCTGGCCCGCAACACGCCGGTGTGGAGAAAGTTCGAGCAGGTGGCTGAGACCACTGAGACCTGCCGGGCGTTTGCAATGTCAAGCCTGAGGGAGAAGTATCCTGAAGCGTCCGAGGACGAGTTACGCCGGCGGCTTGTTGCGCGGGTGCTCGATCGCGAGACGGTTATTCGAGTCTACGGTTGGGACCCGAAGATCGAGGGGTACTAATGCCTGCAACTCAGACTGAGGTCATGCTCAAAGTAATCGAGGCACTCGAGGAATTGAATGCGCCTTATTTGATTGGAGGTTCCTACGCCAGCTCCGCTCACGGAATTGCGCGCGCCACAATGGACATCGACATACTGGCTTCAATCCCCGCCAAATATGCAGGCGCTTTCGCCGCGCGCTTGGAGCCCGAGTTTTATGCGGACGAACACGCTATTAGAGACGCGATCATGGCAACGCGTTCTTTCAACGTGATTCACCTCGATACTGGGTTCAAGGTGGACGTGTTCGTTTCCAAGCGAGACCCTTTCGACCTGACGCAGCTTGAGCGAAGAAGACTAAGGATCATTAGCCGCGATCCGGAACGATCCGCTTACTTGGCGAGTCCGGAAGATACCATACTGTCCAAGCTGCGCTGGTATCGACAGACGGACGAGAAATCAGAGCGACAGTGGAGCGATGTGCTTGGGATAATGAGCGTAAAAGCCGGAGAGCTAGACTTGGATTACCTCAAACAATGGGCGCGTGACCTGAACGTGTCGGATTTACTCGAACGCGCGTTCAGCCAGTCGCGCGGCGAACTGAGTGAGTAACCCTCGCTAAGCTGGGTTGTGAGCGATGGCCTTTCTAAATCCAATTTTTCTCATCGGAGCGATCGCCGCGGGAGTGCCAGTGCTCGTTCACCTCGTCCGCCGCACTCGCGCACCCCGAGTTCAGTTCCCCTCCCTGATGTTCCTCCGCAAGATCGAACAAAAGACTATCCGCCGGCGCAAGCTTCGCAACCTGTTGCTGCTCGCGATGCGCTGCGCCGCGTTATTGCTTCTCGCGCTCGCATTCGCCAGGCCTTACTTCACCGGATCGAGCCCCGTGTCCGCGTCATCCGAACACGCGAGCACCGTGATCCTTATCGACGGGTCTTACAGCATGCGTTACGGCGATGTGTTCACACGCGCTCGCGCGAGCGCGCGGAACACGATCAGCGACGCCGCTTCGGATGAGCAAATCGCGGTCGTGCTCTTTTCCAAGAGTTATCAAGTGCTGATGCCTCTCAAAGCAGACCACGCCGAAGCGAACTCGGTGGTGAGTGCGATGCAGCCGGGTCTCGATTCGACGGACTATCTCCAGGCAATCCAGGCGGCCGATGCGATTCTTAAAGATGCGAGCCGCGGCCGGCATCGCATTGTTTTGATTTCAGATTTTCAGGATGCGGGATGGAATCGAGCGGCGCCGCCGGTCAAACTCGGCGCCGATGTAAAACTATTTCCGATCGACGTATCTGAAGCGAGAGTCTCGAACGTCGCGGTCACTCAAGTCACCGCCGATCCGGTTGTCTACGCGCAGAAGTATGCGGGGAAAATTATCGCCCGGGTGAACAACTTCGGCTCTGACGAGGTCGATTCCGCAATCGAATTGAAACTCAACGATCTACCGGTCGAGCGGCGGCCGTTGAAGCTCGAAGCCGGGGGCGTTGCGAATGTCGAGTTCACCGGATTCAATGTGCCCGACGGCTCAAATCGCGCGACGGTCGAGATCAACGCCGACAGCTTCACACTCGATAACAAATTCTTCTTCACGATTCGGCGCGACAATCAGACTCGCGTGCTTGCGATCGATACAGCATCGCGCGGGCGCAGCGAGAGCTTCTTTCTTCAGCAGTCGCTCGCGGCCGGTGAAAACAATCAATACGCGCTCACGGTTAAGACGGCCGGCAGCGTGAGTCCGACAGAGCTTGATTCGAATCGAGTAGTGATCGTCAACGATGCCGCGATCGGCGAAGGTGTCGCGTCATCGCTCAAGACTTTTGTCGAGCGCGGCGGCGGATTGATCATCGCGACGGCGAAGCACACTGACGCTGCGGATTTCAATCGCTTGCTCGGGATGATTTCGCCGGCACAGCTCGGCGAAGTCGTTCAGTCACGCGGCTACGGTTTAATGAGCCAGGTCAAGACGGATCATCCGATCTTTTCGGCGTTCGCTCGAGGCGGGCGGCTGACTTCGACGCGAGTGTATGGCTATCATCGCGCGACTGCTAAGGAAGGCACTACCACGCTTGCAGCGCTCGATGACGGCAGTCCAATAGTCGTAGAAGGCTCGGCGGGAAGAGGCAAAGTGCTGCTGGTGACGACCACGCTGGACACCGCGTGGAATGATTTGCCGCTCACCCCGATGTTTCTTCCGCTGGTGCGTCAGATGCTGGAATACCTTGGCGGACGCGAAGGTGGGTCTTACTACACGATCGGTCAGGCCTTCACGGCCGCGCCGGACCGGGACGGGTCGCTTCCGGCGATCGACACACCGGGCGGAAAACGAATCGACGATATCAGGAAAAGCTCGACAGGTGATTTGTCCGTGGACACCGCCGAAGTCGGATTCTACAAACTGCGTTATCGAGATCGCGATGAGTTTCTGGCCGCCGATCTCGACACGAAAGAATCGGACCTGGCCAAACTGAACGTCGATGATCTGATTGCGAGCATTACACCAAGCGCCGAAGAGCGGGCCGCGCAAGCGCTTCAATCACCGGGCTTGACCGCGGATGAAAAAGAAGCACGACAGCGATTGTGGCTTCCGCTGCTGATCGCGGCGCTTGCGATGTTTGTGGTGGAAGCGGTAATCGCGCGGCGCATTCGAATTCCGAAGTTGATATGAAGAAACCACGGGGAGCACAGGGATCACGGGGAAGGACCATGGAGATATTCGCGCGTAGTTAGAGCGTTCGTCGGAAGCCCCGTGCTCCCTGTGCTCCCCGTGGTTGACTCTCTCTCGATCTCGTGTGGTTTGATTGGTCGCATGCAACGAGGGGCGGTATACTCACTCCATTAGTTTCAAGGAGGAACGTTCGATGAGTCCTCAACTGCAGAACGTCAGTGAAGTCGTCAAACAAGTACGCCAGCGAATTCGAATGCGCAACGCATTACGAGGCGCGGCCATCACGCTCGCCGTAGGCGCTCTGTCGCTGTTGCTGGTCGCGCTCACGGCCGGGCTGCTTAAGCAAAAGCATTCCCTCGTGCTGATGATGCTGCGCCTCTTGCCGTTCGCGTTCAGCGGCATCGCAGCGTGGTTGTTTGTAGCGCGCCCGCTTCGCGCGAAGCTAAACGACGCACAGATCGCCCGGCTGATCGAGGAGAAGTGTGAACTTGAAGACCGGCTCGTGACTGCCGTCGAGTACTCCGATGATCCGCGCGAGGCGTCCCCGGCAATTGTGGATCGACTCGTCAACGACGCTTCGCGGCGATCCTCTGCGCTCGATATCGACCGAGTCATCGACCCGCGATACGCCTATGCGTATGGTGCGACCGCGGCGCTGATCTTGTTTGGATTAATCGGCGCGTTGCTGCTGACTCCGAAGGCTTCAAAGGGCCTGGCGGCGCTTTATGCGGGCGATGGCGAATCTGTTTCAGCCAGCTCGATGTTCATCAGCGTGAGTCCGGGCACGACAAAGGTGCCTCGCGGATCAGATCTCAAGATCAAGGCGGCGCTTGCGGGATTCGACTCGATGATCGCGCAGGTTTTCATGCGCAAGACCGGCGCGGACAACTGGATGGCTACAACGATGGAGCCGGGAAAGAATCCCGGCGAATTTCAGTTTGTCATCTTCAACGTTCAGGATTCGGCGAACTATTACGTCGAAGCAAAGGACATTCGCTCGAATGAGTTCGCGCTCGAAGTAGCGGATCTTCCGTTCGTAAAACAGATCGACCTCGTGCTGGACTTCCCGGCTTACACACATCTTGCCAGCAAGAAAATTGAAAACGGCGCCGAAGTCGCCGCATTAAAAGGGACCGTCGTACAGGTGATCGCGCACCTGAGCGCCGATGCCAAAGCCGCTCGAATCGTGCTCAACGACGGCACGAAGGCCGAAATGGCCGCCGGCCCGAGCAACACCTTCATGGGCCAGTTCACCGTCAAGCAGAACGGCACATATCGAATTGAGCTGACCAGCGAAGGAGGCGACCGCTACAACGGTTCGAATGAGTACGACATCACGCTGCTCGAAGATCACGGCCCGACCGTTGTCATCGACAAACCGGGACGTGACATGAAAGTGACGAACATTCAAGAGGTGTTCACACAGGTGCGCGCCGAAGACGATTACGGGGTGTCTTCGATTGAACTTTACTATTCGGTCAACGGCGGCGAAGAGAAGAAAGTGCAGTTACAGGACCTGAAGACCGAAGCGGCCCATTCGCTGTCGGGCGCTCACACATTCTTCCTCGAAGAGTATGGCTTGCAGCCGGGCGATTTCATTTCCTATTACGCGAAGGCTCGCGATGCTTCGCAGGAATCGACGAGTGACATTTATTTCATGGAAGTGCGTCCGTTTGATCGCGAGTTCAAACAATCACAGCAACAGGGGCAGGGTCAGGCGGGCGATCAGGATTCGAACGCGCTCACGCGGCGGCAGCGCGAAATAATCGCCGCGACCTTCCGAGTTCAACGGGAACTGTCGGCATACACTTCACAGGAGAAGGACGAGAACTTCGGCGCGGTCACGTTGAGTCAGGAAAAATTAAAGACCGACGCTGAGAACCTGGTCGAGCGAATTCGTAGGAGACTCGGCGATTCGCTCGAGTCGGAGCCGGACTTCGCGAAGCTTGTTCAGTTCGTTGGACAAGCGACAAAGGAAATGTCATCAGCGATCGACGAGCTCAAAGGGAAAAAGACCAAAGAAGCGCTTCCGCCCGAGCAGCGATCGCTGCAACAGTTGCTGCGCGCGGAAGCGATCTTCCGCGACATACAAGTTGCGCGCGGGGGCGGTCAGGGTCAAAGCAGCAGTCAACAACAACAGGAACTGGCCGACTTGTTCGAGCTTCAGCTCGACAAGATGAAGAACCAGTACGAGACGGTCCAGAATCAGCAACAACAAAATCAAAGTCAGCAGCAGGACGAGATCGCGCGGCGGCTTGCGGAGCTTGCAAAACGCCAGCAACAACAACTCGAGCAGCGAATGCGTTCCCAGATGCAGCAACAGGGCGGCGGTGGCGGCTCACAGCGACAGCAACAGGAGATGATTGACGAAGCTCAGAAGATGGCGCGTGAGCTCGAGAAATTATCGCGCGATCGCCGCGATCCGAAACTCGCCGAAGCTGCGCGTCAGATGCAGCAGGCGGCCGATGAGATGCGGCGCGCTCAAGCTTCGCAATCACAGTCATCGTCATCGCAGTCATCATCACAGTCGGGTAGTCAGCAACAAGCGACCGCCGATCAGCTTCGCGCGCTCGATCGAATGGAGCAAGCAAAACGAACTCTCGAATCGGCTCAGCGCGCGGGAGGTCAGCAAAACGTTCAACAGTTGCGGCAGCGCGCCGAAGAAGCGTTGAAGCGGCAGGAAGAAATCAGCCGCAGCGTGGATGAGCTTGCGAAAAGCGGACAGCAGGGCGGCGCAGGCGACGACAAGAAACAACAAATCGCGGAACGCAAACAGGCGCTTGCGGATCAGGTTTCGGGGCTCGAACGCGATCTGGATCAGGCCGCTCGCGGAATGGGACAGGACCGGCAACAAGCGAGTGACAAGCTTCGAGAAGCGGCCGGCGCGATTCGTCAGAACCGAATCCCCGATCGCATTCGGCAGAATCAGCAGATGATCGCCAACGGTTGGTACGACCAGGCGCGCGAACGTGAACGCATCATCAAGGGTAACCTCGATGAAGTGTTGAAGGACGTGCAAGCGGCGGACGGCGCGAGTAAACAGGCCCAGGGCCAGAGCCTCGAGGATGCGCTCAATCGTGCGCGCGAGCTTGCCGATAATCTCGAGTCGCTGCGGCGCAGAATGGAGAATGGCGATCAGCAGGGACAACAAGGGCAGCAGGCTCAAACCGGCCAGCAGAGCCAATCCCAGGGTAGCCGTGGCCAGCGAGGACAACAGGGTCAACGCCAAGGGCAACAAGGTAAGCAAGGCCAACAAGGCCAACAAGGTCAGCAAGGGCAACAGGGCCAGCAAGGCCAACGGGGCCAACAGGGTCAGCAAGCCGGACGACAGGGTCAGCGAGGACAACAGGGTCAGCAAGGTCAACAGGGTCAGCAAGGTCAACAGGGTCAGCAAGGTCAACAGGGCCAGCAAGGTCAACAGGGTCAGGGTCAGCAAGGCGGTCGTTCGACTAGCGGAGCCGATGATCCGTCGAAAGGCGGCGGCGGACCCCAGGCTGGACAACGCCAACTCGAAAGCGAGCTTCGACAGCGGCTCGCTGAAGCTGAAGACCTCAAGCGCGCGCTTGGACGCAACAGCGATCTCGCGCGTGAGCTCAATCAGGCGGTCGAGCAACTGCGCCGCATCAATCCAAACGCGTTCGCCGATCCGTCGCAGCTTGCATTACTCAAAAACGAAGTCATCGATCCGCTGCGACAGATTGAAATCGAATTGGCGCGGAGGCTTCAAGCAAAGCTTGGCAATAACGGCGCGGGCGTGTTTGGCGACGGCGACGCGCCGGATCGCTATCGCACGATGATCGAGGACTACTATCGCAGGCTTTCGGCGCGGTCGCCCGGCCAGAAGCAGTAAGCGCTAAGTTTTGGAGTTCAATCCATGAACCGGAGTTCGATCTTGAAGAGATTACTGGTTGCACATCTTCTGCTCGTCTTTCTGATGAGCGCGGGCGCGAGCCGTGTCGCTCACGCGTCCCGCGATCACAAGGCCTTCGCCGCGTTGTCGGCTCGTCTGTCGGAACCGGGCGGCTACTTCGATTCCGACAACCTGATCTCGAATGAGACTTCCTATCTTCACGTCATCGGCAAACTCCGCGAGCTCAACATCAGCGGAGGCGTTTACATCGGCGTCGGTCCCGATCAGAGTTTTTCTTACATATCGAAGATTCGCCCAAAGATTGCGCTGATGATCGACATTCGCCGCGACAATCTGCTTCAGCATCTGTTGTTCAAGGCCTTGTTCGCGCGCTCGCATAATCGCGTCGAGTATCTGTGCGCGTTCTTCGGCAAACCCCTTCCGAAAACCAAAGGGTGGGATTCGAAAGGCATCAAGGAGCTTGTCGAGTACATCGACGGCACCGCCTCTGACCCGAAATTGTTTGATAAGACACTGAAGGAAGTTCGCCAGGAGGTTCAGCGGTACGGCATACCGCTATCGCAAACCGATCTCGAAACGATCGGCAAGGTTCAGCGAGCGTTCTTTACCGCAGGTCTCGATATTCGCTATTCGAGTTATCATCGCCCGCCACGCTCGATCTATCCTCCATATCGAGATCTGTTGCTCGAAACCGATCTTGCGGGCAACCAGAACAATTACTTCAACTCAGAAGAAGAGTTTCAATTCCTCAAGAAGCTCGAGGACCAGGATATGATCGTGCCGATTGTCGGCGACCTCTCCGGTCCGCAAGCGGTGAAGGCGATCGGCCAGTACATCGCGGAGATCAAAGAACATGTGTCGGCCTTTTATGTTTCCAACGTCGAATTCTATCTTCAACGGCAAGGCACGTTCGACAAGTTTATCGAGAATCTGAGAACGCTTCCGATCGACAATCGCAGCGTGATGATTCGAAGCTACTTCAACTACTACGCGCCGGCGCATCCGCAAGCGGAGCCGAATCACTTCAGCACGCAGTTGATGCAGCGGATCGACGACTTGCTTAAACAATGCGCGGCCGGCGAGTGCGAGTCGTATAACGACATCGTCACGAAGAATTCGATACTGTTGCACTGACGAAAACAAGCAGCCACAAAGTCACGAAGGCACAGGGACGCACAAGGCTTTGTGCTTCTTTGTGCCTTCGAGACTTTGTGGCAAAAAGATATGGAAGACATACGAATATCAAGTTGGCACGAATTGAACGAGCGGCTCTACGAAGGCTCGTGGGAAGAGCCGCTGGCGCGCTTCCGTTCAAACCTCGCGTTTCGTGGATTGGGGAACTCGGCGTATGACCTGCAGACCGGTTTGATAAGGCTCGGCGGCGCGGCCGAAAAACTTGAAGGGCATATGCTGCGCAACTATCGCAAGTACGCGCGGCGCGATTCGGTGCCCGACGATTCCATGTGGAACTGGCTGGCGCTCGCGCAACATCACGGCCTGCCAACGAGGCTGATTGATTGGACCTTCTCGCCGTATGTGGCGATGCACTTCGCGACGGTTCGATTGCAGGACTACAACGTCGACGGTGTGATCTGGTGTGTGGACTTTGTTAAGACGAATCGGCTGCTGCCTGAGAGACTCAAGACGCTGTTGCAGGATGAAGGCTCGAATGCTTTCACCGTTGATATGCTGAGTCGAGTGGCCGGCACGCTTGTTGAGTATGACAAGCTGTCGCCTGATGAATTTGTCGTGTTCTTTGAGCCGCCGTCGCTTGACGATCGGATCGTGAATCAATTTGCGTTGTTCTCGATGATGTCGAGCCCAACCGCGCGGCTCGACCGATGGCTTGAAGCGCATCCTGAGTTGTACAAGCGCCTGATCATCCCGAAAGAACTCAAGTGGGAAGTGCGCGACAAGCTGGATCAGGCCAACATAACCGAGCGTGTGTTGTTCCCCGGACTCGATGGGTTGAGCAGTTGGTTGAAGAGGTATTACACGCCTAAGCCGCGATGAGACGCGGGGGGGTGGGAGACGCGGGACGGGGAGACGCGGCGAGTGGGGGACGCGGGGACGGGGCGAATGGGCGACGGGATGCTCGGCGGGTTTCACGCTTTGGAGAATGATGGCAGGTCGCGACCACGATTTCGAAGTCGAAGGTGAAGTGATCAAGATGATTCACGATGAGCTGCCCGCGGTGCGGTGGACTTGCGGAGGCTGCGGCGAAGATTCGTGTACGATCTTTTATGAGCCCGAGGCTGATGCGAGAACGGTCGAGTGTGAATCCTGTCGCTCGTTGAATCTTGTTCACAGGCAATCGCCCGAGTAACCAATCCGTTCATCTCCTTCCACAAGCGGCCGTCCTCAGGCTAACATTTGCGGAACCATGATTGACGATCCCCGGGAATTAATCGACAACGTAAGAGAGAAGATCAACTCTTCCGAGATGCCGGCGGCGATCGTTTTCAATTGCCATATCACCGGACTCGCGGTAGCTCGTTCGCTCGGGCGCAGAGGCGCGCCTGTGATTGGGCTCGATTGCGACGAGAACGGCTACGGGCTCCACTCGCGATACACAACGGTTGCCGGACGGTGTCCTTATCCACTCGATGATGAACCCGCGTTCGTTGATCTGTTGATGGAAATCGGAGCGGCCTTGAAGCAGAAGGCGGTGCTGTTTCCCTGCCTGGATGAGTGGGTATTCGCGGTCGCCCGTCACGCAAGCGAACTCGGCGAGTACTTCAT
>Ga0070703_10000350_pt1 | contig 20146 bp, 23 predicted proteins | sample KBSK5251metaG_FD_65453 | JGI IMG/M metagenome (GOLD analysis project Ga0070703, IMG submission 65453) | Corn, switchgrass and miscanthus rhizosphere microbial communities from Kellogg Biological Station, Michigan, USA - KBS K5-25-1 metaG | ecosystem: Host-associated > Plants > Roots >... | reverse complement strand
GGTCCTCATCCCAGAGGTGCGTGAGCGCCGCCTCGCGGATCTCCTGCGCGGCGACCGCGTAGCGCTTCGCGAGCTCGTGCTGGCCGAATGCGACCGCGAAATTGCGGGCGGCCGTGAGCCCCGCCCACACCGCCGCCGTTGTGAAGGCGTGGATCCCGCGCCGCTCCTCCCAGAGATCGAACGAGGGCGCTGGAAGCTTTGAGTGCACCTCGCGGAACGTCGCCATGAAGTCGGCGCCCGTGCGCACGAGCTTGCGGTACAGCGGTCGGATGAATTCGATATCGCGATCGCGCTCGTAGTGCTGCCACAGCGCCCAGATCGGCAGCCCGGTCTCGTCCTCCTGGATCGGCAGCTCGAGTCGCCCTTCGGGCGTCGACCAGGCGTGCCACGAGGAGCCGAGCGAGCCGTCGGGGTTGTATTTGTGCAGCAGGTAGCCCTCGCGCGTCATCAGGTCACCGCAGAGGAAGAAGAACCGACGCGTCACCTCTCCATAGCCGGCGAGGTCGAGCGCATCGGCGACGAGAGCGCCGTCGCGCGGCCAGAGGTATGAATACGTGTCGCGGTTGAAGCGAAGGACGTCGGAGTCGTTCCCGGCGATGATCGCGCCGCGGTTGTCGACCTGCGTGCGGATGATGAGCGTCGACCGCTTGTAGAGTCGCGCGATCTCAACTGGCAGGTGGTCCGCGATCGACTCGTCCTTGTTCGCCCAGAGCCGCCAGTAGTCCTTGGTGCGGGCGAGGAACGACGCCGGTCCACGCTCGCGAACGAGCTTGTCGAGCTCGCGCACCGCGTCGTACGACTCGCCGGCCGCGATCCAGAAGACGACGGTCGAGCTCCCGCTCGCCGGCACATGGAAGGTCAGCATTCCCACGCTGTCGATCGAGCCTTGCGCCACGGCGTTGCGCGAGAGCGCGCCGTCCTCCGCATCGCGCCACGTGCCTTCTTTACCGGGAGCGTCCTTCTGGCCGATCGCGAACGAGGTCAGCCCGAAGGAGTGCCCGCCCGCGGTGCCCGAGAGGAGGAACGCGCGGCGTCCTTTGTAGTGAACGATGGACTGGGAGCGCGGGTCATAGAAGGCCGAGTCGCCGACCTCGTTCCCGAACAGGTGCGCGTCGAAGTGCTGGAACGCGCGGATCTCGCGTTCGCGCCCGAACTCGTCCTCGACCGTGACCTCTTTGAAGTAGATGTTGCGATCGAAGTCCACGGCGTCACGGCATCGCAGTCGCAGGCCGAGTGCCGCGTTGTGCAGCGTCGTGTCGCCGACGAGCGTTTCGTGCTCGTACTCGATGTGGATCTCCCAGCTGTCGTCTCCGACCCAGCTGAACTTGCCGTCCACCCACAGGCCGAACCGGCAGGGTGCGCCGACGGTGTGGTTCTCCTGGCCGACGTGCGGGTAGAAGATGTCGCGCAGCTGGTAGCGCGCATCGAACGTGACGAGGAAATCGCCGTTGCCAAGTGGTAGGTCGCGAGGCAAATCAGGCCCTGCGGGTCGCCGCGAGGAAGCGCTTCCCGTTGGCCACGACGCCGGCGTGGTCGCCGCGATCGAGGAGATCGCCTCGGATGAGCGGCCCGCCGATGCCGAACCCGACGACGCCCGCTTTGAAGTAGGCAGGGATCTCGTCGTACTCGACGTTCCCGGTCGCGACGAGCGGAAGGTGCGTGAGCGCGCGACGGACGTTCGTCACAAAGTCGGGCCCGCCGATCGTCGCGATGGGAAAGATCTTGATGAAGTCAGCGCCGAGCTCGGCGGCCCTTACCATCTCGCTCGGCGTCATCGTGCCCGGCATCGTCATCACATCACGTGCGCGGCCGACCTCGAGCATCTCGGGGACAAGTGCGGGGCTGACGAGGAAGCGCGCGCCCGCGAGCACAGCATCCTCCGCCTGTGCACCGGAGAGAACAGTTCCGGCGCCCACGATCGCGCCCTGCCTGGCGAACGTGTCGTCGCTCGCGAGCTTCGCGATGAGCTCGTACGCGTCGGGCACCGTGAGCGTGATCTCGACGAGGCGGACGCCCGCCTCCGCCATCGCGCGCGCGGCGCGCTCGGCGATCTCGGGCGTGGCGGTCCGGATGACCGCGACGAGCCGGTCCTCGCTGAAGATCCGGACGAGGTCGCGGCGTAGAGCGAGAGGCTGCTGCGTGGTGGCCATATCAGCCAATCGTATCGCCCGGCGACCGCGCGATGGCCGCTGCCACGCGACCGGCGAGCTCCTCGGCCGTCGCGAGATCCTCCGGAGCGAAACGGCGCCGCGATTCCGCGTTTGTGAACGACATCGCGCCGCGCACCTGACCTTCCACCAGCAGGGGAACGCCCATCCAGGAGCAGATGCCGCGCTCGAGCAGCTGGCGCAGATGGTCGCCGTTCCGAGCGAGGCGCTGCAGGCGGTCGGGGTCGACCTCATCCCAGATGAGCGGCCGCGCGTCGCGCAGCACCTCCCACACCGGATGCGTCCCCAGCGGATCGCGCCGGTAACGGCTCGCGACAGCCCAGTTCGCGCGCTCGACGTCGACCTCCAGCGCCGCGAGGGACACGCGCCGCAGCGATCCATCCGCTTCGAGCAGATCGATCGCGCAGAAGTCGGCGAGCTTCGGCACCGCGAGCCGCGTGATCTGCTCGAGCCGCCGCTGCACGGCGGTCTCCTCACTCAAAGTCTCGCCCGCTTCGAGGAGGAGTCGCATGCGACCCTCGGCCGCTTCGGCTGCTCCACGCGCGCTCCGCTCCGAGTCGAGCAACATGGCGCGATCGATCGCGCCCGCGACACGTTCTGCGATGAGACGGAGCAGACCGAGCTCGTCGGAGGTGAACGTATGGCCATGTTCGCTGGCGAGGTAGAGAAGGCCGACAAGCTCGCCCTCGGCATGCAGCGGCGCGACGACCGACGCCTGCACCGCGGTTCCGACGAGCGCGTCCAGCTCCGCGGCGGACAGGTCGAGGATCGGCATCGGCCGGCGCGACTGGATGGCGCGCTCCGCGTCGCCACCACGGACGCGCACGGGCGCCCGCAGCATCTGATCGATCCCGACGGCGGCGCGCACAGCAAAGCTTCCCATGGGCAGGCTCGGTATCAGCACCAGCGCGGCGTGCGCGTCGAAGACCGGCATGATCCGCCGGAGCATTTCGGAGAGCTGGTCGTCGATGCCACTGCGCGCGAGCGCCGCGTCCGTGATGCGCTGGAGCGCCTCGAGCCGCGCGGTCGCGACCTCCGCCTCCGTTCGCGCGGCGCGTTCCCGGTCGAGCAGCTCGCGGCGTTCCACATCGGCGCGACGCAGCTTCTCGACATCGCCCGCCTCGCGGATGAGAGCCGTGCGCTCGCGCCGCATCACGCCCACCTCGCGCAGCATCGCCGAGACGATGAGCGCCGTCAGGCCGTAGAGCACGATGATGAATGCGAGGTAGGGGAGCGCGATCGGGAGGCCGAGCGCGCGCTCGCGCCAGATCGCAAGTCCAAGGAACTCGAGGGACACGATGAGCGTCGCGGCGCCCGCCCCGACTTCGCCGAGCCGGAACGCGGCGGTGATGATGAACAGCACGGCGAAGAGGGGGAACAGGACCCAGTTCGGGTCCGGGGTGACCACCAGCATCCCGAGGAAGATCACGATGCAGTCGCCGACGAACGCGACCTTCGAGGTCTGCTCGAGATCCGCCGGGCTGCTGGCGCGTCCCGACAGGACGTGCAGCACGACTGCCCACGCGACGAGGAAGCCCGAGAGGGCGAGCACGTATGCGAGTCCTAGATTCGGAAGGAGCGGCGCGATGAGCAGGGCCGCGATCGCGCCCGCCACGCGCGTCCACGTGATCGCGCGCTCGAAACGCCGAGGCGCTTGGCCGATCTCGACCTCGTCCGCGCGACGAGCGTCAGCGCTCGATGAGGAAGACCCTTGCGGGCGCACCATCACCGCCTTCGAACTTGATCGCACCGCAGGCGAGGTCGTACTCGCCGGGCCGGACGTCCTTCAGGTCGAGCCCCTCGATGATCACGATCTTCGCGCCGAGGAGCGTCTTGTGTGTCGGATAGCCCTCCTTCTCCGGGCCCTGCGGTTCGATGGAGAGGTAGTCGATGCCAACAAGCTTCACGCCGCGATCGACGCACCAGCGAGCTGCGGTGCGGTCGAGCGCGACGAAGTCGCGGTCGAACGGCTTTGCCGGCTCGCGCCAGCGCTCGCTGTTGCGAGTCTTGAAGAGGATGCGCTCCGTTCCCATTGGTATGCCCGCCTGCTGAAGCCATGCGGCGCTGATGTGGCGCGGGCCATCGAACTCGACCACGCGACACGGGCCCACGAGCGCGTCGACCGGGAGCTGATCGACGGTGCCTGCGCCTTCGATGAAGTGCACCGGCGGATCGACGTGCGTTCCGGTGTGGTTGCCGAACGAGACGACTGAGACGTTCGCGGAATCGCCTTTCGCGATGCGCCGCAGCGGCGTCGTCTTCGGCCCCTCCTCGCCAGGCCACGTCGGCATGTCCGCGCGCATCACCAGCGAGACGTCGTGCACTTTCAAGCACGCACCTCCACAACGGTCTTGATCTGCGAAGGATCGTGAGGCAACGCGCGCGCCGCCTCCTCGAGCGGAACCCGGCGAGTGATGAGGGCGCCGAGGAATCCCGGCCACCGCCGCTCCGCGTCAGACAGGTCGGTGATCCCCTGCCGGAAGTCGTCGGCCTTGGCGTTGACGGTCCCGAGCACGAGCACGTTCTTCAGCACGAGCGCCTGATTGATCAGATCCGCTGGCACCTCGTACGAGCGCATCGCGCCGGTGACGCTGGTCAGGAGCGCCGCGCCGTTCGCGCCGACGAGCCGCAGACACTCGAACGCCACCGCTGAGTTGCCGGTCGCCTCGATCACGATGTCGATCCGCTTGGAGCGTTCGGCGATCTTCGCCAGCGGCGTGACGCTTGTCGCGGCGTAGGCGGCGCCGATCCGCTCGAGCAGAGCTTCCTTCTCCGGCTTGTGCTGGCGTTCGACCACGGTGACATCGAGCCCAAGAAGACGAAGCTTCGTCGCCGCGAGGATCCCGACCGGACCGCCGCCGGCGACGATCGCGGTGCGCGGCTCCCACACCGTCATGCGCCGCTGCGCGACCGAGAGGTGGCGCCATCCCTTTTCGGTGATGGTGAGCGGCTCGAGGAGGACCGCGACGTCGGCGATCGCTTCGGGCACGACGAAGAGGAACTCGTTCCTTTCGGCAAATCGCTCGGCACAGAAACCGTGAATGGACTTGATGCCGCGTTCGCGGAAGTGGCCCCAAAGACACATGTCCTGCTCGCCGGCGCGGCAGTTCGGACACCCATCAGGCCGGCGCACGCTCGCGACGACCGGTGTGCCAGCTCGGAGCGCGCCGGCGTCGCGTGCCACCCGTCCGAAGCTCTCATGACCGATGACCAGCACGTCAGCGCCGTCGGGTGCTTGCCCATATTCGCCGCGCTCGATCTCCGCGTCGGTGCCGCACAGCCCGACACGCACGACATCGACGAGCACGTCACCCTCGGCGAGGCGTGGCTCGGGTACGTCGCGCACGGCACCGGAGCCCGCGCGACCCGGCACGACTGTGAGCGCACGCACGCGCGGAGCATATGAGCACTCCGGCGGCGATACTGTCGCGATGGTGACGCCCCTCGAGGTCGAGCGCATATTCCGCGAAGCTGGTGCGTTCCGCGAAGGACACTTCGTCCTCGCGTCGGGCAAACACTCATCGCGCTATCTCGAGAAGTTCCAGGTTCTCCAGTGGCCGATACGCACCGCCGCTCTCTGTGCGGACATCGCGGAGTGGGCAGCGCCGCTCGCACCACGAACGGTCGCCGGCCCAACGACCGGCGGCATCATCCTCGCGCATGAGGTCGCGCGTCAGATGGAGCTACGGGCCGTCTATGCCGAGCGGATCGAGAATGGTCGTGGCAGAGAGTTCCGGCGCGGGTTCGAGCTCGGCTCCACGGAGCGCGTTCTCGTCGTCGACGACATCATGACGACGGGCGGATCCGTTCAGGAGACGATCGATGCGGTGCGGAGTGCCGGCGCGCTCGTCGTCGGTGCGGCTGTCCTCGTCGACCGCTCGGGTGGCGCCGCGACCCTCGACGTGCCGCTGCATGCGCTGTGGACGCTCGATCTGCCGACACATTCGCCGGAAGATTGCCCACAATGCACGGACGGCGTGCCGCTGACGAAGCCTGGCACGACCTCTGCTCAGGTGGTGCGCAAGTGAAGGAACTCGTGAAGCTCATCCGCACGCTCGCGTGGACGGCCCTCGCCGCAGCGATCTATCAGGAGCTACGCAAGCCGCCGGAAGCGCGCACCTGGAACGGCAAGGTCGCGGGCGTCGTTCCGTACGACTTCCGCATCCCGACGCTGGATCGACTCCGCGAGGCGTACTGGGCGCCGGATGACGACCAGGTCTTCTCGGAAAAGGTCTTCGGTATCGGCTGGGCCGTGAACATCCCGGTCGCCGCCCGAAAGCTCAGCGAGATCGCGTCGCAGTACGCCGAGTCGAGCGCCGACCTGCGCCGGCGGGTCTCGCAACGCGACGAGCCGCGCGCCCTGCGCGACTCGTCCCGAGCGCCACGCGACGCGCCCTGATCTCCAGATACGCAGGGAGCTGGCGCTCGAGCTCATCCGCTGAACCTGGCTCGCCGCCCTCGTAGCTCGGCGAGAATTCCCAGAGTCCGTCCACAAGAAGACCGTTCTTCGCGCACGCGTTGACGAGATCGCTCGTGCGGTGCCCGTACTCGAGGGTGCGCGCCTCCACCTTCACCTTGCCGAATTCCCAGACGGCGTCGTCGAACGGGATCGCTCCGTCATCGAAGTAGCGCTGCTTGAGGCCCCAGCCCGTTCCGGTCCAGGTCTCCTGCATGCGTAGCGCGACCGGGTGCATGGTCGAAAAGACGTAGATGCCGCCGGGCGCGAGGACGCGCGCGACCTCACCGATGACGCGCGTCGCATCCGGCACGAAGACCATCGAGTGATGGTGTTTCACGATGTCGAACTCTCCGTCGGCGAACGCCGATAGATCGCGCATGTCGCCCTGAACGAAACGAAGCTTCGTGCCGCGTTCGCGCGCGAGCGCGCGCACCGTCGCGAGCTGGCGTTTCGAGATGTCGAAGAGCGTCGTCGTAGCGCCCAGCTCGGCGAAGAGGACGGCGTCCCACCCGCCGCCACCGGCGAGGGACAGCACGCGCTTTCCCTCGAGCTTGACGCCGCGGAGCCGTCCGCGCGTGAGCTCGTCCAGGAATCGCCGTTTGCCACGGGCGTCGCGCGGCGGCTTGCCGAGGGGCCGCGTGTACGGGATGCCCGCCTCCGCAAGGCGCTCCCACATCTGACGGTTGTGCTCGCCGACGTCGTCGAATGCCGCGCGCCGCGTCAGGAAACATCCTCACAGCACTGGTTCAGGTGGGCGTTGAGAAAGCGGATGACACGCGCCTCGTCATATGTCGTCAGCTCATCGATCCAGTTCCACGCCGTGAGCGCGATCGTGCCCGACGGGATCTTGTCGTACGGGCGGATCACGAGCTTCACCTCGCCGTACTTGTCCTTGGGATACGTCGTGAGCAGTGCCTGCAGAGCGGCGAGCGATGCCGGCGGGATGTTGTTGTACGACGCGACCACGCCGCCGTGCTCGATGTTGTGCACGGCGCGCTCGTCGGGAACTACCTCGGTGTGAAAGCCCCAGGTCGTCGGCGCCGGCCAGTGCGGTCCGTACGTCGGCGGGTACGACGGATACGCGATGGCCTGGCCTTCGGTGATGTGGTTGCCGACACCGCTGCCCGGACCGGTATATCGGCCGGCGCTCTCGCCGACCCCGAACGATCGCGCCACGAGCACGCCGACCACCAGAACGATCGCGCCGGCGCCGATCGCGAGCCACGGAACGCGCCGGTGCCACGGGTAGTTGCTCGCCGCTCTCGCGCGCGACGCGACCCGCTGCCTCTTCTTGCGTGGCATGCAGACGCGCTAGTCGGCGAGCGCCGCGTCGACCGCGTCGCGGACCCGCGCCAAGCGGGGCTTGCGATCGGCCACGAAGCGTTCGATGCCCGCGAGCAGGTGCTGCGGCGAGAGATGCGCTTCCGCGATGACCTCGTCGACCGTGCCGCCGGTGCGCCAGCGGTCGTCCCAGTCGGAGGTCAATGAGTATTCGGCGACGACCGGATGCTCGATCCAGTCGCGCATGACGCGCCTCGAGCGGTTGCTGATGACCATGGCGTCAACGCGGTCCGCGGCCGACGCGATCTCGTCGCGATATGTCTGGGATTGAACGGCGAAGAGCTGCGGGCTGATCGCTGCGATGATCTTCACGTTGAGCCCGCGCTCGTCGAGCTGCGGCAGGATCTTCACGAGGTTCGCTGTCGTCGACGTCCCCTGCACGAAGATGGTGCCCATCCGCGGTTGCCCGGCGCGATAGCGGCGCATGAAGTACGCACCGCGCGCGGCGGCGAAGTGCGAGTCCATGCCGAGTGCCTTCCGATCGGGGATGTCGACGTTCGGTCGCGTGAGGTGCAGCGCGACGATCGGCGCCTTCTGGCGCAGTGCCGCCCCGAGGACCACCGGCACCTCGTTGTATTCCCAGGGATGGAGGTCGATGACCGCTCCGTCGGGAAAGAGCTGCGTCACGCCGGTCTCGAAGATGCCGAAGTGCGTGCGCGAGTCCTCCGCCGTCTCCGGACCCGAGTGGCCGGCGATCCAGAGGACCTTGCCGACGCGGAGCTCGCAGTCCTGCGCGAGCTGACTGAAGAGACGCATCTCGCCGTACTTCAGATAGGAGAACGCGCCGTACGTCGAGCACGCGCCCCAGAACCCGTTGAACTCCTCGAACGGATCTTCGGCGAGGTTCACGGAGGCGATGCCGCAGGCGACGCCCGAGTTCGTGAACTCGGTGATCTGCTGCGGCAGGAGAGCGCCGTGGATGTTCGTGTCGCGCTGATACCAGCCCCAGCCCTCGACCTCACCGAACCCTTTCATGAAACCGGCGATGTTGGTCGACTCGGCGAGGTCCGCCGACATCGCGATGAAGAGCGGCCGCCCGTACTCCGTTCGCGCGTGGCTGTTCACCCAGGATCCCCAGGTCGCGAGCGCGGCGCGGTTCGGTTTCTTCTCGCCCGGCTTCGCCCACATCGCTTCCGGGTAGCGCTCGTAGTCGAGGATGCGCTCGTCCTTGAAGATGTCCTTCGCCTTGCCGCCGAGGAAGAAGGTCGGTATCTCGTCCGGCACGGTGCCCGCGATCTCGGTCAAGCGATCCGAGAGGTAGTCGGACACATCGCGCCGCGAGCGAAGCACCGAGGCGGCGACCTCGAGATTCCGGCGCGCCTGCGCTGCGATAGCGGCGCCGTCCTTCGGCGCGGGCTGATCAACGCCCTCGTACTCGACGCCGTATTTCTTCTGGAACTCCTTCCGCAGCTGCCAGAAGAGCTCGTGGTTCATGGTGTGCGCCGTCCCGTGCGACGCGTAGTCGTACTTGAGGTAACCGCGGCCCTTGCGCGTGCGGAACCAACCGATGCTCGGGACCTTCTCCGGGTTCTCACCGCGCGCGGCCTCGAGGACGACCTTCGTGACGTCGTCCCACTCGCTGCCCTTGTCCGTGCCGACGACGCGCCAGCCGTAGGGCTCGAACCAATCGCGCGGACCGCCGTGGACGACGCTCGACACCGCGTTCACGTCGATGCCGAAGTCGTTCCAGTCGAGGAGGAAGACGAGGTTGGAAAGCCCCAGGCCCCAGGCCGAGTTGCGCGTCTCGTGGCTCGCGCCCGGTGTCAGCCCGCCCTCGCCTTCGACGGCGAACACCTTGACCTCTTCGGCGCCTGCGATCTTGAGGCCGACCGCCTGTCCCACCGTCGGCGGCATGCCGTGGCCGGACGGTCCGGTGTTCCACTTGAGGAAGAGCGTCTTGCCCGCCATCTCGGCGTGACCGGGAAGGCCGCCGTGGCGGCGCAGCCCCAAGAGGTCCTCCCAGGTGAGCGCGAACTTGCCGTCGAAGGGGAACGCGAAGCGCTCGTCGTTCGTGCGCTCGTGCTGTGCGCGCATCGCCTCGTTGAGCGTCGCAAGCGTCGCGTAGATGAGCGGCACGGTGTGGCCCGCCGACAGGATGAAGCGATCGCCGAAGCGGCGCCAGGGCCGCAGCAGGTCGTGGCGCATCGCTCCGGAGAGCAGCAGGGCCAGCAGAAGATGGACCTTCGAACGCGAGCCACCCGGATGTCCGCTCTGCCGGTAGTTCAGTGAGAGGTCGATGAACTCGTCGACGACGTCCTTCGTGACCTCCCAGAGGGGGAAGGCCTTCGCGGAATCGCTGAGGAGACGCTCGACCTCGGAGGCGACGGTGCGAGCCACAGGCCTTTTTGTAGCACCATTCGCGTCGTGAGCGGCAGCGCGCACGCAGCGCCCGAGACAGTGCGCATCGCCAGCGAGGGTGAGACGCTCCTCGGCGATCTCTACGGCGGTCTTCCGTCACGGCGCGCGGCGATCCTTGTGCACGGCCAGAGCTGGGATGCGAGCGGATGGCGTGACATCGCTCCTCGTTTCGTTTCGCGCGGCATCCCGGCGCTCGCGCTCAATCTCCGTGGATACGACGGATCGAGCGGGAAGACGAACGACTACGCGCCGCCCGCTCCGTGGTCGCCGGTCACCGACCTGCGCTCGGCAAAGTCGCTGTTGCGCGAGCGTGGCGTCCGCGAGATCGCGCTGGTCGGCGCATCGATGGGTGGTCACGCGATCCTCGCCTCAAGCTTCGAGGCCGACGTCGAGTGCATCGTCTCGGTGTCCGCGCCGGTCACCGCGGTCCCCGACGAGCTATCGCGGAAGATCACCGGGCGAAAGCTGTTCGTGTGTGCCGACCGCGACGCGCTCCGCGGCGACCGCCCGGTCGCGCCGCACGTTCTCCGGTGCTTCGACGTGGTGGATCGACCGAAGACGTTGCTCATGTTCGGCGGCAGCGAGCACGCCCGTGGCATCTTCGCGGCGCCCTACGGCGCGGAAGCGATCGAGGCGATCATCGACTTCGTGGCGCAAGGGATCTGATGCCGGCTCGCGTCAATCCCGACGTGCCCGGCGAGCCACAGCTGCTGAAGCGCACCGGTAAGCGCCTGCGCGTCCTGCGTCGGAAACGCGGGCTCACGATGGCGCAGCTTGGCTCCGACAAGCGCGGCCGCGTCTACTTCGAGCGGCAGTACGTGTGGAAGATGGAGACCGGCCGCGTCGCGCCTTCTCTCGCCGCGCTCGCGCACTTCGCGCGCCGCCTCGACGTCACACTCTCGGAGCTGCTTCGCGGGATCTGATGCGCTTTCAGGGTGCGAGGGCGATCCCGAAGACGCCGGCGTCTGGAACGAGTCCAATGATCAGGAACGGAACCGGCACGCCATGGCGCTGCAGCAGCCAGCGGTACATCGCGTAATCCGGCTGATCGGTGTAGATCGCGCCGCTCAGGCGATTGGCATGCCATCGTGAGTCCTCGCCCCTGGCCAAGGCGATGAGCACGTACCTGCCGACCGGGTCTTCGTCGATCGTGCCGCACGCGCCGCTGCCGCCGGCGAACTCGATCGTGTCCTTCCCGGTGTACGGGTCCCGATACACGGACACGCTGCTGCTATCCACGAAGCGCAGCGGCGACGACGCCGTGCCGCGAATGGTACGGATGATCTCCAGAGTCAAAGTGGCTTCGACAAAGCCCGCGGTCGTGCGCGCGCCGAGCTCGATCGAACGCGCACGCCCCAACACGAGCAGCTCCGTGCGATCGCGCGGGTCGAAATCCGGTCCCGCGCTGCAAGCGGCCGCCGAGAGAGGATGCGCAAGCAGGAGCACCAGTACAAGGCAGAGCGCCAGCGCGATTCTCAGCACGTCGACAATCGTGGATCTCGCGGTGGGTCCGCGCGTCAGCGTCACCGTCGCGATGTATTACGGGCTTCGTACGAACTACGGAGCTGCGGCCCTGTTCACCACGCGCACGATGTCCGCGATGCGCTTCGCGCGTGTCTCCGGCCTCTTCGCCGTGACGAGCATCCGCAGATGTTCCTTCTTGCGCCCGGGGGTCAACCCGTCGAACTTCCGCATCCCCGCCGCACCAAGCGCGCGTCGCAGATCGTCGGGGACCTGCATCGCCTCGACGCTGTCCAGAAGCGTCCACGACCCGTCCCGCTTCGCGGCCGCGATCTTGGCCAGCCCCTCAGGCTGCATCCGCCCTTCCTTCAAGAGGCGCGCGATGCGGACCTTGTTCGTGCGCGACCACCCGCTCCCGGGCTTCCGGGGCGTGAAGAGCAGACCGGTGCGCTCGTCGTCGAGCGGCTTGTTCAAGCTATCGATCCAGCCGTAGCAGAGCGCGTCCGGGATGGAGTCCTCGTACGTGAGCCGAGCCTTGCCGGTGGCGGCCTTGTACGCGACGAGCCAAACGCCCCGCGCCCTGTCATGGTGGTCGCGCAGCCACCGACGCCACTCGGCGACCGTCTTGGCGTGAATGCGCGGATAGTCGGCCGGCGAGGTCGGCCGCGTCAGGCTGTCCGCGCCTCTTCGCGGGATCTGACATGCGCGAGGGGCAGCGTCACGTGGAAGGTCGTGCCGGCGTCTGGATTGCGCTCGGCCCAGAGCCTTCCGTGATGCCGCGACACGATCTCGCGACTGATGTAGAGCCCGAGCCCGAGGCCGCCGACGTGATCGGCACGTGGATCCGGCGAACGGTAGAAGAGGCCGAAGATCTTCTCGACTTCGGCCGGCGCGACGCCGATGCCGTGGTCGCGCACCGATACGACCGCGTTCGCGCCGTTCACGCGCAAGGACATCTCGATGCGACTGTCCTCCGGCGAGTACTTGATCGCGTTGCCGACGAGGTTCTCGAAGACCTGCTCGATCCGATCGCGGTCCCCGACGATGGGTGCGATGCCCGCGACCTTCGTCTCGATCTCGTGGCCTTTGCTGAGGAGTTTCATCCGCTCCCCAACTTCACGAACGACTTCACCGAGGTCGATCTCCGCGAGCCGCATCTCGACCCGACCTTGCTGGAGGCGGGAGACGTCGAGGAGCTCATCGATCAACCGCGCGAGCTTCTTCGCCTGGCGGTTCGCCATCTCGAGCGTCTCGTCCGCCTTCTGCGCCTCCTGGCGCCATGGCTGCGGGACCTCCGTGGCGGCACCGAGGCGTCCCATGCGACGCCGCGCGATCTGCATGAAGCCGCTCACGGCGGTCAGCGGCGTACGCAGCTCGTGCGACGCCATCGAGAGGAACTGCGTCTTGAGCTTGTCGAGCTGCTCCAGCTCGACCAAGCGCTGTCGCAACCGGCGCCGCTCGAGCCCGCGGCCGACCGTCGCGCGCAGCTCGTCGACGTCCGAAGGCTTGATGAGGTAGTCGTACGCGCCGCTGCGCAGCGCAGTGACCGCAGATTCGAGCGACGCGTATCCGGTGAGCATGATCGACACCGTGTCGGGCCAGAGCTTCTGCGTCTCGCGAAGGATCTCGATGCCATCCAGATCGTCGAGCCGCAGGTCGGTGAGCACGACGTCGAATTCCTGCCGTCCGAGCAGGTCCAATGCTTCCTTGCCGCTCGTGACGGCGGTGACCTCGTTGCCGTCGAGCTGCAGGATGGCCTTGATCGTCGTCGCGACGCTCTGCTCGTCGTCGACGACGAGGATCTTACTTTGCGTCATCGTCCTGCGGACCCGCGATCGGAAGCGTGATGGTGAAGGTCGTTCCGTGGCCTGAGCGGCTCCGCACCTTCAGCGTTCCGCCGTGTGCCTGCACGATGCCGTGCGAGACCCACAGGCCGAGGCCGGTGCCCTTCTCCATCTTCGTCGAGAAGAACGGCTCGAAGATCCGCGCGACCGCCTCCTCGCTGATCCCCGTGCCGGTGTCGCGCACGTCGATCCGGATCGCATCGGCCGAATACGCGTCCAACTCGCCGCCGGCGCCGGTCTGCGTGGCGACGATCAGTCGTCCGCCCGTTGGCATCGCCTCCGTCGCGTTCAGGAACAGGTTCAGGAGCACCTGCTTCAGCTGGTCCGCCGACGCGCGGATGAGCGGCAATGTGGGCAGGAGCTCCTTCTCGATCCGGACGTTGTTCTCGCGCAAGCGCTTTGCCACGAGCGTCTCCGCTTCCAGCACCAGGGCGTTGACATCCGTGGGTCCCATCGAGGTCGTCGGGCGGTAGAAGCCGAGCATCTGGCGGAGAATGCGCGACATCCGCTGGGTCTCGCGCGTCGCGATGTCGAGGAACGAGCGCTCGGGCGCTTCCTCCGGCACGGCGCGGGAAAGTAGATAGAGCGAGTTCTGCACGGCCTCGAGCGGATTGTTTATCTCATGCGCGATCGATGCTGCGAGACGGCCCGTCGCAGCGAGCTTCTCGGTGTCGAACAGCACCTGCTCGAGCCGTCGGCGCTCCAGCTCGCGAAGACGGCCGACGTCCTGCATCGCGGAGACGGTCGCGACGACGGAGCCGTGCGGCCCGCGCACATCGGCGGCGGTCACCTCCATCTCGAGGTGTTCCTCGGTCTCCGGGTCGGTGAGCATGACCTCTCCGCGTCTCGTGGAGGAGGGCTCGAGACGCAGCTGCGAGAGGAACGAGGTGAAGCGCGCGTCATTCGCGAGGGCGATCTGATCGTGGCGGGCGCTGTACTGCGTGGGCGCGAAGAGACGCTGCGCCGCGGCGTTGAGCGTGATGATCTCGTTGGTGTTGTCCACGACGATGATCGGGTTCGGCACGCTGCGGAGAACGAGGTCGAGGCGGTCTCGCTCGGCGCGGATCTGAAGGTCGGCCGTTTGGATCCGCTCGGCGCTGCGCGCGAGCTCTTCGGTCATGTGCCGGATGTCTGTGACGTCCTTCAGGACCGAGACGACGCCGCGCTCGCCAATGCGGTGGTTGGTCGCGAGCATCGTGATGACCTCGTAGATGAGCTCCGTGCCCTCCACGGGATCGACGAGCGTCACCTCACGGTTCGTCGCGCGGCTCGCGGTGTCGAGATTCCAGGCCGAGAGCGCCGCGGTGAACAGGAAGTTGTTCATCCATACCGCGCGCCGCTTGCCCGCTGAGTCTTCATCGCTCGAGCGGAAGAGGTGCTCAGCGCGACGATTCAGGTGGAGGATGTCGTTCTGAGCGTCGGTCACGAGGACCGGGTCAGCGACCGAGTTCACCATCCACCAGAGCCATTCCTTTTCGACGGCATGCGACTCGCTCGCCTGACGCAGCACCTGGACGTCCTGCTCGCGCATGAGCGCGGCACTCGCCTGCCGCGCGAACGGACCGAGGCGCTCCAGGTCCCCCTCGCGCGATCCGTCCTTGCGCGAGAGCAGAACGACCGCTCGCGGTCCATTCGTCCCACCAGCTGCGGAGCGAAGCGGTGCCGCGACGAAGCCGCCGATGCCCATCTCGGCGAGCGCGGTGCCGGTGTTCTCGTCCAGCTTCACACCGTCGTTCAACTCGACTCTCTGTGGCGCTCCGGTGCGCAGGGCGACGACAAGCGGGTTGTCGGATCCGGCGACGCCGATGGCGAGGCGCCGCGCCTGGTCGTCAGTGACGTTCCAGCCGAACAGTCCGCGCAGCGATGCGCTCGGCTCGTCGTAGACGAGGACGACGGCCTTGTCGTACCCAAGTCCGCGGACGAGGTCGTCGAGCATCGGCTCGAGCGTCTCGCGCGGGTCACGCCCGGTGGTCGGCTGCCCCTGGTTCTCGACCACGTCTCGCATGTCGGGTCTCGGGTTTACCGCTCCTGCGTCGTACGTGCTCGGCTCGTCGCGGCGTCCACGGAGCCCGCGCCAGCACCGAGCGTTCCGGTCGCCTGGCGCGGCGAAAGGCCAAGCGCGTCCGCGTACCGCAGGTAGGTGTCGATGGAGGCGACGACGACGCGGGCTTCGACGGTGATCAGGTCGATGCCGACGAGCGACACGCGGACCCAAGCGTCGATGACGATTCCTTTATCCAGGATGCGGTCGAGCACATCGATGAGGCTCGAGCCACCTGGACTGCGTTCTACGACGGCCATCTGTTAGCCCCCTTTTGTCTTGAGCTGTCGCTCGAGCTGCGCGATGCGTGCCTCGAGGCGCGCCACCTCGCCGGCGCCGATCCCGTCAGTCTTGCGCGTGCCGCCGAACGCTGGCTCATTCCGCCACCAGTTGAGTCCGATCTGTTCGGCCTTGTCGATCGAGCACACCAGGAGCCGGATGCGGATCGTGAGCAGCTCGACGTTCGCGAGCGACACGCTGACGTCACCGGCGACGACCAGGCCCTTGTCGAGGACGCGGTCGAGAAGATCGACGAGCGTTGCAGACTCGTGCTGCGCCCCTGCGGGAAGACGACCCATGCTCACGATGCGGCTCCGATCCGCAGCTGGATGTCATCCTGGTCGAGGCCGAACTGCGCGGCGATCTCACCGACCTTCTGCTCGAGTCGCATGAGCGCGAGCCCAACACGCTCCACCTCGTCGTCGCTCAACGTGCCGCCCTCCATACGCCGAATCGCCTGGCGCTCGAGCACCTGCCGAAGGAACTCCACCAGTGTCAGTACCAGACCCGCGAGGCCACGCTCGATGTCGTCCGGGTCGAGGTCGATGCGCTCCGGAAGGAGCGAGCGCAGGCGCGCGATCTCCTCGCGGAGCTCAAGCTCGATCTTCGTCGTTTCGGATTCGGTCATTCGCTCACCGCGAACGTATACGGAGCCCAGGGTCCCTGCACGACGATCGTGACGTCGGGAAGCTGTGCGCCGAGTCGTTCGAGGCGCGAACTGATCCCACCGATCTCGTCGCGCGTCACCAAGGCGGACATTGAAACGGCCACCGCCGGTCGAGGGCAAGTCCGATGGCGCACGAAGCTCGGCTCGGTCGCCAGCTCACTGAGAAGACGGGCAACAATGGCTTCGGCGCGGACTTCCCGCTCCCGGTCGCTCCGGGTGCGCTGCAGCCCGCGCTCGAGGTAGGCGCGTCCGCTGCTGGCAGGGACGATCGAGACCGGCGAGTTCACTCCTTTATCACGCCAGGCGCACGTGATCGCGAGCTCGCAGCGATGCCCGAGCCGCGCGAGCTGTGACGCGAAGTCGACCTCGCGCTCCGCGAGACGGCTGTGCAGCGCGTCTTCGTCGGGAAACACGCTGCCGAACCGCGCCGGGAGGCACGGCACGCGCTCGAAGACCGACTGGATGATGCGATGGTGATCGAGCAGCTCCGGTTCTCCAGCGATGCGAGCTTTGTCCCATGGCGAAGCCAGCGCCGCCACCGCCACTGCGGACACCGTGGCCAGGCCGAGGTCGTCCCCGGCGGCGGCGTCATCCGGTGCGACGATCGCGCGAAGGAGGAGCGTCATACCTCGGCACCGGCGCGACGGATCGTGTCGACGGACGACACGACCACGCTGAGTCCGAGATAGATGAGGTCGACGCCAGCGACCGAGATCGTGAGCTCGCCGGTGAGGACGACGCCGCGATTGAGCAGGCGATCCACCAGCTCCACCAGCGGCACATCGAGGGTCGCCCCTTCGCGTGTCATGGCATCGCGCCGAAGCGGTATGCGGGCCATGGTCCGCTCGCGCGTACGTGATAGCCGCGCGCGCCGAGTTGACGCTCGAGCTCGCCGATCGCTTTCGTTAGAGCTGACTCGCGCTCACGTGCGACAAGGATCGATGCGCGCAGCGCCACCGCGTCCGATCCCCCGGCCACGACGGACTCTTGGTAGGTCCGCGCTGCGACCCGCTCGAGCGCGGAGAGTGCGGTGCTGGCCGCGTCGCTGTCACGTCTCTCGATGGAGCGGGAGAGCGTCGTGCCGCGCTGCTTGTCCAACAGGAACGCGCGGCCGGGTGGGCTCGCGGCGATCTGCGCATCGAGCGCACGGACATCGGCATCGTCGGCCGGAGCATTCGCATCGCGCGAGACAGTGACCACCCACTCGGCGTGGCCCGCAAGCGAGGTGAGCTGGGCGCTGCGCTCCTCGGCGTCCGCGCTCAGCATCTGTCGCACGCGCTCGTCGTCCCGGTAGATCGCACCGAATGAGAGCGGCAAGACTGTCCCGAGCAGCTCGAGCAGATGTCCGTTCACGGCCTGGTGTTGCGCGGCGCGTGCCGCGAGCCAATCGAGATCGCGCACGTGCTCGTTCAGCGCCGCCTCGCCGTACTCCGCTTCGTCGACATCGCTGGTCGCGGCGAGCAGTGCGCCCTCGACAACGCAGCCGACCGGCTTCTCGTCGATGCCGGTCAGTCCGGCGGACGCGACCCGCGCGGCATCACGCGCTCGCGCGATCCCGTAGACGTACCGAAGCCAGCTCATCGGATCTCGTCGGGCAGCTCGATGACGACCTGGCGCGCGCCGTCGTCCGGTAGCGCGGACAGCTGCGCCTGCGCGACCGCCTTCTTGTGCTCGCGGATCTCGCGCAGTCGCGCGAGCAGCTCGGCCTCACGTTCGCGGAACTCTGCTTCTGGCATCCGGCCCTCTTCGTAGGCCTCGTTCACGAGGATGAGCTGCTCGCGGACCGGATCCTCGTCCCACATCTGGTGCTCCGCGACCTCGAGGACCTTTTCGAGGCAGTACCGGATGCCGGCCGCAGGCGCGGTCACAGGCAGCGCCAGGAGCTTGAAGAGGATCACGCGCCTGACCCGGCGGCGCGCTCCAACTTCAAACGGATCGTGACGAAGTTGTACGGGGGCCACGGGCCGGTGTATTTGAAGGAGAGCTTTCCCTCGAAGCGCTTCCCGATCTCCTGCACCTTCTTGTCGAACAGGCCCGCCCGATCGCGCGCCACGAGGAACGCGCCGTTCATGATCATGCGGTCGCCGATCACCTTGTTCGAGCGCGATGCGATGACCGACTCCGCCAGCTCCTCATAGATCTCGCGGACATACGCCTCGGACTTCTCGGCCAGCGCCTGCTCGACCAGACGGCCCAGCTGCATCCGCGCGAAGTACGTTGACGACTGCTGGTTGGTCTCGATCTGGGCCTTGAGGCGGCGGATCTCCTCGTAGTCACGCTCCACTTCGGTGAGCACCGATTCGCGGTCCCAGTTCACCTTGAGGCCGAACTCCAGCTTGTCCTTCATCTTGCCCAGCACGTCGCGGAGCTCTTTGTACGTGTCCTTGAGGAACTCCTTGGTGTCGTCCTCGGTCTTGAAGAGCGTTCCGAAGCTCATGGGAACGGGCGTGAAGTTGTTGTCGATCATCACGACCTCGTTCACGTGCTCGTGAGTGAGCGCGTTCTCGCGTGTCGGGTCGTACACCATGAGCGGGCTGCGACTCACGACCGCCGCGAGGTCCTGGTGGTGCACGGTGTAGACCTCGTCGCCCCGGCCGCCGATACCGATCTTCCCGAAGGCTCTCGGGTCCGCCGATTCGATGATGCAGTAGACGTAGATGCCTTCGCCCGAGGCGGGCTTATCGCTCGGTGGTTGCGCCGTGACAGCTTCCATGACGCGTCACTTTACGGGTGCGCTTCGCATGACGCGAGCGACGGCCCAGATGGCGCTCGCTCGGTCGTCCGCCCTAGGCCGACGCCGAGTGCTCGAGCTCCGTGAGCGCGGCGACCACAGCGCGTACCGCACCGTCCGGCGCGCGCAGCGGCTCTGCGTCGATCCGTAATGACGTCTCGCGTCCGCGCGCGGGGAGGAACATCCGAATGCGGAGGTCACGGAACGTTTCGCCCGAGAGCGCCCGCACCAGTGCCTCGTCGACCGACGGAAGCTCGCCACCGGTCGTCGCGTCGCGGAGTTGGTACCGCTTCGCTGATTCCGAGCTGACCGCGGCGAACGGTCCGTCGCCCAGCAGCGTCTTTGCGGCGCGATTCACCTTGACGATGGAACCGCGCCGATCGAGCACGATGATCGCGCTGGGAATGAGGTCGAGGAGGGCGAGCTCCTCCTCGGACAGCTCGACGAGCTGCTGGCGCGCGCGCACGGCGTCGGTCACGTCGACGGCGAGGATGCTGATGCCGGCGACGCCCTCGGGACCCGGCAGCGGCTGCAGCGTGACTTCAGCGTAGCCATCTTCCTCTTCGGGCTGCCGTCCCCATCGGCCCCGGAAGTTATGGAGCAGCTGTGGCTTGCCTGTCCTATAGACCTCATCGAGGACCTTGATGGCGCCGGCCGGAAAGACCTCGCGGAACGATCGACCGATGAGCCCTTCGCTGGCGCCCGCCACATCGGCGTACGCCGCGTTCACCGCGACGAAGACGTGGTCGGGCCCGCGCACGATCGCCGTCATCACCGGCGACCGCTTGAAGATGTAG
>Ga0070703_10000346_pt1 | contig 20293 bp, 15 predicted proteins | sample KBSK5251metaG_FD_65453 | JGI IMG/M metagenome (GOLD analysis project Ga0070703, IMG submission 65453) | Corn, switchgrass and miscanthus rhizosphere microbial communities from Kellogg Biological Station, Michigan, USA - KBS K5-25-1 metaG | ecosystem: Host-associated > Plants > Roots >... | reverse complement strand
GACGCGTTTGATGTTTTGGCGCAGTTCGTTGTTCGAAAGCTTGTCGGATTTCGTGGCGACGATCAAGTGTGGCTTATGATGATGCACTAACCACTCGTGAAGTTGCAAATCCTGTTTCGAGGGCTCGTGACGCGAATCGACGATGTGAATTGATAACACAAGCTGCTCACGTTTCGCAAGGAACTCCTCGGCCGCCTGGCTCCATTCCGCTTTTATGGCCTTCGGCGCCTTCGCGTATCCATAGCCCGGAAGATCCACAAAACGGAACTGGTCGTTGATTAAGAAGAAGTTCAGCAACTGGGTCCGGCCCGGCGTGTTGGAGGCCCGCGCCAGGCCGCGCACACCCAGCAGTGAATTAATCAGGCTTGATTTGCCCACGTTCGAACGTCCCAGAAAAGCGACTTCCGGCGTGTGATCGCGCGGCCAATCAGTTTCCCAGAGTGCGCTCTTAAGAAATTCGGCGCTCGTGATTCTCATACTGCTACGGGCCCCAGCTACTTCTTACGCACCTTCGTTTTCCACTTTGGTGGTTCGATGACCTGGCCATCAGCCGAGACGACGATCTCAACTACCTTCTTGTCCTTTACCAGGTCCGCTTCGTATTGAATTCTCGGGGTGTCGAGCTTGACCACCTTTCCGTTCTTGATTTCAGCGCGGACTTCGTCCGTCTCGACCTGCAATAGGCTTCCCCCAGCGTTACGAATCCCGTCGAGGGCGGGCGCGGGAATCTCGCTCGTGGGCACGGGCGTTTCGCGTTCGAGGATCGTACCATCGCCCGCGACGTCCATTTCGCCTTTGCCATTCCTAAATTCAAAGTCATAGACAACGACGCCGTCCTCCTCTTCGCGCGTCACTCTGGCAATCGCGCAATTGGGACACTCTTTCTTTATCGCCTCAGCAACGGCGGCCGGCAGCTTCGGCTTTTTCGCCCTTCTCGATTTCGACCCCTGGGCCTGGCAAACGGTTGCAATGACGAGGACTATCACACCAAGACTAAAGAGAAACTCTCTGCGTTTCATCGGGACTCCTTTAGGCCAAATAACAGGATGCCTTCAGGTGGCCCAGACTTTAGTCTGTGATCATCGAACAAAGGACTGATCACGGATGAAGTCTGTGCCACTCTGCAGTGAGACAACCAAAACAAGGCGCAAGCGCGATGGACCAGTGAGGCCTTTCACGCTTGCGCCTATAGGATAGTGGACTCAGCCGATTGACTATGCCTGTGCGGCCTGAGCCTTGGCTGCCCGCATCTCGGCAAACTTCGCCATCCGCTCTCGCATCTCCGGCAGTTTGGTTTCAATGTCCGGAATCCGTTTGACGACTGTTTCCAGGCTCTTGAGGAACTCGGGATTATTGAACATGGCCCGAATGTCCTGCAGCACCGGCTCGACTTTCATGTAAACAAATACATGCTCGCCGTTGGTTTGATTAAAGAGCTCTTCGTCAATCGCGCCGTTAGTTACCATCGCGCAAGCCATGTCCCAGTAGGAAATGACCATGCGAAAGTGGCCGCTATGCTCGCCCATCATCGTTTCCATGACATCCTGGATGCTGGTGGGGTTGAAAGTGAATAGCCAATTGCGCGCCTCGCGCATCACGGTTTCGCGCCTCAGGTCATAGAGTTTCAGAATCAGATCTGCGTCTTCATGTTTACCCATGTACTTTGCTCCTTGGTTGAAAAATAGAGTTTCAGGCACACGAGCTTTCGCGTACCTGAACACGTCACATTAACTGCGAACTGGAAATCTAAAATCGCGGTCAGAGCATTACTGCTCGGCCGGGGTCTGCAATCCGGGCGGCGGCTCAGTCGTCCAAATCGGTGGCGCCTCAGGCTCGTCCGCGATTGCCGTTTGACCGGTTGGCTCTTCGAGTGCGAACGCAATCACTTCATCAATCGTTTCCACCAGATTGATTTCCAGAGCGTTGCGTACTTCTTCCGGCACTTCAACCAAATCCTTTTCGTTGTCCTTCGGCATGATGATAGTGTCAATGCCAAAACGATGCGCCGCGAGCAGTTTCTCCTTCACGCCGCCGATTGGCAGCACCCGCCCGCGCAAAGTTATTTCACCGGTCATCGCCACATTCTTGCGCACCGGCACGCGCATCAAAGCCGAGGCCATCGCCGCAGCAAGGGTGATGCCGGCAGACGGTCCGTCTTTGGGAATTGCGCCTTCGGGAATGTGAATGTGCAAGTCACGCTTGCGAATGAAATCCAGACTCATGCCGAGTCGTTCGGCGCGTGACTTGATGCAAGTCAATGCCGCGTGTCCCGATTCCTGCATAACATCACCGAGTTTTCCGGTGAGTTGCACGGCGCCGCGACCCTTAACCAGCGTAGCTTCGATTTGCAGGACTTCGCCGCCCACCTCGGTCCATGCCAATCCGGTGGCCAGGCCGATTTCACTTTCGGCTGCGACTCCCTGCTGGCGGAACTTGATCGGGCCGAGCATCTGCTGCACCCGTTCAGCTCCGATTTCATCTTTGAAATCAGGCGCGACGCTTTCGCCGACAAACTTGCGCGCGACTTTGCGGCAGCATGATCCGATTTCGCGTTCCAGATTTCTGACGCCGGCTTCACGCGTGTAGTGCCTGATAATTTCCAGGATGCCCTCATCCGTAAAACCAAATTGTTCCGTGCGCAGGCCGTTTGATTCCGCTTGCTTGGGGACCAAATGCCGCTTCGCGATTTCCAGTTTCTCCCGCTCGGTATAGCCGGACAGGCGCAGAACTTCGAGCCGATCCTGCAAGGCCGGCGGAATCGTGTGCATGACGTTCGCGGTCGCGATGAAGAAGACTTTAGTCAGGTCGTATTCGACGTCGAGATAATGATCCTGGAACATGTGGTTCTGTTCCGGGTCGAGCACTTCCAGCAGAGCGGCGCTCGGGTCGCCGCGGAAATCCGTGCCGAGTTTGTCCACTTCATCAAGCAGCAGCACCGGATTGACGGTGCCGGCTTTTTTCATCATTTGAATAATCTGACCGGGCAGCGCACCGATGTAGGTGCGGCGATGTCCGCGAATCTCGGCTTCGTCACGCACGCCGCCCAAAGACAAGCGCACAAATTTTCTGCCGGTAGCCCTCGCGATCGATTTTCCCAGACTCGTCTTGCCAACTCCCGGAGGCCCAACGAAACAGAGAATCGATCCCTTGGGATTTTTTACTAACTGACGTACGGCCAAGTATTCAAGAATGCGATCTTTGATTTTTTCCAGACCGAAGTGGTCTTCGTTGAGAACTTCCTCAGCCTTTGTCAGGTCTCTGATTTCTTTCGACTTCTGCTTCCACGGCACACTGACGAGCCAGTCGATGTAGGTGCGCGAGACGGTTCCTTCCGCCGACATCGGCGGCATCGCTTCCAGCCGGTGCAATTCCTGAAGCGCTTTTTCCTTCGCTTCCTCAGTCATGCCGGCTTCTTCGATTTTCTTTTTCAGCTCATCGAGTTCGGCGCGCTCATCCTTTCGGCCCAACTCCTTATGAATCGCCTTGATTTGTTCGTTGAGGTAGTACTCTTTCTGCGCTTTTTCCATCTGGCGCTTAACGCGCGTTTGGATCGTCCGATCAAGCTGCCGCTTCTCGAGTTCAATTTCGAGGATTTCGATCAGGCGCGCGAGACGTGCCTGGGCGGAAAACAATTCCAGAAGTCCCTGCTTGTCTTCCACGGAAATACGAAGCTGCGAGGCCAGGGCGTCGGCCATGTGCGAGGGATCGGCATTACGCATCGCCGTCTGCAGCGCGTCAGGCTGCACATCCGGCGCCAGCCGCAGGTGCTGTTCAATCAACTGGGCGATCTTCTGGACCAGCGCATCAGTGCGGATGCCTTCTTCGCTGGCCGTCGGCGCGCGTCGCACGGTTGCGGTAAATGCGCCCCCGTCATTCTCCACGCGAATTGTCGTTGCCCGCTCGCGTCCTTCCACTACCACTTTGATTTGGCCGTTGTCCTGTCGTTGCGATTGCAGGATGCGCGCAATGGTGCCGACTCGATAGATCTGCTCAGGAGTCGGCTCGTCGACGGTCGCGTCATGCTGTGTCGACAGGAAAATTGTGCGGTCCGAGGCCAGCGCCTTTTCCAGTGCACGCACTGAACCGGGCCGGCCGATTTTGAAAGCAACTTTGGTAAAGGGAAAGATCACGACGTCGCGAATCGGTACCATCGGATAACGGGCGATGTCGCTGGGGGTTCGGTCTGAATATTCTTCCATGATTTTTTATTGCGGGGCGTGAAACGCTGAAGATGACTCCTGAGTTCGCCGGGACAAATCAACTATACAACGAATGAGGGCTTTCTCGAAGATTAGATGGCCATCAATTCGGGTCTCGCTTTGAAGCAAGGGCTCGTGGGCGAAACTACCGCGATTGTAAACCATTTATAGATTGCGCGCTACAGACAGATCAGGATTGGAGTAAAGGCCAGAAAGTTCTTGCCTTTTTTTTAGCCGAGAGTTAGAGTGCGCGGCAATCCAAGGGTATCCGGCGGCCGATGCAAGCTTCCACTCGGAGCCTCTCGACCGCAACCTTCAGTTTTCTACACCAGGAGGATACGAAATGCTCAAAACCCCGTGGTTCAAACTTGCTTCGCGAATTGCTTGTCTCGCCGTCTTGACCTCAGCAGCGCTGTGGTTAAATGCTCCCGTCTACGCGGACGGTTTCACTTGTGTTCTTTCAGCGAATAATAACACCGGCGGCATGGTCTAGGTCCACTGCGGTTCTTCCGCCGGAGACGTTCTCTTTTCGTGCCAGAGTGGTTCCTGCACTTCGGACCCGAATATGGACTATGCGGCCGGCCAAGCGTGTGATAGCGCAAGAGCGAATGGCTGCCCTGAGCCTGTATATTATCTAGACTAGTTTGCTGCGTCGTTTACTGGCCAGAGGTGACGACTTGCGATCGCTGAACTTTGATGGCGCAACGCATCGGCACTCCAGAAGGCGTCGCCTCTGTGCTGGTTTTGAAGCCCGCCGTGACCGGAAGTTGCTCACCGCAGGGGTGATTTATGCCGAGTATGTGGTTGAGGATGAGTCGTAAACAAGTCATTTGGTTGTTTGCTGCAATGACGGTCTTTGCGTCACCAGTCTTCGGACAGTCAAACCCATCTGGATCTTCAGACGATGCATTGGCCAACCAGAGATTCGTCTTACTTTCAGAGCTTCAAAGTTTGGGAGCAAGAGCAAAACTACTCGACCATCCTTTAGCTCGCGCGTTGGCGGAGGCGGAAGTCGCCGATGCCGCGTGGTTTATCGATCGGGCCTTGGCGAAACAACTCTTGCGCGATGCTTATGATTTGTCGAGTCCTGGCGAAGATGAACAAGCAAAGCTGCGAAAGCTGCCGGCCGGTTCGCCACCGCGATCCCCAAGGGCGATTGATACCGCCCGGTGGAATGTGCAACGGCGCATAATGGCTGTTGCTCGCCGAGACAAGAAGTTTGCTGACGAATTAACTCAGTCATTAACCGAAAAATTAGGACCTTACCAAGCAGAACAGACTTTTGCGTCTCTAGCGCATGAAGCGATTGAGGATAGTGACATTGATCTTGGCAGCAAATACATTCGTGAGGCTATAGATGCTGATCCAACTCAGAGCAACGCGGCAATGGAGATCGGTCTCCTGGCTCTTAAAGATCGCGCGGCGGCCGATCTGGCGATTGTCGATTATGTTAACCACTGGAGAGCTGTAACCCTATCGCCTCGTAACGGCAGCCAAATGAGAGTCTTCTTTTCGCTGGCCATTCTTATCATCACTCCCCAAGCCAATCCCGGGATCTCAGGATCAAAGATCGCGCCGCCGGGACCTGCCGCGGTTAGGGCCGCGCTGTCATATATGCTCGACCTGATGAGTCAGTTGGAGTCGCCTGTATCGCGAGGATTTCTTTTCGCTGCCTGGCCCTTACTTCAGCGGTATGCGCCGGAGCTGAAAGGGCAATTCTTCGATCTTGAGCAGCGCAGCAGAGCACCCGGAGACAGTCTCGAGCTTCCGACCTCCAAGAGCATAGAACAAGAGTACAAGGCGAAGTTCGAAAAGCAGACGGATAGGGAATTACAGAGCGATCAGCCTGACGCGATCATTATCCAAAGAGTGATCACCCAGGGAGATTTTTCCAAAGCGCGCAAGCTGATCGACAAGCTCGCTGACGGACCGCAGAAAACCGAACTCACCGAAATGCTCAACGCCCAGCAGACTATCAGTGTCGCAAATAAAGGTGATATTCCGGCCGCGCTGGAATTAGCCAAATCGTTGGCTAAGGCGGCGTCAATTTTGAAGGTGTTTCCAGTAATTGTTGGAAAGTGTGTCGCGAAAGACGACGATGTGTGCGCGCGAGACTCGGTCAATCAGGCTGTTAGACAACTTAAAAAGTCCTACGTTACTCCGTTTACTCCTCCGCCGGGTGTTCCCGCAGCTTTCTTTGGAACGAAGCGCGAAGTTGATCCAGTACTTTCAAGTTTAGGCAGTCTCGTTTCAGCAGTGCTTTCAGTGAAAGATGAATTAGCGCTGGAGGTGCTCGATGAGTTGGTGATCGCCGCCAATCACAGCGAGTTAGACACTGGCCAGGCACGCACCGGTTTCGAAGCATCTCTATTCAAGAAGCTGGCCGCCAAGAATGAGGAGCGGACAACAGCCGTCGCCATTCAGCTTAAGGATCCCTTGCGACAGATTGTGGCTTTAGCCGGCATAGAGCAATGGAAGTCCGACAAATTGGCCGCCGACGAAAAACTTCGGAGTGCAAAGAATGAGCCGTCTCCAAAAAAGAATTGAACTAATCGCAAATGTCAGCATTATCGTCGTCGCGATAGTGATCGGCGTTGCGGTCGGTAAGCGTTTCCTCACGAAGCCATCAGGGCCGCCGGCAGGCATAGCCGCCGGTACCAGAATCAATCTGCCAAACGAGGATTGGGCAGGGAATGGCCGAACATTGCTGTTAGCCCTCTCAACGAGTTGTAAATACTGTTCAGCGAGCGCGGGCTTCTATCACCGATTACTTGCCAGTGCCCCGTCGAAGATCAGATTCGTAGCGGTATTCCCACAATCGCCGGAAGAATCAAAAAAATATCTAAACTCGTTGGAGGTAACGATTGAGGATGTTAAGCAGATTTCTCCAAGCTCAATCGGCGTCAGGGGCACGCCAACCTTGATTCTCGTTAACAGCGAGGGGAGCGTAATAAACTCGTGGGTTGGGCTGCTATCGCCGGAAAAAGAGGCAGAAGTGCTGGCCGTGGTTCGTTAACTTCGCCTGCCGAATCGTCTCGCCTTCTCCGGTTCGACAAAGTCAATCGCAAACGCTATTTCAATTGATCCTTTAAATTCAAATTCCGCACCAGACGGTGCAGGTAATTCGGATGCAGGCCCAGCAACTTCGCTGCCCCTGTAAAGCTGCCCTCTGATTTCTTCATCGCGTCTATAATCAGCTGCTTCTTCGTGTCGGTAATGCTCTCGTGATAGCCCGAACCGGATTCGGACATCTCGAGCGCCTTCGCTTCCAAAATTGCTTCAGGCAGGTCCTCCGGCAGGATGTCTTCAGTTGTGCCCATCACAATGGCGCGCTCAATCGCATTCTCGAGTTCGCGCACATTGCCCGGCCATTCGTAGGCCTGCAGCAGCTTCTGCGTGTCAGGCGAAATGCCCAATACTCTTCGATTGCATTTCTCGCTGTACTTGGCGGCAAAATAATTCGCGAGCATCGGGATATCTTCCGCGCGGTCGCGCAAGGCCGGCATCCTCAATTCGACAACGTTGAGGCGAAAGAAAAGATCCTGACGAAACGTTCCATTGGCGATGGCTGCATCCAAATCCTGATTCGTAGCGGCCAGCACGCGAATATCGACTTTGATGGAACGCGTCCCCCCGACCCGCTCGAACTCGCGCTCTTGCAGCACTCGCAGCAATTTCGTCTGCAGCGCCGCCGAGAGTTCAGCGATCTCATCCAGAAAAATGGTGCCGCTGTCCGCTATTTCCAAACGTCCCTTCCGTTGATTTAGCGCACCAGTGAAAGCGCCTCTTTCATGACCAAACAATTCGCTCTCGAGCAAAGATTCCGCAAGTGCGGCGCAGTTCACGGCTACGAATGGTTTGGTGGCGCGCTTGCTGTTGGTGTGGATTGCACGCGCGGCGAGTTCTTTACCCGTGCCGCTTTCACCTGAAATCAAGACCGTAGATTCGCTGGCCGCAACCTTGGAAATCAGCTGATAAACCTGCTGGATCGCGGGGCTCTCGCCGACCATGTTATGTTCCAGATTGGCATCTGCAATCAGGCGGCGATTCTCGGTTTCCAGGTTTTCAAAGTGACGAGCATTCTGAATCGCCACCGCTGCGATGGCTGCGATTGCGGTAAGCAACTGCAAGTGATCTTCATCGAAACGAACATCAGGCACGTCAGTGTCGAGGTAAATTACCCCGAGCGTTTGGCCGGGCATGATCAAGGGAACGCAAAGCAGCGATCGTGAATGAGCGGCAATGAGGCTGTCCGTATGCAGGGCCTCGTTGTTTTCGGCATCGCTGACCAAAAGCGCGGCGTTGTCTTTAAGCACCCGACGGACGACGGTGCTGCTGACGGTAATTTTTTGACTGGGTCCAAAGAGGCGATCGAGTCCAAAGATGGAACTGAATTCGTGCTGGGGGTCGCTGGGCTCGCTGGTTAGCAGGATGGCCCCATGTTTTGCGGGCACGACCTCAAAGATCAATTCGAGCAAACGCGCCTGTAATTCTTCCACACCGCGAATTGCGTTAATGGTTGTGCTGACTTTCATCAACACGCTGAGGTCGCGCGCCATCAGTCCAAGTACATCGCCATAGGTCATGCGTACGGTGGCGCCGCTGACTACTTCGCTGTCATCAAAGCGAATCTCGCTGGTGCGCTTGGGCTCGTCCGTATCTTCGTAAAGAAAAAAGAACTGCGATTCACCGATGCGAACGCGATCGCCGTGTTGTAGTTCACGTCTTCGCACCGGCACGTCGTTGACGAAGGTGCCGTTGCGGCTTCCCAGATCCGCGATAACGAAACGATCGCCTTCTTTTTCAATCACCGCATGACGCCGGGAAACCGAAGCATTCCCAATTTTGAGCGTGGCCCCGGCCTGCCGGCCAATAACCACCGGACCGTCGTTCATTGAGATGACGGTGTCCTCAAGCTTGCCCGTGATGGCTGCAATTCGCGATTTCATGGGACGTTCGCGGAAAAGAGAACCGGGGGTGCGAGTAGTCTACGCGTCTCAGCCCGCACTCGCAACAATTTTTGCTGGGCGAGTTTGTCTGCGCCGTGCTCCTATCTTAATGGATAAGCGATCTATCTGATCAGATAGAGGAATCGATCGCCGCAGACCATTGATTTTTAGTTTGCTGAAAACATGCCGGTCCATCGAACTTCTTCTTACGCGCAGCCTTAAGAGGGTTTGCACGTAGCAAATCTGTCGATGAAAAGACTGTGGCACGTCGCTAGCAGTGTGGCGAATCAGAAAATTTGATGGTCGACAAAATCGACCAGGCCTGAAGAGGCAGGAGGAGAAGACAATGAAGAGACAGGTTGCGAAGGGACTGACGATGTTAATGCTCGTCGTGGGATTGACGCTGGCGTCAGCAGCTATTGCGAATGGCCAATCGGGGCGTCAATTAACAGCCCAGGTCCCGTTTGATTTTATCGTGGCCGAACGAACACTTCGCTCCGGCCAGTATGAAGTGAGCAACGCGAATGGCGCGGGAGACGTATTGGCAATCAGGGACGCCGGCGGTAAAGATCAGGCGATGCGCCTAACCTCGCCGGTCATCAGGGACGATCGGCAAGAGATGAGCGCCAAACTCGTATTTCACCGTTACGGCAGTACCTACTTTCTGTCACAGGTTTGGGTGTCAGGAAAGAGTGAAGGTCGCGAGTTCGCGAAGACCGGACAAGAACGGGCGATTGAACACGAACTCAAAAAGATTGCGGCTTATCATGGCGATCTGAAGCCGGTTTACGAAGTGGTTGAAGTTATCGCCTCAGTCCGGTAACGAACTACCACGCGACGGAGCGAAAGAAGTTGTAAGGACGCTCCAAAGAAAAACGGCAATCCCGAGCCCTCGGGATTGCCGTTGTCGTTTTATTTTGAGTTCAAAGTTCAGGTTGCTAATCAAATTCGGCAAGCTAAAGCTTGAACTCTAAACTTTAGGCTGCCGCGTCGTCGACGCCGGCGAGTCCTTCGCCCGGTATAGCTCTGCGCCGGTCAACCATCTCGCTGGTGATCACAAATTCCTTGATGCGTTTTTGCGAGGGCAGCGTGTACATGGCTTCCAGCAAAAGCTCTTCGAGAATCATCATCAATCCGCGCGCGCCCACCTTTCGCTCCAGCGCCTGCCCGGCTACGGCCCGCAGTGAATCGTCTGTGAAGCGAAGCTTGACACTGTCAAAATCAAATTTCTTTTGATACTGGCGGACCAGAGCGTTCTTAGGTTCGGTAAGGATCTTGATCAACGCCGCTTCATCCAATTCATGCAGCACGCCAACCACCGGCAGACGCCCGACGAATTCCGGAATCAATCCATAACGGATCAAATCCTCAGGCTGCACATGGGCCAGCGCGTCGGCCTGACGTTGCGAGCCGGTTTTGACTTCAGCATGGAAGCCCAAAGATTTATTGCGCAGACGCCGCTCGACAACTTTCTCCAATCCGACAAACGCGCCGCCGCAGATGAAAAGGATATTCGTCGTGTCCACCGGAAAGAATTCCTGATGCGGATGCTTGCGTCCGCCCTGCGGCGGGACGTTGGCGACGGTTCCTTCCAGAATCTTCAGCAAGGCCTGCTGGACGCCTTCGCCTGATACGTCACGGGTAATCGAAGGATTCTCGTCCTTGCGGCAAATCTTGTCGATTTCGTCGATGTAGATAATGCCTTGCTGAGCGCGTTCGACATCACCGTTCGCAGCCTGCAAGAGTTTCAGAATGATGTTTTCGACGTCTTCACCGACGTAGCCGGCTTCAGTCAGCGTAGTCGCATCGACGATCGTGAAAGGCACGCTCAACATGCGCGCCAGTGTCTGGGCCAGAAGTGTTTTGCCGGTGCCGGTCGGCCCGATCAGACAGATATTTGATTTTTGAATTTCGACGTCAGCGCGACGACGCGCCAACTCAATTCGCTTGTAGTGCTGATAGACTGCAACGGCCAGACGCTTCTTGGTCTCATCCTGTCCGATAACATATTCGTCAAGGAAAGCTTTAATTTCGTTTGGCTTTGGCAGAGGCGGACGCGAGGCAACGGATTCAGCCTGTTGGTCGTCGCTGATAATCTCGTTACAGATGTCGATGCACTCATTGCAGATGTAGACAGTGGGACCGGCAATGAGCTTCTTGACTTCATTCTGCGATTTGCCGCAGAACGAGCAGCGTAGAGTGTCGTCGGTTCTTCTTACCATAGTCTGGGGAACTCCGTTTGAGACTGTAGCGGCAACGTATTAAGTTGCGGGTTTTCTTCTTCAACTTTGCAACCCCCGACGGGTCGGGGTTGCGCTACAAAACGGGCTATTACTCGCGGTGTGCGATCACCTCGTCTATTAAACCATACTCCTTGGCCTGGACAGCGGACAAGTACCGATCGCGTTCGACGTCGAGTTCGATTTGATCCATGCTTTGACCAGTGTGCTTTGCCAGAATTTCCGAAGTAAGTTCGCGGATGCGAATCAATTCTTCAGCATGAATGCGCACGTCGGTAGCCTGTCCCTGCATACCGCCTGAGGGTTGATGAATGAGTATGCGTGAGTTCGGCAGCGCAAATCGTTTTCCTTTGGCGCCGGCCGTTAATAACAAAGCGCCCATGGACGCACACATGCCCACACAAATCGTGGTGACGTCCGGACGAATAAATTGCATCGTATCGTAGATAGCCAATCCCGCAGTCACTGATCCGCCCGGTGAGTTGATGTAGAGGTTGATGTCTTTTTCCGGATCTTCGGCTTCAAGAAAAAGCAGCTGCGCTACGATCAGATTGGCAATCTGATCATCGATCGGCGTGCCGAGGAAAATGATGTTGTCTTTAAGCAGTCGCGAATAAATATCAAACGCTCGCTCGCCGCGCGACGTTTGTTCGACCACCATTGGTATCAGTGCCATATTTAGATTTCAAATCTCAACTCTGAGATCTCAAAAAAATCAGGAGGCAATAAGCGGTAGGCAGTAAGCAGAAAAAACGTTCAAGCGGTTCATTCTGAATCCTGACTACTAGCTTCTGACTCCTGTTTTTCTTCCTTCCATTCTTCGTCGGTCACCTTCGCATGCGCGACCAGGAAGTCGAGCGCCTTGCGATTGCGCAACCTCGGAGCGATGCTACGTTCGCCTCCCTGCTTTGTCAAGACATCACGCACTTGCTGCGGCGTCTGTCGGGAAGCCTCGGCGATCGCATTAATCTCATCTTCAATTTCCTGATCGCTGACCTCGATCTTTTCGGCGTCGGCGATCTCTTCGAGCAACAGTGAACTGCGAAGTTCATAGCTCGCCTGTTGCTTCATTGAGTCGCGCGCCTTCTCCCAATCGAGTTCGGGGTTGCGCGGATCGATGCCCTGACCAATCAAGTCACGCACTACCGATTCAAATCGATGCTCGGTCTGATGCGCGACCAGCCGCTCCGGCAATTCGAACTCGTTACCCTCAACCAGTTGGCGCAGCAGGTCGGTGCGTACTCTTCCTTCGGCCTCGTTCTTAGCCTGCGCTTCAATGTCCTGTCGAATTTTTTGGCGCAGTTGATCAACCGACTCAATCTCGTCACCGAGGCTTTGCGCCCACTCGTCATCGACTTCAGGAAGCTCTTTGAGGCGTACGGCGTTTACTTTGGCTGTGTATTCGAGCAGCTTGCCCGCTAAGCCTTTGGCACTGAAATCCTCAGGATAATCGACCGAAAAGGTCTTCTCGTCGTCAGCTTTAACGCCCGTTAGATTGTCGGTTAACGCCTGCACCACGCCCTCGCCGCCCAAAATCACATCGACATCTTCCACATTGATTGGTTCCGCGTCTGGTTCATTGACGAACTTGCCGTGAAAGTTTGCGGTCACCGTGTCGCCCGGTTGCGCGCCGCGATCTTCGACCGGCTCAAGCGAAGCTGAATTTTCTCGCAATTGTTCGATGACACTTTGGACGTCTTCGTCCTTCACCGGGCGAGTGCGCCGTGAAGCCTCCAGGCCTTTGTACTCGCCGAGTTTAATGTCCGGCAGCACATCAACGTTGACGTTGAATGAAATTGGTTTCTGTCCCAGTTCATTGAGCCCATCCGTATTCTCGAGATTGAGCTCAGGTTCGCCGAGGGCTGCGACGTTGTGCTCAGCGATCGCTTCCTGGACTGCGTTTGGCAGCAGCTCGCGGAGAACTTCGGTGCGGATTTGATCTTTGAATCGAGTACGTACGACCGCGCGCGGAGCATGGCCCGGACGAAACCCGGGCACCGTCGCGGCCTTTGCATAGTTGTCAGTGATGCGATCGTAGACGGCGCGTACGGCGTCGGCATCGATCTCGATATCAATCTGTTTGCGCGTTGGAGATATTTCTTTGAGTTCAGTTTTCATAAATAATAGAGGTCAGAGATCAGAAGTCAGATTTCTCCGTAACCATTCTGACCTCTGATCGCTGATCTCTGACTTCTGTTCCGTCCTTTGGTGCGAAAGGGGGGACTCGAACCCCCACACCTTTCGGTACCAGATCCTAAGTCTGGCGCGTCTGCCAATTCCGCCACTTTCGCAACCACGCCGATGCGACAGCGAGCATAGCATACGCTCACATTCGATCGCATCTAAGCTCTTTGTCGATGAGACAAGAGTCGGACGAGTAGATAGATGGGAATACTGGCGGCGAGAATCGCCAGCGCAATCAGGCTGTTTCTCTTGTCGCTGATTATCGCGCCCACCAGAAACGCAATTGAGCCGGCGAGCACGAGCAGAGTGGTCCAGGGATAGCCCCAGGCGCGATACGGCCGTGGTAAGTCCGGTTCGCGGAACCGTAAAACGATCACTGAGATGTATCCCATCGAATAGTTTGCGACGAAGAAGAAGGCGAGCGCGGCGAGGATCTGACTAAATGTCGCGCTCACGATGAAAAGAATGGCCACCGCCGTGCTGATGAAGAGCGTCACCGTAGGCGTGCCGCCTTTATTAACTCTCGAGGCCTTGCGATGAAGCAGTTCGTCGCAGCTCATAGCGTACAAGATTCGCGGCGCAGTCAGTGTGTAAGCGTTGACCGTGCTCAACAGTGAAAGAATTGCCAGAATGCGGATGACCTTGTCGCCATAGTCTCCGAAGATGACGCGAGCCACAGCGCCTGCCGGCAGACTTTCGTTCGCGAGTTGAGACATCGGCAAGACGTGAACGTAAGCGAGATTCACCACCAGGTAGATCGCCACTACCAACAACACGCCACCGAACATCGAGCGCACTACGTCGCGCTTGGGATTTCGGACTTCTTCGCCGAAATAGATGATGCCGTACCAACCGTCGTAGGTGTAAAGCACGCCCTGCAACGCAATGATAATCGCGGTAAAGAACGCAAAACCCTGAGCCGGCGCTACTGCTGTTTCTGCACTCGCTCTTCCAGTGATCGTGAACGCCGCAATCGCGATCGCCACAAAAATTAAAGTCTTGATCGCGCTGGTTAGATTTTGGGTGAAGCTGCCCCAGCGAATGCCACGCCATTGCAAACCCGCGAACATCAGGACAACAACAATCGCGATTGCTTTGTCGCGTCCCGCCAACGGCGGAATCAAAACGGCCGAGTATTCGCCGACAACGAGCGCAATTACTCCCAGCGTTCCGCAGGTCGATAGCCAATCGCTCCAACCCACGACGAAACCCGGATAATCTCCCATCGCCCGATGGATAAAGACATACCAGCCGCCCGAGCGCGGAATCATGGCCCCCAGTTCCGCCACGGAAATCGCTCCGAGCAAAGCATAGACTCCGCCCAGAATCCAAACGCTGATGAATAGAGTTTCAGTTGGTAGTTGTTTGGCGACTTCGCCGGGCGTGCGCAGGATGCCCATGCCGATCGTGCCGCCGATCGTTACGGCCAGGCCAAAGCCGACACCGAGTACGCGGAGAAGAGTCCCTTTTTGTTCGGCCGATCGGTTTTTAGGTGAGGAGGATGTTGACCTGACGCCGTTTGTGGGTTGGGAACTCACGCGCGTGAGTTTACCAGAGTTATGCCAACTTTGATTCGAGTCGATTGAGGCGTTCGTCTGCCTCGCGCAGACCGTTGTGATCATCGACCATAACCTCTAGCACAAGGTCTATCCGTCGCATGAGTTTCACTTTGAAATCACGTTGGGACTCAATCAGTTCGTTATGCAGGTTGCCAAAGTCATTCTTTAACACCGCTATGGCACCATCAAGAGTACCGACCTTCGTTTCGATTGCTTCGACCTTCGTTTCGATTGCTTCGACCTTCATTTCGATTGCTTCGACCTTCGTTTCGATTGCTTCGACCTTCGTTTCGATTGCTTCGACCTTCGTTTCGATTGCTTCGACCTTCGTTTCGATCACGTCAACCTTATTTTTGAGCTCGCCGACTTCCAAACCGGTTTCCATAATAGCCGCAAGTGCTTTCTCCCAGATCGGTTTGGTGTCGTAGCTACGCGACTCGAGTTTTTCCAGTCGCGCATCGATCGAATCGAAACGCGCAAACACACGCTGTTCAAAAGAACTACGATCCGGAAGCTCTCTCGTTGTTTCTTCGCTCATTGACGCTTTGATTATCGCACGATTGAGAGAGCTTTCAAGCGACAATCTCAGGAGCCCTCTCAAATGACTGAGCGGCGAGCGTTAACCCAACTTTGCAGAAAGCTTATGATGACCGTCAGCTTCACAAGGTTCTGGTAACTTTTGAAAGCGATCTCGGCTTATCCGGATCGAGCCCTTTAGCTTCCGCCAATAACGCAGCGAACAACTGCGCCGGAATGATGTAAGGAATCGGGGCGAGGAATTCATCAATTTCTCGCGGCAGGATAACGGAACGTGAACACATCTTCGCCGCGTCGAGATCCGCAGTGATTGCCAGAGTGTCTGCACGTAACTCCTGCAAGCGACGAATCAGGTCTTTGGTGCCTTCGAGCATTACGCCAGGCGGCGCGAACAGAATCACCGGAAAGTGCCGCTCGATCATGGCGACTGGACCATGCAGGAAATCCGCTGAAGAGAAACGCTCGGCGACGACGTAACACGTTTCCATGAGCTTCAGCGCAAACTCGTAAGCGTTAGCGTAAGCCAGGCCACGACCGACGACCACACAGTTCTCCATAAAGACGTAGCGTTGCACCAGCTCAACGATCGCCGGCTTTTGCTCCAAAGCTTTCGCCGCGAATTCAGGAACTCGCGCATAATCAAGCGCGCGATTGTCTCGACCCAGAGCCGCCGCCAGCATATAGAACAACATCATCTGTCCGGTGAACGTTTTCGTAGCAGCAACGGAACGCTCATGGCCACCGCGCATCAGCAGCGTCTCATCAACCAGCTTAACCATTGACGATGCCGGTTCGTTCGTAATGCCGATCGTGAAAGCGCCGGATTCGCGCGCGTGCTCCAGCACGCGGTTGATATCTTCGCCTTCGCCCGATTGCGAGACGCCGATTACTAAAGCGTGTTTCAGATTGAGCTTCGCCTGATAGAGTGTGTGGACAGATGGCGCCGACAGCGAGACTGGAATTCCAGTCGTGATTTCCAGGAGGTAACGACCGAACAGAGCGGCGTTGTCTGAACTGCCACGCGCAACCAGTACGATTAGGTGTATGTCTCTCTGCGCGAGTGACTGGCCGAGTTGCTCAACTTTGCGACGCTCTTCAGCAATTGTCTTTTCCAGAGCCGCCGGTTGCTCGGCGATTTCCTGAAGCATTAAGGACATTTAGATTCGGACCAATCTCAGAAGGTCTAGACGGCGAACTTGTCCGCCATTAAGCCGATTGCGACAAGTGAACGACGTTGGGCCTATTGTATTCACGATCAATATCAGGTAAATAGTCGAGCGTCCTTTCGCTCCTGATAAACAAAAACTATAGGCGTCATAACGATATTTTTCGATGCAAATAACTCTAACACGAACCCTCTGCTGGCGAGCGGCGATTGTATGCGTCCTGGTCTTAACCTGCCGATTCGTTAACGCGCAAACGCCAAACGTCCAGATCATTCCGGCGCCCAGACAAGTCACCGCCGGCGAAGGATCGTTTTCGCTCACTCGCGATACGCGGTTGATCCTGGCTGATCCGCTATCCGCCGACGATCAATTCGCCGCGCAGGATTTCATTGACGACGTCAAAGCGACCGCCGACATTTCTCTCTCAATCGGTAAAGGGCAACCGCGGCGCGACATTTTGATCGGCCGGATCGATTCGCTTCCGGTCGCGCAAGCATTGAAGCTTAGTGGCGCGGAGCCGGCCACCACTCTGAATGAAGAAGGATATGTGATCGTCGCGAACGCCGATCGCGTGATTGTCGCCGGCAATACTGTGACGGGAACTTTCTATGGCTTGCAGTCTCTTAAACAGTTGGTCCGTGGCAACGCCGCTACCGCCGCCATCCCGGCAGTCAAAATCGTCGATTGGCCCACGATGCGTTGGCGCGGCGTCTCAGACGATATCAGTCGCGGGCCGGTGCCCACCGTCGATTACATCAAACGCCAGATTCGCACCCTCGCTTTCTTCAAAATGAACATGCACTCCTTTTATATGGAGCACACGTTCGCCAGCGACACGCACCCGCTGATTGGGCCGGAAGGCGGTTCGCTGACGCCGGCCGAGATTCGCGAACTGGTTGCGTATGCGCGCAAATATCACGTCGAGTTGGTTCCCGAGCAACAGACGTTCGGTCATCTGCACAAGGCCCTGCGTTTGGAAAAATATGCCGAACTGGCTGAGACACCTTACGGCGATGTCCTTTCGCCGCAGCAGCCGGGAAGTTACAAGCTAGTCGCTGACTGGTACAAAGAGCTTAACGAATTGTTTCCGGGCCAGTTCTTTCACATCGGCGAAGATGAAACATTCGAGCTCGGCGAAGGGCAGAGCAGAGAAGCAGCCAAGACGAAGGGAGTCGGCGCGGTTTATTTCGAGCATTTGAATCGCATACGCGATTTGCTCAAGCCATACAATCGCCGGCTGATGTTTTGGGGTGACATCGCGCTCAACCATCCGGATTTGATCGGCAACATTCCCAAAGACATGATTGTCATGAACTGGCAATACGGCGCCCGTGACGATTTCGATGCGTCGATAAAACCGTTCAAGGACGCGGGCCTCGAGCAATTCGTCTGTCCCGGCGCGCAAACCTGGAACCAGATTTTTCCTAATCTCGACGCGGCCACAAAGAACATCGTCAATTTTATCCGCGACGGTCAGAAAGCCGGCGCCACCGGTATGATGAATACGACCTGGGACGACGACGGCGAGTCTCTGTTTGAAATGTCCTGGTACGCAATCGTCCTGGGTGGAGCTGCGGCGTGGCAGGAAGGCGCCCTCGATATCAATCGATTCGATCGAGACTTCGACTGGGCCTTCTTTCGCAATGAAGGCGATCAGTTTGTCAAAGCCGAACGGGCGCTGGGCAGCGTGAACACTCTGCTCTCAGCGGGCACAAGCGATGAGTTGTTCTGGCGCGACCCGTTTACTACCCAGTTTCAAAACCAGGCGCGAAATTTCGCGGAACGAGTTCGCAAAATGCGCCTGACGGTTGAGGACGCCGCTGAGTCTCTGACACGCAACCAGAGTCTTGCGAAACGAAACGCTTCGGCAGTCGCTTCGATGAAATTTGCGGCCAGGCGGTTTGATCACCTTGGGCGCCGTTACGAGATGATGCAAAAGTTCAGCGATCAGTATTGGGAAGCGTATCTGAATCTCGGCGACCGCACGAAAGTTCGGCGGCTGCGTTATTACACGGGAGCGATCTACAACAATCTGCGTGAGATGGCGGAAGAGTTGGCGATTTTGAAAGATGAGTATCGTCGTCAATGGCTGGCTGAGAATCGGCCGTACTGGCTTGAGAGCGTGCTGGCCCGCTATGACCAAATGATTTCGATTTGGCTGACTAAGAGCCGGGCGATGGATGAAGCGCTGCGAAAATATGAGATGACTTCGACCTTGCCTGAGCCGGAGGCGTTTGGTTTGGGAACGCGAGTGGTTGTGCCGCAGCCGAATCGTCAATGATGAGTTGTCCACAGATTACACAGATTACACAGATTGGGCAGAAAGAGAGCGAAGGAGTCGTCATGCGAGATTTATCTGCGCGCCGAACGATCGGCCTGTATCTGCGAAGAAGGTTTGCGGGCAACTTGGATTCTGTTTTTCAAAATCTCTGGAATCTGTGAAATCTGTGGATAGGTTCTTATGCCCGAAGAAGGTAATCGCCTGGTTTCCCTCGATGTCTTTCGCGGCATCACCATCGCCGGCATGGTTTTGGTGAACAATCCCGGCTCGTGGTCGCATATTTACTGGCCGCTCGAGCACGCGGAGTGGAATGGCTGGACGCCAACCGATCTCATCTTCCCTTTCTTTCTATTCATCGTGGGCATCGCAATCCCCCTGGCGTTTGGAAAGCGAATAGAACGTGGCGATGCTCGTCGCGCACTCTTCATCAAGGTCCTTTACCGATCGGCAATCATCTTTCTGTTGGGCGAATTCCTGGCGGGCTTTCCTTACTTTCATCTCTCGACGATTCGCATTCCCGGGGTGCTGCAAAGAATCGCCGTCTGCTACCTCCTCGCCTCGATCATTTATTTGACGACGCGGGCGCGCACGCTGGCGATCATCGCCGTTGCGTTGCTGGTGGTTTACTGGTTGCTGATGCATTACGTGCCGGCGCCGGGCTTCTACGCAGGTGATTTGAGCAAGGAAGGAAGTCTGGCTTCGTACATCGATCGGCGAGTCTTCGGACCGCACATTTGGAAAGCAGGGAAGGTTTACGATCCCGAAGGCATTCTCAGCACGATGGGCGCGTTGGCGACGACCTTGTTTGGAATCCTTACCGGAAATCTGATTCGCGACAAAGACAAAACCCCCATCGAAAAAGTCGCGCACATGTTTATTGCCGGAATCGGTTGTTTGATTGTGGGGTGGTGCTGGAACGCCTGGTTTCCAATTAACAAATCCCTCTGGACGAGCTCGTATGTTTTCTTCACCGCGGGATTGGCGCTGCAATTCCTGGCGCTCTGTTACTGGCTGATCGACATTAAAGGTTACAAGCTTTGGACCAAACCATTTGTGATTTTCGGTGTGAACGCGATTGTCTTATTCGTCGGTACCGGAGTGATGGCCCGCCTCATGGGATTGATTAAGGTCCCGCAAGAAGACGGGACGACGCAAGCATTGCAGGCCTGGATTTACAA
>Ga0070703_10000335_pt1 | contig 21046 bp, 19 predicted proteins | sample KBSK5251metaG_FD_65453 | JGI IMG/M metagenome (GOLD analysis project Ga0070703, IMG submission 65453) | Corn, switchgrass and miscanthus rhizosphere microbial communities from Kellogg Biological Station, Michigan, USA - KBS K5-25-1 metaG | ecosystem: Host-associated > Plants > Roots >... | reverse complement strand
GAATCCTTTGGAAGAGGGTTTGAATGAAGGCTTGGTGCGGCTCGGCCCCTCTCCCATCGGGAAAGGATTACAACTACAACTAAAGGCCTGCAAGACAGTAGCCAGTCGCATCGGAAATCAGCTGCGAAGCAGCGGTAGAGTTAAGCCCAAGGTGAGGCTTTGCGAGCCTTGGGTAATGGTTCGGTGGATTCGCCAAGCCGCGAAGCGGCGACAGAGAGTTCGTAGACCGGGTTCCGCCTATTACAGTGATCGCTGTCGCCCCTTCGGGGCTCGATTAACTTGGCTGATTGACCCAAGGCTCGCAAAGCCTCGCCTTGGGCTTAACTCTGACCGCTGCTACGCAGCTCGCTGAAGGTTCACGTCGAATGTCGAATAGCTCCGATTAGATCGGTCCGACGGTACCGGTGAGTCAAGTATGCGAATCCTTTGGAAGAGGGTTTGAATGAAGGCTTGGTGCGGCTCGGCCCCTCTCCCATCGGGAAAGGATTACAACTACAACTAATCAAGACTCTCCCTCGTCAACCTTTTCTTCCAGCTCATCGCCAGGGGTTTCGCCTTGCGGCGCATCCTGATCGAGATCGCGTTTGATCGCATCCAGGATTCCGTTGATGAATTGAGTGGCTTCGTAGGTTGAAAAGCGGCGAGCAATTTCGAGCGCTTCGTTAATGGTGACGGTGCGCGGCGTGGGTTCGTGCAGAAACTCGTAAACGGCCAGACGCAGAAGGTTGCGGTCCACCAGCGCCATGCGCGAGATGCGCCAGTGCTCAGCGCGCGAGCGGATGCGCTCGTCGACTTCTTCCAGATGGGCCAGCGCGCCCATCGCCAGGCGCGTCGCAAACTCCTGCGACCCCGGCTCGAGCTCGCCATCAGACAATTCAGACCAGAAGGTGCGCGCGAGTTGATCTCCGCGTGTCCCGGCCACATCTGCCGCAAAGAGCATTTGCAAGGCGCATTCGCGCGCCTTACGACGAGAACCCATAAAAAACTAAAAGACGGACTTTGTACTTTGAGCTTTGTACTTTGATCACGAGCATCGAAGTACAAAGTACCAAGCACTAAGTACGAATATCAATGTGGCTAATCAACGGACGAACTTCTCATGATACAAATTTACAACTTCCACCGCCGCCAACGCCGCGTCATAACCTTTGTTGTCACGCTTACGGCCGGCGCGAGCATTCGCCTGTTCGACATTGTCCGCCGTAATCACGCCAAACAGCAAAGGGACGCCGGTCTGCAGGCTGGCGTCCGTAATCCCACGGGCCGTTTCCGCGGCCACGTAATCAAAGTGCGGCGTTTCTCCGCGAATGATTACGCCCAAACAAATTACTGCCTCGAACTTTCCTGACTGCGCGGCTTTCAGCCCACACAACGGAATTTCAAACGAGCCGGGAACACGAAAAATCTCTACTCCGTCCGCAGAAACTTGTGATTCTGCCAGAGCTTCCAGCGCGCCCTCGATCAAGCGCGAGACCAGCGAATCGTTCCAGCGGCTGGCAACAATCGCAAAGCGAAAACCCTTTGCGCTCAGCCTCTCTTCATCCTGTGCAGTGTCGATTCGCAAGTTGTACGCGTGTGAAGAACGAACTGAGTATAGTGGCGACGGCGAAAGTTGCAAACCGGGGACGGGCATGTGAATTGACTGGAGCGCAACCGTCCCGGTGCTCTTTTGGATGAGGACGCTGACGAGCAAGCGGGACGCTTGCGCTCCAGTCTGCGAACACTCGTATTTTCTTACAGCGTCAGAAACCTGAGCCGTGTATGATAGCGCCCGGCTTACCTTCATCAGTTCGCAAAGGAGTGACCGAGAGTGAGAATCGTATCCCTTGTTACGAATTGCCGGCGCATGGTTTGGCCGGCTTTCCTGGTTGTCTTGTGCGCAGCATTTTTGTTTTGGCCGGAACCGCGCATCGCCGATGCGCAGACGCGGACCTCGGCGGTGGTCTTTACCGTTTCGGGCAGCGGCGCCGAGGGATCCATGGACGCAGTCGTCCTGGTTGACGGTAAACAGTTGCGCGCGCCCTACAACAGCGAGAAGGAAGATGCGCAGAAAAAGTTTGGCGAACAATACTTCGCGACGGGCAAGGTCTATCGCTTGATCTTTGGCGGCGGCGAAGCGGGCACCGTCAAGGTCGATAAATGGAGTGTGGGCTGCAACAACATTCACGCCCAGGTCACCTCTACAACGTCGGCCAAACTGGGCGGCAAGGTGATGGCGCTGGCGACTTCTTCGACGACGCTGGGCAAACGTTCGGTTTCACGTCGGCCGCCGACAGAAGCTGAGCGGACTGCGGTGCTGGCTTTGATGAAGAGTATCTATCAGCAGAAGCGCACGCCCGCCACCTTGATGTCTCAGATCAAGGTTTCGAATCTCACGGCTACTGACCTGAACGGCGACGGCAAGTACGAAATGATCGGCAGCTTCACTCTGGCGGCTAAAAACAAATTCGAGCGCGATCTGTTTCTGATTGCCAGGCCGCAAGGTGACAAGTTCGTGGCCGACTTTGTGAAGTTCCAGGCCTATCAACCGCCCCCCGAAGAATTTCTTTTCAGCATCGATTACATCGAGCATCTCGACCTGGACGGTGACGGTATGGGAGAAGTCTTCGCGCAGCAAGGCGGCTTCGACGGCTATGCGTTATTGATTTTCAAGAAGGTTGGCGGTCGCTGGCGGCAGGTTCACGACATGATTGGCGATGCTTGTTAAAGTCGTGACCGTGGCGATGGTGAAGAAGGAGGCAATATGAATACGATTAGAAGGGTCAGTTTTGCTTCCTGCGTGACTTAATGGCTCCGTGGCGGAACGGATAGGGATAACGACCCGTTCAAGGCGAAACTTGCGTTATGATCACGTCGCTATCGCTCCTAGTACTGACACGCTGTTCAAAGTTGACGTCATGCGTTGATTAGATCGAATTTGAGAATGAAGATTTGTCCCACCTGCAAACGTAGCTACGCTGACGACCTCGCGTTTTGTTTGGAAGACGGCGCTCGTCTGGCTGCTCATCATCAAGGACGAAATCAAGAGCAGACGGCAATTTTGCCGGGCGGAGTCAGACCGACTGAAGAGCGGGGATCTGTTCGGCAGACTGCAGTCGAGGGCTCGACACCTGTTCACTCTTATCCTTCGCCACAACTTCACGAAAAGCGTGGCGGCAAACTCTGGGTGATTGTCGGCGCTGGAGTCGTGATCGTTTTTGGGGGATTCGTTGCCTTGGGCTTCTTCGTTTGGAAGGCCAGCAGCAACTCTAATGCTGGGACCTCACAGGTTGCCTCCAATAATCCCGGCGACCCTACTGCTCCTGCTAATGAACCAAACAGCCAATCGCAAACGGCTGACACTCCAGACCCTGAATGGTTGAACGGCGTGTGGGCAGGTGACGCCTATCAGACGGACACCAAAACCAGATGGGCTGTCAGACTTACGGTGCGAGATGACGCTTATTCGATTGATTATCCGGACATCCCTTGCAGGGGGGCCTGGAAGTTGATCGAAAAGAACAGCCGGTCAGCCAGCTTCACGGAAGTGATCACACAGGGTCTCGATCAATGCGAAAACAACAGTCACGTAATGATCGAGAAGTTAAGCGCGTCGGAATTATCCTGCCGTTACGCGCACCCGGGAAGCAGAGCGGTGATCGCAACGGTAGTGTTGACGAAGAAAGAATAGTTGGCTCTCAACCGTGGTGTGATATTCTCAGTTGAAAGGAGTCCAGCCCCATGCCTGATCAGACCGCCACCAATCCGATCGCGAGAAGGAAGTTTCTCAGAAATGTAATCTCGGGCGCGGTTGCCGGCGCTGCCGTGGCCGGGATCGACGTAGCCCTGCCTCGGACGCTCCTGGCTCAAACGCCCTTGACTCCCGACGCAGCGCTTCGTGAACTCGTGTTAGGCAACGAGCGCTTTGTGAACAATAAGCTCACTTCCATTGAGCACGACCTAAGGATTCTCAAGGAACACACAGTCGAGAAGCAGGAACCCTTTGCCGCTGTCCTCGCCTGCGCCGACTCGCGCGTTCCCGTCGAACTGGTTTTTGATCAGACCATCGGACACATATTTGTCACTCGCGTCGCCGGCAACATTGTTACGCCGGAAATCATTGCGAGTCTCGAATACTCCATCGCCGTCCTCGGCGTCAAGGTTCTCGTCGTGCTTGGTCACACCAGCTGCGGAGCTGTAAAGGCTGCCATGAAGGTCGACGCCGTTCCTGGTCAAATTAGCGCGCTTTATCCGCATATCCAGCCCGCGGTCGAACTCTCAGGCGGTGACTTTGGGAAAGCGATTTCAAACAACGCCAAGTTGCAGGCCAATTTGTTGCGCATATCTTCGACGGTTGTCCGCGATGCTTTGAAAGCAGCGAAGGTCCGGGTCGAATCCGGCGTCTACGATCTGGCGAACGGCAAAGTTACGCTCCATGCATGAAGTCATGGGCGACATTCGCCCGCATCGCTGTGTCAGACGACGAGCGGTAGCGATGCGATGGTAAACTCAACTTGTTGAGCCGCCGTTTGCGAGGCTAAGTCTGAAGTGAGACTGCCCTAATTTGAATGACTTTTTACGTAGCCCAGGCGTTTACGCCTGGGAATGAAGGGCGGTAGTTTCAAAAGCTCCATTAATGGGGCTTTAATAGCGTTTTGCCGTTTCTCACCCAGGCGTAAAACGCCTGGGCTAGGTAAAAACCTTGCGCTGAAATTAGATTGCCCTGATTTCGATTTCCTCTGCGGCCCTCTGCGAAATCCTCCGTGACCTCTGCGGTTAATCCAATGGTCGACGATTAACTACAGAGGAGAATCAGAGGTCTTCGCAGAGAACGCAGAGAACAACCTGAATTAGGATTCACGGGCGGGACGCCCGTGCCACCTCAACTAAGAGAAATCCTTTTCCAGTTCGAGCAGCGGCCTGGGCTCAGAGCGCATCATGCGACGGAGCCACAGCGGCTCGCCAAACATCTGCTCCAGACCGCGCACAATGGCGTATCTGGGCTCATCGGCGATCCGCACCGAAAGTTTGGTCTGCTCCCGGAGATAAACGTCTAACCCGCTGAACTGTGCCGCACCGCCCGTGAGGATGAGCCCGCGATCGTAGATATCGCTCGCTACCTCAGCCGGAAGCTCCTTGAGTGTCGTTGAGACAAGGTCCGCGATGTGGCGAACCACCTCATGAGCGATCGGATAGACTTCGCCGGCCGTGATGTCGATCGCGCCGGGATTCCCTGTCAAAATCTCGCGACCCTTGATCGTGATCGCCTGTGCAAGATCCTCAGGAATGATCGCTGAACCTAGTTCCAGCTTAACTCGCTCCGCGGTCAGGTCGCCGATGACCAGTCCACGATGACGACGGACATGATCGATGATCGCCTCGTTGATGCTCCAACTCCCGATACGCTCGGCGCGCGCGTTAACAATCGAGCCGTTGGCAACGACGGCAACATTGGTGGTCGCGCCACCGATATCCACCACCGCGGAAGCGTGGGAATCGTCGATTTTGACGCCCCCGCCCAACGCCGCCGCAAGGCCTTCTTCGATCATGCACACGCGACCGATATGCGCTTCCTCGGCAGCTCTGAGTAGCGCTCGCTGCTCAACCTGGGTGACGCCAGACAAAACGCTCATGATCGCGCGACGGCTGAAATGTGAAACACCACTGCGCGCCTTGCGCACAAAATGCCCCAGCATCTCTTTCGTTCTTTCAAAGTCAGCAACGACGCCGTTAAGCAGCGGGGCAATCACCGTGACGTCGCGGGCCTCTCGTCCATACATCTTTTGCGCCTCAAGCCCAATAGCTATCACCTCGCCGGTAACCGTATCGACCGCAACCAGAGATGGTTCATCCACAACCACGCCGCGGCCGCGCACATAAATGATGGTGGCCGCTGAGCCCATGTCTATGGCCATCGAATCAGAGACTAGATTTCGCAGCGCGCGGACACCCGTGAACGCTGCTGTCTTACTCATGAACGACATATGATTAGGCTTTAAAAAGCAGACGCAGCGAACTGTTAGTCAGTATCGCTGTGGTCACCAATTGTACAGTCTCTGATGACCATTCCAAACTTTTTCATCCACAGATTTCACAGATTACACAGATGTTCGAAGTCATTTGAATCTGTGAAATATGCGTAATCTGTGGATGATTTATGCCTCAGAGTTTTGGTGCTCGAGGACCTTCTTGAGGCGGCAATTGCCGTTGAAGAGCGCCCCCTTCTCGACGACTAACGCCCGCGTCAGAATATTTCCGGTCACGTTCGAGCTTTGACCGAGTGTGACTTCATCGCTGGCGTTGATGTCGCCTTCAACGGTTCCGTTTATTTTCGCGACGCCAACGTCTATCGTTGCCTGAGTAATTTGCGCTCCGGCACTTACGATTAGCGTGCCGCCTTCGGATTTGACCTGTCCGCAGAAGTTCCCGTCGATGCGCAACGTCGATTTGAAGGTCACTTCGCCGGTGAATTTCAAGACATCGCCGACGAAGCCCAGCCAATTATCTTTGGGCATAGTTGTGCGGCGGACAGGTTCCTCACTTCTCGCAACTGCCTGACTACTCATGCTTCCTTCTTTCTGTTCTTTCGGGTGGCGACGTTAGAATTTAGCGGAGATTAGAAAGTATCGTAGGAGGAAGTCACTATAGCATCGGGAGCCGTCTTTTGGATGTTAAGATTAGATTGCAGTTCAGGAAGCCGCTCGACGCTGATGTTCGGTGACGGGCGCCGCAGTCGATTCGACCACCCAGGGCTATGAGGAGATTTTTATGACCATAACAAATCGTGAGTCGGGCACGAATGTGCACGAAATTGCCGAAGGTATCTATCGTATTAATACCCCGTTGAAAATCGAGGGAGCAGGTGGCTTTTCGTTCAATCAATATCTCATCTTGGATGATGAACCGTTGCTGTTCCATACCGGCCTCAGAAAGATGTTCCCGCTCGTGCGCGAAGCGGTGGCCAGCGTCATGCCGGTCGAGAACCTGCGCTACATTGCCTTTTCGCATGTGGAAGCTGACGAGTGCGGCTCGCTAAACGATTGGCTGCGGGCCGCGCCGCAGTTGGTTGCGCTTTGCGGAGCCGTCGCGGCAATGGTGTCTATTGGCGACCTGGCCGATCGGCCGCCGCGCGCGCTGGCTGATGGGGAACTCGTTTCGCTTGGCAAACATCAGGTTCGCTGGCTGGATGCTCCGCATCTGCCGCACGCATGGGAATGCGGGTTCATGATGGAAGAACGAACTTCCACACTGCTTTGCGGTGACCTGTTTACGCAAGGCGGTGCTGATTGTCCCGCAATCACAGAGTCCGACATTCTTGGCCCGAGTGAAGCTTTCCGTCATGAAATGGATTATTTCTCGCATACCAAGAATGCCAGGGAACTTCTTGAAAAGCTGGCCTCGAAAAATCCCGAAACGCTCGCGTGCATGCACGGCAGTGCCTGGCGCGGCGACGGGGCAGCATTGATTCGGTCTCTGGCTGACAGCGTGTCGGCATGACGGGCGCGGAAACATCGATTGGGTGCTGGCGCGTGAACCCTGATGTTCAATCTCTCGTCACCAAATGAAAGCGATAGTTCGGCTGTGACTTAATTTTATCGTAAGGTTTTCTCTCGCCCGGGCGTTTACGCCTGGGCTACGGAAAGGTCGTTCAAATTGGGCCCAGCAAAAGAGGGATGATCTATACAACCATGAGCGTCTAACAGTTCAGGGAGATAATGAAATGAAAAAAACACTCAGACGCAGACTGGTGATCTCATTGACTGCTTACCTGTTGGTGAGCGTCTTCTCCATCTCGATCATGGCCCACCCCGGATCCGGCATCGTGGTCGATCGGCGTGGCGAAGTCTATTTTCTCGATACCGGATCGGGTGTGTGGAAAATTGACTTACAGGGCAAGCTGACGCATCTACCTGGGCCCAGGTTTCACTGGATGACGCTTGATGCTGACGATTGCTTTAGCACGACCCATTTACCAAACGGCGCGCGCGGAGACGTCACTCGCGTAGGAACCAGCCCGACGCTTCTGGTTGCCAGCGACTATCCCTTGGCGATTGCCGCAAGCGGTAATCTTTATTACCCATCTTATACCGCGGGTTCGGGTTTGCAGTTGATCGAACTCACGCCTGCTGATCAGACGAGGGTCATGACAACTCTATCGACTGCGGGAAGTGAGAATCTCCGATGGCTGAACGGTCTCGCGGCCGGCGCCGATGGTTCGCTTTACTACACCGAGGACGACGCGATTCGCCGCATCAGCACGCGCGGAGAAGTTTCTACTATCATTGCTAAGCCCAAAATTCCGACTTGCGTGTCCATCGCGGGAACCTCAAGACCGATGCTTCGCGGACTCGCCGCAGACAGCCAAGGGACGATCTATGTCGCGGCCAGCGGTTGCGGTAGTGTGCTCAAGGTCAGCGCCAGCGGACAGGTCACGACTATTCACCAGCTTCAGAGTCCCTGGACGCCGACGGCGGTTGCTCTATTCGAGGGCAACATTTATGTGCTTGAATATCTGCAAACGGCGGCATCGATGGAACCGGAAGATCGGAGCGCCTGGCTGCCGCGCGTTCGCAAGATTACAGCTGACGGGCGCACGCGAATTATCGCGAACATCGATCGTCGTTAAGAAAACAGCGAAGTGTTAAGAACGACGAAGGCTTTGCCTCAAAGGTTCTTTCTCACTCACACCGGGCTTAGCCCGGGGGCTGGCGTGCGCCGAAATAGCAGGAACCGTTTCAACGGTAGCGACATACTTGACTCCGCGCGTGCCTCTGTCGACCTTTGATGAGACCGCTGCAATGGCTCTGCCACTCTGATGCGCGGCAAGTCTCGGACTTGCCGATACGTGGCCCATTAATCCGAAACGGTCTTTGACCGTGGCGGGTCGAAGACCCGAATGAAAAGAAGAGTCGCCGCCGGCAAGTCGCAGACTTGCCGCGCATCAGAGTGGTAGAGCCATTGCCGTAATGAGTCAAGTATATTAATTACCCATTAATGGGGCTTTAATAGTTGCCGTTATTACTCACCCAGGCGTAAACGCCTGGGCTACGGAAAACTTCACGATGAAATTAGGTTATCACCGTTCTTGCGGGTTCACGGGCGCAACTCAATAATTTGGTGATAACATTTCAATGTCGTTCATGGAATCAACATTCCCAACACTGCCGGGCTCGTCACCTGACGCAATGTTCCCCGTTCTGACACCGGGCCAACAATCTCGTATTTTGGCCCATGGCCGTCTGCGAAAATTCACGAAGGGCGAGGTCGTCGTCGACCCGAATACACAGCTAAACAGGCTTTTCGTAGTAATAACCGGCGGGCTTGAGCTCTTTCGTCAAAAGAACGAACGGGAAGAAGTCTTCGCGGTTTGTGGGCCGGGCATGTTCACCGGTGAAATGAATGTGCTTGCCGGACGCCGCGGATTGGTCCGAATCCGCGCCGGTGAAGACAGCGAACTGATCGAGATCGAGCTTGAGCCGCTGCGGGCGCTGGTCCAGACCGACAGCGAACTCAGCGACATCCTGCTGCGCGCTTTCATCTTGCGCAGGCTGGAATTGATCGCGCGGGGAATCGGCGATTTGGTCCTGATCGGTTCTAATCATTCACTCGAGACGTTTCGCATCAAAGAATTCCTCACTCGCAATTATCAACCTTACTCTTATGTCGATCTTGAACGGGACGCTGACGTCCAGGAGTTGCTGGATCAATTCCACGTTGCCGTCTCAGATTTGCCGGTCTTGATTTGTCGCCGGAGCATCGTGCTGAGAAACCCGAGCAACCAGGAGATAGTCAATTGCCTGGGCTTTAATGAAGGCATCGATGAAACGCATGTGCGCGATATGATCGTTGTGGGCGCAGGCCCGGCCGGTCTGGCGTCAGCCGTGTACGGCGCATCCGAAGGACTCGATGTCTTAGTGATTGAATCGAATTCTCCCGGCGGGCAGGCGGGCACAAGTTCAAAAATTGAAAACTATTTGGGTTTCCCGACCGGAATCTCCGGCGCAGAGTTGGCCGGAAATGCTTACGCCCAAGCACAAAAATTTGGCGCGCAAATGTTGATTGCCAAAGACGCTCAGGGCCTGGCCTGCGACCGCCGGCCGTATGCGCTGAAACTAGGCGAGGGCGAGAAAGTGCCGGCTCGAACCGTAGTGATCGCGACCGGAGCGCAATACCGAAGACTGCCGCTCGAAAACTTGTCCCACTTTGAGGGCGCGGGTGTCTATTACGGTGCGACCCACCTCGAGTCGCAGTTTTGCGTTGGTGAAGAAGTCGTCGTGGTCGGTGGAGGAAACTCTGCGGGCCAGGCGGCTGTCTTTCTCGCCCAATCCGCGCGAAATGTTTATCTGCTGGTTCGCGCAGACGGTTTATCAGAGAGCATGTCGCGTTACCTGATTCGACGAATAGAAGAGAGTCCTAATATTGAGCTGCGCATCAACACCGAAGTCATTTCGTTGAATGGAAACGATCATCTCGAAAGTGTTGAGTGGCGAAACAGCAAAATCGGAAAAGTTGAGACGCATGAAATCAGCGCTCTGTTTTCGATGACGGGCGCCATCCCAAACTCGGATTGGCTGGAAGGATGTGTCGTTTGCGACGAGGCAGGCTTTATCAAGACCGGTTCCGATCTTTCAAAAGAAGATTTGGAGCGCGCCAAATGGCCGCTCACTCGGCCTCCTTATCTACTTGAAACCAGCCTGCCGGGAGTGTTCGCCGTCGGCGACGTTCGCGGTGGAAACGTCAAGCGGGTCGCATCAGCCGTGGGCGAAGGATCGATCGCAGTGTCGTTCGTGCACCAGGTGATGGCGGAGTAAATCGATGGAATTGACAGGATTTACAGAATTAACAAGATTATTCAAGGTCGGTTTTAGATTGCTCCGTAAATCCTGTCCATCCTGTTAATCGTGTCCATTAGTGATCGTTCAGCGAGTTGCGAAGCAGCAACCAGAGTTAAGCCCAAGGTGAGGCCTTGCGAGCCTTGGGTAACTGGGGGTCACAATTAACGAGCCGCGAAGCGACGACAGAGAAACTGCAGGCACAAATCCAGTAATCCTATTCCATCTGTCCTCGACAAGAAATTACCTGCACAAACTTCATTTGATTCGCGCGGATCTGTGTCGCCGCTTCACGGGTCATCGATTCACGCGCGTGTGACCCAAGGCTCGCAGAGCCTCACCTCGGGCTTAACTCTGGCTGCTGCTTCGCAGCTCATGAATAAATAGTTCCTGACTGAACGCCGTCAGTCTTTATACAACTCTGGAAATTCTTTGCGGAGATTCTTGAGCTTAGGCATATCGTTATAGACGATGTACGGCTCGTTCGGATGATTCGCCAGATAGTTCTGATGATAACTTTCGGCTTCATGGAAAGAATCGAGAGCAGAGAGTTGAGTTGCCAACGGCTGCTGGAACACCCTGGCTTTATTGAGTTGATCGATGTAGGCCTGCGCGATGCGCTTCTGTTCATCAGTCGAGTAAAAAATCGCCGAACGATATTGCGTGCCGACGTCAGGACCCTGTCGATTCAGCTCCGTCGGATCGTGGGCCACTGCAAAGAATACTTTCAGAAGCTTTCCGTAGGTTATCTTTGATGGGTCGTAAGTAATCCGGACGGATTCAGCGTGACCTGTAGTCCCGGAACTGACTTCTTCGTAACTCGCAGATCCTTTTCCTCCGGCGTAACCGGATCTAACATCCGTGACACCCTTGACGTGTTCAAAGACAGCTTCAACGCCCCAGAAACAGCCGCCCGCCAGCACGATGGTTTGTTTTTGCCCTGAGCTTTTCAAGGGCTCATCCAAAGTGGGATCCGGAATGGCAGTCGCTGAAGCCGCCGCCCTATTGCAGGCTAACATCGTCCCCGCGAGTAAAAGAGCAGAACTAAAAAAGAGTGATTTGAGCATTTCTTTCTCCTCAATCTATATACGCAGAACCACGGCTAAATGGATTCATTCTGAGATTCTAAGACTCCTGATTGTCGAGGACAACTCTTCAACAGGTCATCTCACAGACGTGGCTTGTACGCTTGCAGATTTTTCGATGAGCTAGTCAACAGAAGCCGCACGCGAGTAGTGGTCCGTTTTAGATAATTTTTGCGTAGCCCAGGCGTTTACGCCTGGGAAATGAAAGGCGGTAGTTTAAAACAGCCCCATTAATGGGGCTTAAATGAATCACACTTTTTCTCACCCAGGCGTAAACGCCTGGGCTAGAGAAAAACCTTAACGATGAAATTAGGTCGCCACCCGCACGCGGCGCGTGATGAGATCGCGTATGATGACGCCTCAAAAGCGGATTCGTGAGGGTTGCGCGGTCGAACCGAACTGTGAAATCCTCCCAACGGTTTTTCGAGCTAACATGTCCTCGCCGAAGCCCAGACCACATTCCTTTTCCGACGAGCAGCTCGAGACGCTGCAGCGCCTTACCTTTGACTATTTCCTGAACGAGACTAATCCCGAGAACGGCTTAATCTCGGACAGCACCCGCCAGGGATCTCCTTGCAGCATCACTGCCACCGGATTTGCTCTCGCAGCTTATCCCGTGGGCGTCAAGCGGGGATTTATTACGCGTGGCGACGCGATCAAACGAACGCTCACGACGCTGCGCTTCTTCAGGCAGAGTGCGCAGGGTCCTGAACCAGACGCCACCGGATACAAAGGTTTCTATTATCACTTCCTCGACATGAAGACCGGTCGCCGAACCTGGGATTGCGAACTGTCAACGATCGACTCGGCGTTCCTGATCGCGGGAGCGTTGACCGCCGCCGCGTATTTTGATCGCGACACTAAGGGTGAGCGCGAGATTCGCGCGCTCGCCGGCGCTATCTACGCTCGCGCAGATTGGCAATGGGCGCAGAACCGCGGAGTCACAGTCACGCACGGATGGAGACCTGAAACGGGCTTCATTAAGTATCGTTGGCAAGGCTATAACGAAGCGCTCATGCTTTACGTCCTCGGGCTCGCATCGCCGACCTACCCGTTACCCGCAAAAAGTTACCCGGCGTGGACCAGAACCTATAAATGGAAAAAGCTCTACGGCCGAGAGTTTCTCTACGCCGGTCCGCTCTTCATTCATCAGCTCTCGCACATGTGGATCGATTTTCGCGGCATTCAAGATGGCTACATGCGGAAACATCAGAGTGATTATTTCGAGAACAGCCGCCGCGCCACTTACATTCAGCAAGAATATGCGATTCGCAATCCGCGACGCTTCAAAGGCTATGGTGAATACATCTGGGGCCTGACCGCGAGCGATGGCCCGGGGCCGGCAAGCAAAAAGTTCAAAGGCAAGTTGCGCCGGTTCTATGACTACAACGCCCGCGGTGTTCCCGGCGGACCCGACGATGGCACGCTGGCGCCGTGGGCCGTGGTTGCTTCCCTGCCCTTCGCGCCTGAGATCGTTCTGCCGTCGATCCAATATTTTGATGAGACTTTCCCTGAGATGACCAGTAAGTATGGATTCAAATGTAGTTTCAATCCCACGTTTTCGACAGCTTCAAGCAAGGAATGGATTTCGAAGGGTTACTACGGTCTGGATCAGGGCCCGATTGTTATGATGATTGAGAACTACCGGACAGAATTTCTCTGGCGGCTGATGCGCCGCTGTCCTTACATCATCGAAGGCCTTCGCCGCGCAGGTTTTTCGGGAGGGTGGTTGAATGACGTTAGTTAGGTTTGCCCATACAACATACTTGACGCAGTTTTGCAGCAGTCCATCATGGTGAGTCCGCTGGCGTCAGAACGGAGGGCGCCGAGGTTTTCGGTCCGGGGAGCGGAGGTCAGTGAGCTGCGAAGCAGCGACCAGAGTTAAGCCCAAGGTGAGGCTTTGCGAACCCTGGGTTATCTGCCCGTGCAGCAATGAGCCGCGAAGCGGCGACAGATATCCGCGCGAATCAAACGAACTTTGTGCGGCTAATTCATGGGCGCGGAACAGGATCACTCGATTTGTGCTTTACGATTTCTGTCGCCGCTTCGCGGCTTTTCAATTGTAGTGACGGGCTTCCCAAGGTTCGCAAAGCCTCACCTTGGGCTTAACTCTGACCGCTGCTTCGCAGCTCGCTGACATCCGCTCCCCGGAGACTCGAAGGATTTGCGGTCCTGAGGTGAGCCGCAATGCCAACAGAAGCCAAACGTCCACGGCTAACGTTGTCTTTTTACCAGACTGTCAGTAACCGCCACCAGCTCGGCCAACTCCACCGGCTTCGGAACGTGCATCTGATATCCCGAACGCAGCGCTCGCAACCTGTCTTCGACTCGCGCATACGCCGTGAGAGCGACCGCCGGAACCTTACCGCCTTCGTCTAAAGGCAACGAACGCAACTTGCGAATCAGATCATAACCGTCCTCACCCGGCATTCCGATGTCGCTAATCAACACATCAGGTATTTGCGTCTTGATCGCGGCGAATGCCTCAGCGGCTGAGGCTGCAACTATGACTCGAGCACCGCAATTTTCAAGACCCGCCTTCAGTAGATCTCTGGTATCCGGCTCGTCATCCACGATCAGCATTAGTAACCCGTCCAGTCGATCACCATATTCGGCATTGGGCAGAAGCTCGCGCGCAGACGGATGGACGCGCGCTCCGTCCATGTCCATTTGATAAACCGGCACAACCGGCAGTCTCACCGTGAAAGTTGAGCCTTGCCCATTGCCGGGACTGGCAGCCCGGACCGACCCGCCGTGGAGTTCAACCAAATTCTTTACGATTGCCAGCCCTAACCCCATGCCGCCGTGCTGCCGGGTAGTGCCCTGATCCGCTTGCCGGAAACGATCAAAAACATGTGGTAAGAATTCGGGCGCGATGCCTTCTCCCGTATCACTCACAATAATCTCCACGTGCGAGTTGACCCTCTCCAGGCGCACCTGCACGCGGGCGCCGCGCTGAGAAAATTTTATTGCGTTTGACAAAAGGTTCCAGACCACCTGCTGCAGACGAATTGGATCACCGGGAACTGAGACAGCGGAGGTATCCATTATTTTTTGCAGTCGCACACCCTTCGCCTCAGCGGCCGGCTTAACCGCTTCGATTGCCGCTTCGATGAAAAGGTTCGGATCGGCCGGGCGGACATCCATTCTGAGTTTGCCCGTGATGATTCTCGAGACATCAAGCAGATCATCTATGAGTTGCGTCTGCGCCTGGGCGTTCCGCTCAATGGTTTCCAGGACCTTGCGTACGCCGTCCTCGGGAACCTGACCCGAACGCAGCATGCGCGACCAACCGAGTATGGCATTCAAAGGATTTCTTAATTCGTGCGAGACGGTGGCCAGGAACTCTTCTTTGAGCTGGCTTGCCTCTTTCGCCTGGCGATAAAGCCGTTCGTTATCGGCGGCAGCTTTTTCGGCTTCGGCTCGCGCTCTCTGTGCCGCTTCGTAGAGACGAGCATTATCCATCGCAATTGCGGCTTGCGACGCCAGCCCTTCCACGATTCGCGCAGCCCGCTCGGTGAAGACACCCTCGGCGGGATCTCCGAAGAAGAGTCCGCCACAGATATCCCCGGAACGCGAAATCACCGGCACCGCCAGATAACTCGTCACCGGAAAATCCGTTGCTGACAGTCCGTAGAACGGCGAGTTTTTGCCGTAACGCGAGTCCGTCTTGACGTTGTCGATGCGAACCGTTCTATCTTTTCGAAAGCTCGCGGAGAAAATGTCAGAGGTCTGTGGCATCGAGTCGGCAAATATTTCGCGCGGCACGCCTGAGAGCGCAAAAAACATTTGCGACTCCTCGTGCTCATCAAGCACGTTGTAAAAGAATGATCCGTATCGCGCTGTGCTAATGTCGGTGGCAACATCGGTCACGGCCTCAACCAGCTTGTGCAAATCAAGCTCGCCCGCCAGGGTCTGACCGAGTCGATTAACCGATTCGATAATCTCATTCTGCTCTTGCAGGGCCTCCTCGGATCTTTTTCGTTCGCTAATATCACGCGCAATCTTCGAAGCTCCGATGATTGTCCCGTTAGCGTCCTTGATGGGAGATACCGTGAGAGAAATGTCGACACGTTCACCAGTTTTCCGAATGCGCACGGTTTCGTAATGCTCGATCCGCTCTCCGGCTTTGATCCGCGACAGAATCGCAGGCTCTTCATCGATATGATCGTCGGGAATGAGAATCGTAACCGGCTTTCCGATAACCTCATCCGCCGTGTAGCCGAAGATACGCTCGGCGCCGCTGTTCCAACTGGTGATGATTCCTTCGAGGCTCTTACTGATAATTGCATCGTCAGCTGACTCGATAATTGCTGAAAGCCAATAGGCCGACAGCTCAGGACTTCGCAGGTCGATCACTCTGTCCCCCTGTTTCCGCGTTATGATCCGATGAAACACTGCCGGGCAAACTTCAAACGTTGATGGAAGGGGTAAAGAGGGGATCGCGTTAAAGCTAACGCGCTTGACTCGCGCTCATCTGAGTGGTGCCTGCCCTGAAGCAAACACAAAGGGGAAGCGTGGGGAAAAACCTCGGGAAAATCGATTAGATAAGATTTGACCGGGATCTGTCAATCGTTCGAACAACTCGAAATCAGATGCATCTCTCTGCTGAGTAAACGGACCTTAAATTTTCTCCGAGCTATTCTTCACAGTTCCCCTGATATTCAGGAAGGCCAGACAAAGCTGCAGAATAATCAGCGCGTAGGCTCCGGCTCGCAGACCCCAGCTAATCCAAAGCACGTTACTCAACAGAAATAGCCAGAAGCCCCAATTCCGTTTGTGCTTGCTTTGCGCGGCTACCATCCAGGCCGCCACGACTGTCACCAACATTGCCGGCCATTGAATCGCGTCAAGGAAGTCCATTTCACGCCTCTGGTTCGAGCCATCCAGAAGTTGCGACCGGGATCATCTGCGTCGCCTGAGAAGCAGGAACAAAACAATCACCACGAAGAGGATCACGAACGATCCTGGCCAAATAAACCAACCTCGACCACTGCTATAGCCGCCGACAAATACGCAGCCTGATGACAACAGAGGAAGTATTGAGACAAGGGCAAATCTTTTCATCGTTACTTTTTACCTTTCTTCGCGCGCCTCGATTTGTTGGACCAGTGTTTCTGGTTCCGTGTCGGCGCTTAACGCCTGCACATGTGGATCCTCCGCGACGTCGGCCCCGACTTTGGCGGCTATCGCCTGCAGCATCGCGATCATTTTTGTGTTTTCCTGTTCACTTAAGAGATTAATCTGTAGATCAAGATGATTGCGGCGCTCACTAGTTTTCGTGTCGTGATTTTGACTGATCAAAATGAACGTCGATAAGAAGATTGCCTCGAGCGAAACAACCAGTGTGAGAAAGGTAAAAGGAAACGGATCGATGTGCGGGAGTCCCGGGAAAAAATTGATTATTATCCATCCGCCAAACCAGATGATGTGGACCCAAACAAAGGTCATGCTGCCGCAGAAATTTGCAATGACTTCGGCCACTACGTCTGAACGCGTTCGTTCCTGGCGGGCAGCCTCTTCGAGCTCGCGAATCAGTTTGACGTTTTGCTGAGTGAGATCATGGACCCCATTCTCACCCGCCACAGTCGATTTAGATTTGAAATCTGGATTCTTCATTATGCTCAGTCGAAGCGTTCACGCTCGCAAGGGACTTACTTGCGGCTGCTTCGCTTTCTTGCCGTCTTTTTGCCGGAACCGCTCGCACTCCGTTTCTTCCCGCCGGATTTTGATCCGGAGGCGCGTTTGGATGCGGTCGTCGCCGAAGCTCGCTTGCGTGCGGCCGGGTTTGACGGCTTACGCGCTTTCGCAGAGCTCCTGGCAGCCGCCGCTTTCTTTTTCGCAGGAGCCTTTTTCGCAGGTTTCCGTCGCGCCCTTTTCTCTTTGGCGCCGCTGTCTCCGAGACCAACGAAGTTTGCGATCCGCGAAATGATTCCCTGTCTGGCGGTCTTCTTACTGGACTTTGCCTTTGGGTTTTTCGGCACAGGCTTACCTTGCTTGCGAGCCTTTTCTGCAGCCATGCGCTGACCGAGCGCTTCGATCTCTTCATCACTCAACGCATCGTCGGCTTTGTCGAACAATTCGTTTTCTTCCTCATCGACGTGATGTTCGACATTCTCCCTCAGCACTTTTGCCTTAGCCTGCCATTCATCGGTCGCAGCCCTGGCTCCGGACAACTCGGCGAGCAATGTTTTAACGACTTTATGCTCTTCGTAAGCCTCAAGCGTCAGGTCGTGTGTCTCTTCGGGCTTTTCCAGGGCTGGATAGAAGATGGTTTCTTCAATGTGAGTATGAACCTCCAACTCGCTTTTTATGTTTTTGAAGACGTCGAGCTTTCGCTTGCCACTCGCCGCTTCCAACGCATCGAAGAGTTCTGCCACCTTCTTGTGGTCCGCCTTCAACAATTCAAAAGGATCCATTTTCTCTCTCCTTAAACGTATTAGTAAGAACTACTGATTTATCTTCGGAAACTGTGAGCTAAGCTGCATTCATTCAAAACAGATGCAGCGCGAATAGTTAAGCTTGAAGACTCTTGGGCAAAAGCGAGCGCGCGAACGCAGTTACCCCGCCAAAACGGATCGTCAGGTGCTCGCGGACCTTTTCGAAGGAGGCGCGGGCAAACGCCTTTTGATGGTTATCACGCAGCGGCAACAGCAGTTGAATGAGGTACATCCGTTGAATGTCACTCAATCTCGAGGCCGCGCTGAAGAGCGAGTGTGCGCGCCTTCATGACGACGTCGCCGTCTATCGGGCCGCTTCCGCTGGTCCATTGCTCGATCTCTTCCGTGGGACGCCCGAGGGCCAGAGCGAGCTTTTCGTTACTCGCCTCGAAAGCTGTATCTCGGATCTCGGTCAGGATATGTGAAGCTTCCGCTTGATTAGTGCCCTGGTCGTCGATCTCGGGCTCGACTTCGCGCTGACCTAAGGCAGCCTTACCGCTGTCGATCGGGGACATTGACGCGACTTGTTCGACATTTCCGTTTGCGCCTCGCCCATTCCCGGACGACTCTGGCTCGCTTGACGCCTTCTTCGGGTTCGCATTCTTACGGTGGTTCGATTCAAGGGCATATAACAATCCGGCGGCAATGCCGGCGGTGCTCAATAAGAGAATTTTCTTTTTCATCGTCGCTTCCTCTCCAAGTGATTCTTTCTTTTCCAATACCTCCGCAACCGAGCTGATAGCAAGTGAGAGGCCAATTCGATTTCGCAGCAGAAGATGAGTTATCGCCCTCAATACAACTGAGCTGCGTTTAAGCGCGCGGGCATTTAGTTTGTGGTCGTTGCAGAGAGAAAAGGATGATGCCGGATCAACAGGCGAAGCATTGATCACTCATCAATCGTCAGGCTTGCCGTGTACCGGAGTCATACGACTAGTTTTGCGGAGTGAACTAATAGACAGTCGTTGGTAGGCGCAATGATCAAGAACTTCAGGAGACCTCTCGAACCAACGATCAGCGATTGAGGAAGGCGCGCGTGACGGGATCAAATGCCGAGAAATAGCCGATCGAAGTTATTTCGAACGTCGGGATTGAGTGATAACGGTGGTTACGTCACAAGTGGTTTCGCTGAGTTCGTAGTGGGCGTCATCCCGGCTGCAAATTGAACCACTTGTTCGTTCTTTGAGCTGCAATCGAAGACTGGGGCTCGCGAAACTTTCAGATCCCCAGGTATGACAAAGAATCGATCGCCTGGCGCATGAGCAGAGTGATTTGTGGATGTGAAGCCTCAAGTTGGGCCAGGTCCTCGTTGAGTCGCTCGCTTAGGCTGCGGTAATGATGCGGTTCGATCTCCTCCTGTTTGAGCAACTGCTCAATATCACGCGCGCGAGTCAGTAACAGTTCGCGTTGCTGGGGGTCACTGGCGTCAGCTTGTCTGAGTTCCGCGCGCAAGTGCTCCAATTGCTCGTTTAGTTGCTCTCTGTTCATCCTTATTCCCTTATTCCGCCGATTTGAGATTTATCATAAACGATCTTGATTGACCTCATCCAATCCCGGGCAGCAATTGCAATCATAAAGCCATGAGCTTGTCATGAGGTGGAGCAACCCACTCACAGCTGAACAAATCACTTACGATGTGTTAAGAAAAGGAAGATAAAGCCGCGGCGATCTAACGCCAGTTGAAAGGAGACAGTATGAGTCAACGTTTGAATTTTTTTGAGCACTCTCCCGAACTGACAAAGATACTTCTTGAGTTTTCCGGGGCGGTGAAGAAGAGCTCGCTGGGAAACACTCTAATCGATCTCGTAAACATCAGGGCTTCCCAAATCAATGGGTGCGCGTTCTGTCTTGATATGCATTGCAAGGAAGCCAGGATTCATGGCGAAAAGGAGCTGCGCATTTATCACATTCCGATTTGGCGAGAATCAAACTTGTTCACCGAAACTGAACGGGCAGTGCTCGAATGGACGGAAGCAGTCACCCGGCTCTCCGAGCATGGTGTTCCCGATGAAATTTACGATCGCGTTCGCGCCCAGTTGAGCGAAACGCAAATTACAGAACTGACTTATGCCATCGGTTTGATCAATTTGTGGAACCGCCTGAATATCAGCTTCCGATCAGTCCCGGGATCATTCGACGAACAGCTCGGTCTGACAAAGGCGGGATTGAGCTTTTCAAAGAGCGCGGCAAAGGCGTGAGCACGAGTTGATTGGCTCAATCGCCAATCCGTCTTTGTCGAACCACTCATCGAGAGAGTAACGGATCGAGATTCTGGATCGACAATAATTTGGAAGCCTGCGCTTGAGTCTGTCGGAAAACGCATTTCTCTGTGCCTCTGTGAAATCTCTGCGACTCTGTGGTGAAATTACTCGAGAAAACATTCACCACAGAGGCACTGAGATCGCACAGAGGCACAGAGATGATTTCTCCAAAAGGGTCGTCTGCGTCTACTTTACGAGTTCGTGGTATCTTCTTTTGTTCCCCTTCAATTTGTCTGTTCTGATTTCCTTCGATCACTCGATCGATTGGAAAACTGGAGAACAATGTTCGTCACGGGAGGTGAAACTAATGGTTCATGAAATGATCGACGGGACGTATCGTCAAACTAATCTGCCGAATGAGACGCCGGAATATCTTACCAAGCGCGAGGAGCTGCGGTTGGCAGAAATTGAATTGATGAAACAACGCGAACGATGCGCGGAGCTGCGGCGGG
>Ga0070703_10000326_pt1 | contig 21615 bp, 17 predicted proteins | sample KBSK5251metaG_FD_65453 | JGI IMG/M metagenome (GOLD analysis project Ga0070703, IMG submission 65453) | Corn, switchgrass and miscanthus rhizosphere microbial communities from Kellogg Biological Station, Michigan, USA - KBS K5-25-1 metaG | ecosystem: Host-associated > Plants > Roots >... | reverse complement strand
CTTCCTGAAACGACAGCCGAGGACGGTCTGATGGCGATCAAGAGCAAGGGAAAGACGAAGGCGCGTCCCGCGCCGAAGGGGCCCCGGCACGGGCCCGTCCCCGTGCCCAAGCCCTTCGCCCAACGTCGTTGGGTCCAGCTCACGGCGCTGTTCATCGCCGGCCTCCTCGCGATGATGAGTTTCGTCTGGGCGACGAACGGGCTCCGACGCGAACGGGCGAACAAGCAGGCGGCCAGCGACCTCGCCAGCCGCCAGCAGGCCCTTTCCCAATGGAAGGCGATCCTGGAGCCTCAGATCACCGCGGTGGGCCAGCTGCACGGCGACATCCCGCCGACCGTGGCGTCGGACGTGACGACCGCCCTCACCGATCTGGTCTCCAAGAAGACCACGACGACCAAGGTGGGGGCGCTCACCTCCTCGGCGAGGGAGCTCGGGACGGCGGCCGCGGCCATCGACCATTTCGATCTGGCCGGCACGATCACGGAGAAGGGCTTCGACATCGCTGCCGCCGGTGACCTCACCTCGTCGAAGGTCGAGATCCTTGAGGCGTTGCACCTGTACCAGCAGGCGGCGGAGCTCGCAGCCCTCGCCGTCAACTCGCCGAAGCCTCTCAGGATCCAGCTGGCGGACCACGGGAAATCGATCTCGGATTCAGCAACCACGTTGCTGCAGTCCGGCTGGAACAAGTACGCCAGCACGCTCAAGCTGTCGCTGCTCTCGGCCGGAGGCTCGCCGAGTGTCGGCAGCGGCCTCTCGGGCGGATGAGGTGAGCGTCGCCGCACCGGTCGTGGTGGTCGCCAATCCGTCGGCGGGCCGCGGGAAGGCCGGGCGGCGGATCGGGAAGATCGGTGACCAGCTTCGGCGAGCGGGCGTCGAGCATGAGATCCGGGTGAGCACGTCGGGCGAGGACCTCGAGCGGCGTGCCCGGGAGGCGGCCGACGAAGGCGCGAAGGTGGTCGCGGTCTTGGGGGGCGACGGCTCGGTCGGTCTGGCGGCCAACGGCCTCTTGGGCACGGGCGCGGCCCTCGCCGTCCTCCCGTCGGGGACCGCCGACGACTTCGCGGCGTCGATCGGCGTCCGGAAGTTGGAGACGGCCGTTCGGGCCATCGCCGACGCCACCATCGTGCCGATCGACGTCGCGAGGGTCGATGCCGGCGCCACCCGCCGCCACTACGTTGCGATCGCCGGGTGCGGCTTCGACTCCGAGGTGAACGAAGCGGCGAACGCGATGCGCGTGAACCTCGGGGCGACGGGCACGTACGTTGCCGCGTTGGTCAAGACGTTGTCTCGCTTCTCCCCGGCAGGTTTCCGGATCGAGCTCGACGACGAGGTGATCGAGGGTCCACACATGTTGGTCATCGTCGGCAACTCGATCAGCTACGGCGGTGGGATGAAGGTGACGCCCGACGCGTCGATCGTGGACGGATCGCTCGACGTGTGTCTGCTGCGTGAGATGAGCAAGGGCGCGTTCATCCGCGCGTTCCCCAAGGTGTTCCGGGGCACGCACGTCTCGCACCCCGCGGTCCGGATGGCCCGGGCGACCCGCGTGCGGATCGACGCCGACCGCCGCGTCATGGTGTACGCCGATGGTGAGCGGGTCGGTCCCGCTCCCGCCGTGTTCGACATCCTCCCCGGGGCGCTCCCGGTGGTCGTCGGTCCGAACGCGAAGGCGGTGCGATGACCGACGGCCTCCTGTTGATCCACGCGTTCCCACTGGACGCTCGGATGTGGCGTGCCCAGATGGACCGGCGTCACGCGATCGCCCCCGACCTGCCGGGGTTCGGCGGGACCCCGGCGGCGGACGGCGGCGTGCTCACGATGGATCAGGGCGCACGGCGGTGCCTGGATGCCCTGGATGCCGCCGGCCTGGATCGCGTCGTCGTCTGTGGTCTGTCGATGGGCGGGTACGTGGCGTTCGAGCTCTGGCGGCAGGCACCCCAGCGGTTCGCCGGCCTGATCCTCGCCAACACCCGATCCGGCGCGGACACGCCGGAGGGCGCCGAGGCGCGCCGGACGCTGGCGGCGCGACTCAAGAGCGAGGGCAACGTCCTGGCAGAGAGCCCACCTCCGCTGCTCTCCGAGGATCCACCCGAAGGACTGTGGGACGTCGTCAAAGCGTGGATCGGCGAGCAGCCGGCGGACGCGATCGCCGCCGCAGCGCTCGGGATGGCCGAACGCCCGGATTCGACAGCCGACCTCCCGACGATCGAGGTTCCTACCTTGGTCGTCACCTCCGAGGGTGACCTGTTGATCCCCCCGGATGTGAGCGCGCCGATGGCGGACCAGATCCCCGGCGCGCAACTCGCCGTGATCCCGGGCGCCGGACATCTGTCGAACCTGGAGGACCCGACAGGCTTCTCAGGGCTGCTCGACACCCACCTCGAACGGTGCGGCGTCGAACCGTAGCGCGCTGACCCGCCCTTACACTGGAAGGGTGATCTCCCCGCAGAGCTTCTCCGAGCGTTACCCGTTCCCACTCGATGGGTTCCAGCTGCGTGCGATCGAGGCATTGCACGAGGGGCGATCAGTCCTGGTCGCCGCGCCAACCGGGTCGGGCAAGACCGTGGTCGCGGAGTTCGCGGTCGAGCGAGCGATCGCTGCCGGCCGGAAGTGCTTCTACACGACGCCGCTGAAGGCCCTGTCCAACCAGAAGTTCGGCGATCTCGTGGCGTCCTACGGGCCCCAGCAGGTAGGCCTGCTGACCGGGGACAACACGATCAACGGCGAGGCGCCGATCGTCGTGATGACCACCGAGGTGCTCCGGAACATGCTGTACGAGCGGAGCGACACCCTCGACGGCCTCCAGTGGGTGGTGATGGACGAGGTCCACTACCTGCAGGACCCGTACCGGGGGGCGGTCTGGGAGGAGGTCCTGATCCACCTGCCTCGATCCGTCGGCGTCGTGTGCCTGTCCGCGACGATCTCGAACGCCGAGGAGTTCGGCGAGTGGATCCGGAAGCTCCGTGGCGAGACGAGCGTCGTGATCGAGGAGAAGCGGCCTGTACCGCTCGAGCATCACTACCTGATCGGTCGGCGACTCCATCCGATGCACGTCGAACAGGACGGGGTGCTCCTGCCCAACCCGTACGTCGTGTCGCTGGACCAGCAGGAGATGCGCGTACGGCCGGGAACCCACCGCGGCCGGGCGCCCGCGAGGGACCGCGGCCGGGAGGGTCATCACGGCGTCTACGCACCCCGCCGCGAGGAGGTCGTGGAGGTCCTCGAGCGAGAGGGCATGTTGCCGGCGATCTACTTCGTGTTCAGTCGCGCCGGATGCGACAAGAGCGTCCGGTGGTTGCGGCAAGCCGGGGTCCGGCTGACCACCTACGAAGAGGCCGAACGGATCCGTGAGCGTGCGGAGACGAGAGCGTCGTGGATCGATGAGGCGGACCTCGTCGCACTGGGGTTCTACGAGTTCCTCGATGGCCTGCAGGCGGGGGTGGCCGCGCATCACGCCGGGATGATCCCCGTCTTCAAAGAGACCGTCGAAGAGCTCTTCGAGGCCGGCCTCGTCAAGGTCGTGTTCGCCACCGAGACCCTCTCGCTCGGGATCAACATGCCCGCCAAGACCGTCGTGATCGAGGACCTCTGGAAGTTCCAAGGCGAGCGACACGAGCTCTTGACCCCGGGGGAGTACACGCAGCTCACGGGTCGGGCGGGTCGGCGAGGGATCGACCAGCTCGGGCACGCCGTCGTCGTGTACCAGCGCCAGGTGCCGTTCGAACGGGTGGCGGGGCTCGCCGCCACGCGCACGTACGACCTCACGTCGTCGTTCCGTCCCTCGTACAACATGGCGGTCAACCTCGTCCGGAACTACACCCCGGACCAAGCTCACGAGCTCTTGAACGCTTCCTTCGCACAGTTCCTCGCCGACCGCGGTGTCGTGGCGCTCGAGCGCGCCCGCGAGCAGGATCGGGCGGTGCTCGAGGGCTACCGGCAGAACCTCCGGTGCGACCTCGGGGACTTCGACGAGTACTGGGGATCGGTCCAACGGGCGCGGCGCCTCCGCGACGAGGATCGACGAGGTCGCGAGGCGGCGCGTACCGACGAGGTCCGCAGCGCGGTCGCTTCCCTCAAACCGGGAGAGGTGATCCACGTGCCCGACTCGCGCCGACGCGGGTTGGCGGTCGTCGTCGCGACCCGCGACGGCAAGCCGACGGTACTGTCGGAGGACCGGTCCGCCTTCCGCGTCTCCGCGAAGGACTTCCGGGAACCGCCACCGGTGCTCACGCGGATCGTGCTGCCGCGGACCGGGTCCTCTCGGAGCGCCCGCTTCCGTCGCGACGTCGCCTCGACCCTGGTCGCCTTGCACGTCAAGCCACCCAAGACGAGGCGGGGCCATGCCGCCGACCCGAACGTGGAGCGGGAGGCCGTTCGGCTGGAAGCCGCCGCGCGCGCCCATCCGTGTCACGGGTGTCCCGAGCGGGCGAAACACGAGCGGTGGGCCGAGCGATGCTCCAAGCTCGAGCAGCAGATGGCCGGGGTGGAGCGCAGGATCCGCGTTCGGACCGAAACGCTCGCTCGACGTTTCGATCGCGTCCTGGCGGTGCTGACCGACCTCGGGTACGTACGCGAGTGGTCCTTGACCCCGAAGGGGCGAACCCTGACGCGGATCTACGGCGAGGGCGACCTGCTGGTCGGCGAGGCACTCGCGATGGGGTTGCTGGACGGGCTCGAGCCGAGTGAGGTGGCCGCCCTCGTCTCGACGGTCGTCTACGAAGCTCGCGAACGCAACCCGTTGCCCGGGAAGCTCCCGACGGCGGAGGCCGCGCACCGGTACGAACGGCTCCAGCGGTTGTGGCGCCAGATCCGAAGGACCGAGGACGAGCATCAGGTGCAGCTCTGCCGCGAGCTGGAGCCCGGGTTCACGGCCCCGCTGTACCGCTGGGCGGAGGGGGTCCCGCTCGACGAGTTGCTCGAGGAGACCGAGATGGCTCCCGGCGACTTCGTCCGCAACTGCAAGCAGCTCCTCGATCTGCTCCGGCAGATCGAGGAGGTCGCCCAACCGGAAACCGCCGCGCTCGTGCGCCGCGCGCACGAGCGGGTCTTGCACGGCGTCGTCGCGTACACGGGGGTGTAGCTACGATGGCCGCCATGAGCACCGTCACGAGCCCGTTCGGTGCGCTCGCCGTCATCGTGGACCCGAGGGCGGGGGAGGGGAGCGTCGCCGCCGAGGTCGGAGCCGTTGAGCAGGCCCTCGAGCGAGGCGGGCTCGAACACCGCGTCCAGGTCGCGGCGGCACCGGGCGATGTCGCGCGCCTGGCGACGGCGGCGCTCGATGGGGGCTATCGGTACGTCGCTGCGGTCGGTGACGATGCGACCGTCCAAGACGTCGTGAACGGCATGTTCCGGGACGGCCGGACGATCGTGGACTCACCGGTGCTCGCGGTGGTCGCCGCCGGCTCGGGCTGTGATCTGGTGCGGAGCTTCGGGTTGCCCGGAGACGTCGACGGAGCGTCGTCCCATCTCCTGGGCGAGAACACCTACGAGCTCGACGTCATGAAAGTCTCGGCCCGTGGCCGCAACGGTCAGCCGCAGATCCGATACGCGCACAACGTCGCCGAGATCGGGCTGCATGCCTCGGCGACGGCGACCGCTGCCGCCTTGCCGCGTTGGATGGGCAACGGCAGGCGATTCGTCGGATTCTGGGCAGCGTACGTGCGCACCCACCGAGCTGTGCTTGACGTCGTCGCCGACGGACGGGCGCACCAGCATCGCGCCTGGAGCGTGATCGTCGGGAACGGTCAGTTCGCGGACGGCGGCGTACGCCTGTCGCCGCGATCGTTCCCGGGGGACGGCGTGCTGGACGCCCTCGTGTTCACCGGGCCGAAGTCGGATGCGTACCGGCTCCTGCCGAGGATGTTCCGCCACGGCGACCACGTGCCCGACCCGGGGATCAAGGAGTTGCGGGCCCGGCTGACCATTCGCGTGGAGGGGCCGGAACCGCTGCCCGTCGTCGCCGACGGCTCGGTGCTCGGAACCACACCCGTCACGTTCCAGGTGGTTCCTCGACAGATCCTGTTGAAGCTCTGATGGACGTTCGCGCCCGCTCGGCCGAACGGATGTCCCGCGCCGCCGCCGGCGCGGCGGCCGAGGGGCTGGGGGCCATCGTCGTCGGCCCATCCCCGGATCTCGCGTACCTGACCGGCTACGACCCGCCGCCGTTCGAACGGCCGACCGTCCTGGTGCTGCGACCCGACCGGGACCCCACGCTCGTCGTCCCCCAGCTCGAACGGGCGCTCGCTGCGGTTTCGGGAGCCGGCGACCTGGCGGAGCTTGCGACCTGGCGCGACGGCTCGAACCCGTACGAGGTGATCGCCCGCGTCCTCCCGAAAGACGGGCGGATCGGGATCTCCGACCGGGCTTGGGCTGTGCACGTCCTGGGCGTCCAGGCGGCCGCGCCCGCACTGTCGTGGACGTCGGCGTCGCCGGTGCTCGCGCCCCTGCGAGCGCGGAAGGACCCCGATGAGCTGGACGCCCTCCGCCGGGCGGGCGCGGCCGCCGACGCGACGTTCGATGCGATCTGCGGGATGGGGCTCGCCGGCCGGACCGAGCGGGACGTCGCGGAGGACCTGGCTCGGCTGCTGGTGGAGCACGGTCACGATTCGGTCGATTTCACGATCGTCGCGAGCGGACCGAACGGCGCCTCCCCGCATCACGAGCCCGGGTCTCGCCGGATCGCGCTCGGTGACCCGGTCGTCCTCGACTTCGGCGGTTCGGTCGATGGGTACTTCAGCGACACCACCCGCACGGTCGTCGTGGGCGATGCTCCCGAGGGACTGGAGGACGTGTTCGCCTTGGTCCACGAGGCGCAGGGAGCCGGCGTGGAAACCGTTCGTCCGGGCGTTCCGATCCAGGACGTGGACCGGGCGGCGCGGGCGGTGATCGCCGCCGGCGGGTTCGGCGATCGGTTCATCCACCGGACCGGGCACGGGATCGGCAGAGAGGTCCACGAGCCGCCGTACGCCGTCGAGGGTGACCAGACCGTGCTGGAGCCCGGCATGACCTTCAGCGTCGAACCGGGCATCTACCTCGAAGGTCGGTTCGGCGTGCGGATCGAGGACATCGTCGCCGTGACCGACGACGGTGTCGAGCGGCTCAACCGGTCCTCGCGCGACCTTCGCGTCGTGGAGTAGCCGGCTCCCGGGCGCGTCCGAGCCGAGGATCAGTCGCGTGGTCGCACGCGAGTGCCCCCGGGAGTGTCCATCACCTCGAGGCCCATCCCGCTCAGCCGGTCGCGGATCTCGTCGCTCTTGGCGTAGTCCTTGGCCTCACGCGCCACGTCGCGCTCGGCCATGTAGGCGCGCATCTCGTCGGTCGGTTCCCACTCGGCGGTGGCCTCGCGCTCGAGATCCAGCCCGAGCACGGCGTCCCAATCGGCGAGGAGACGATATTTCTCGTCCTCGGGGACGGTGGTGGACGTCACCAGCTCGTTCACGACGACCACGGCGCTCGGCATCGACAGGTCATCGGCGAGCGCGTCGCGGAATCGTGTGTCCAGGGCGATCGCCTCGTCGCCGAGTTTCTCCGCTCCGGGCGCCCACTCCGCCATCCGTCGGCGGAGCTGATCGAGCCGCCGGTTCTGGCCCTCGAGCGCCTCCCAGCTGAAGTCCATCTCGCTGCGGTACTGCGTGCCGAAGCAGAGCAGGCGGTAGGCGAGCGGATCGATGCCGTGGTCGGCGAGGTCCGTGACGCGATAGACGTTCCTCGCAGACTTCGCCATCTTCTGACCGCTCATCTGCAGGAACCCACCGTGGACCCAGATCGACACGACCTGATGGCCGACCGCTCCTTCCGATTGCGCGATCTCATCCTCGTGGTGTGGGAACTTGTTGTCGTTGCCTCCGGTGTGGATATCGAATCGCTCGCCAAGGTGCTTCATCGACATCGCTGAGCACTCGATATGCCAGCCGGGGAACCCGTCACCCCAGGGGCTCGGCCACCTGAGGGCCCGGTTGGGTCCGGCCTTCTTCCAGAGGGCGAAATCCTCGGGGTGGCGCTTCGCAGGATCGACGGCGAGCTCCTGACGGTGTCCTGCGCGGAGTTGATCCAAGGTGTTGCCCGAGAGCTTGCCGTACCCCGGGAACGTCGTTACGTCGTAGTAGACGGACCCGTCGACCTCGTAGGCGTGCCCCTTGTCGATCAGGATGCCGATCAGATCGATCATCTCTTGGATGTGGTCCGTCGCTCGCGGATACAGGTCCGCGCGCTCGATCCCCACAAGATCAGCGTCCTCCAGGAACGCATCGGTGTACTTCACCGCGATCTGCGCTGCGGTGAGACCCTCGTCCGCCTCGGCGAGCTCCATCTTGTCGCGACCCGCGTCGGAGACCTCGTCGGTCATGTGTCCGACGTCGGTGATGTTCATGATCCACTCGACCGGCTTGCCCTCGTAGCGGAGGGCGCGGCGGATCAGGTCGCCGAGCATGAACGACCGCATGTTCCCGATGTGGATGTACCGGTAGACGGTTGGACCGCACGAATAGATCTTCACGGTCTGTCCGTCCACCGGAACGACCTCGTGGAGCTCGCGCGTCAGCGAGTCGTAGAGACGCATGCCGCGAGGATACCCAGCCTCAGCGCGGCGTCGCCGGTGTGTCCCCATCCGGTCGCGGCGCGATCGGCTGTCGATCAGAGGTGCCGGCGGGCACCGGCTCGGATCCGTGCCCGTTCGGCTCGGGCGGGAGCGCGGCGCGAGGGGGCGGAGGCATCGGCATCGGCATCGAGGTATCGACCCCCGAATGCTCCCGGTGTGCCTTCGCGGCCGCGTCGTGATAGCGCTCAAGCTCGTGACGGAATACCGGGTCCAGGTAGGCGCGACCGTCAACGAGCGATCCGGTGACTCCGTCGACGATGGCTGCGACGTCGTCTCCGGTGATCGTCTTGTGCGTCTCCAACGCGTGCGCCACCGCGAGGACCTCAGCCCGGTTGTCCGCGAGCAACCGGTAGGTCTCGTCGTACAGCTGGGCCAGTTTCGCGTCGACCTGCTTGCCGAACTCGGTGTCGAAGAGCGCTCGATCCGACCCCGTCTCCATGGGCTGCCCACCCCGCATGCCGCCGAGCGTCACGGACCGGGCGGCGATCGTGTCTCCCATCGCGTAGTAGGCGAGCATCTGTGTCGCGATCGTCGTCGCCCCCCGCATGTCGCCGCCGACCCCGGTCGAATGGTCCCCGTCGAAGAAGAGACGCTCTCCAGCGAGCGACGCGAGGAAGGTCATGATGTCGATGTCCCGCTCGGATCGCCATTCCACGAACTGGTCCTCGGGCGGGATCGACGACACGAACCCTCCGACGTCCCCACGCCGTTCGATCGTGGCGACATCGATCACCGCATGCTTGCGCAGGCGATAGGCCACCACCGCGTGACAGGCTTCGTGGACGGCCACCGCATGCCGCTCCCGCTTGATGTACTCGTGGTCGTCCGGGAGCCCGTGTTCCTTCAGCTGCTTCGCCATGACGATGTCGCGCCACGTGATCGTCTCGCGGCCGTCCCGGATCGCGATCACGAGCGCCTCATTGACGGTGTCCTTGATCAGCGCACCTGACGCGTACGGGGTGATCGTCGCGAGCTTGGTGATCTGCTCGGCGGTGAGCTCGTGCCGCACCTTGGCCAGGTAGTAGACGAACGTCGCCGTGCGGCCCTCGAGATGCGGGTATCCGACCTTGTAGATCCGGTCGATCCGGCCGGGTCGGAGCATGGCCTCGTCCAGCACGCCCGGTTGGTTCGTGGCGAAGATGTGCAGGATCCGGTACTTGGGTGGCGGCTTCGGCTTCATGCCCAGCGCGCGTCTGACCACCCGGTTCACGAACCCGCGCGGCTTCTTCAACCCATCCATCTCGGACAGCAGCGCTTGGAGCGTTCCCATACCCCCGCCGCCGTACCCGGGCATGATCATGCGTTCCTTCCGCGGACCCATCCCGTCCGGGACCGCGCCGAACACCACGTTCCTCCTGCCGGGCTCCGAAACGTAGCCGAGGCCGTTGCACGCCGGCGCCGTCGACCAGGCCGATCCGGGGCTGGGGTCGACGTTCCAGCCGCCCTGCGCGCTACCGCCGCGGTTCCCGAGCGAGTCGGCCTCGTCGAAGAAGACGATCACGCCGCCGTAGCGGGTGGCGAGCTTCCGGAGCTTCCGGTAGAGACCTTTGACCTTCAAGATCCCGACCCCGAAGAACATCGCCATGAACGCGCCCGGCTCCACGAAGACGAAGGGCTTGGCGGACTCGCCGGCCACGGCTTGCGCCATCAGGGTCTTGCCCGTGCCCGGCGGCCCCCACAAGAGGATCCCGCCGGGGACGTAGCCGCCACGGCTCTCGATCGACTCCGGGTTCTCCAGGAACACCATGTTCTCCTGGACGCGGTTGAGGACCGCGTCCTGCCCCTTCACGTCGGTGAACCGGGTCTCGATGTCGTCGGGCATGTACGTCTGGACGCCACCCTTCGACATGAACCAGAAGATCGCGACGAACTGCATGACGCCGATCGAGATGATGAAGACCACCTGCAGGATGCCCGGCAGCGCGTGCATCAGGAGCGCCGGCGCCCGCAGGACGCCTTCAACGACGCTCACCGATCGTTGTTCGGGACCGAAGACGTACGTGTGGGAGATGTAGCTCCCGACCACGAACAGGAAGAACAGGACCCAGAGCACCCGGCCGATCCGGAAACGTGTCCAGGGGTCGATCCGGTCCCGGGCGCGATCGCCCCGGCCCCAGATCCGGTTCCAGAACGCGTAGTACCGCTTCCAGTGCTCCGCGATCAGGTAGTGGATCTGCCGGATCAGCTCGAGCGAGAAGAGCACCAGGATCGCCGGGTACATCCTGACGGCGTAGTAGAGCGCGTCGTAGCGGGACATCCCCCCGATCAGCCGGAAGTACGCGCCCAGGACGAGGACGACCCAGACGGCCGCGAACAAGAGCAGGAGCTTGACGCGGTCCCACCACGGGAGCGGCTTCCGGGTGGTGCGCTCGCTCTCCTTCGGTCGGCTCGGGCGCTCCATCGGAGGCCGGTTCGCGATCAGGTCGTCGTTCGCCATGAGTTCACGATCCCATCGATCTGAGATTGGTAGACCTCGAAACAGTCTGACGTACAAGCGACGAAGAGGACAGACACGTGGTTCGTCGCGGGCGACATGATCACGGTCTGGTCGATCGTCACGGACGTCGAGATGCCGTCGCTGGTGGCCGAGGAGGGGAGTCGAACGCTGAAGGTGAGGTGCTCGCCGAACCCCCGTTGGTCGGAGATCGGGGTCTGGGTGATCACCTTCAGGACGGCGGGGTTCTTCGCACTCGTCTTGTCGAAGGGGAACACCCCGTTCCGGAGGTCCCGGATCGAGGTTTCCGCGATCTGTTCCTGCGTGAACTGCCGGATGTGCAGGAACCCGTACGGCGCCGAACCATCGAGGACGATCGACCCCGCGGCCAGCTCGTTCGGGTCGGGGGAGAAGACCTTCGCGTCGATGACCTCGGGACCCACGTTGAGCGGATTGCTCACGGCGAGCGGGTCCGTGACAACGTCGACCATCTGCCACCCGCGGGGAAGGGTCAGCATCGTGTCGTTGGGCAACCCGGACACGAGTGTCGCCGAGGGCGCCGTGCACGACGCCGCGATGACCAGGGTGCCGATCAGCGCCATCTGGTGTGTATGGACACGCATGACCGCTTCATTATCGGCTCGACGAGCGGGAAACCGCGAGGGAGCGGCTCAGGTCCTGATCGGGCGGTCCTCGAAGGGGATCGACAGCGCGATCGTCGTTCGGGTTGCGACGCCGACCTTCTCGCGGAGGAGCCGGATCAGATCCTCCAGCTCCCCGGTGGTTCTGGTCCGTACCTTCAAGATGTAGTTCGCCTCACCGGCGACGCTGTAGCAGTCCTCGACCTGCGGGAAGTCCGAGAGCCGCTCCGGCAGGTCGTCCGGTTGTTTCGGGTCCAGGGGGGTGGCCGCGATGAGCGCCGTGATGAAGAGCCCGACCGTCTCGGGGTCGATGATCGCGCGATAGCCGCGGATCACGCCCGCCTGTTCCAGCTTCCGCACCCGGTCGTGAACGGCGGAGGCCGATAGGCCCACGCGCTGAGCGACATCCGCATAGGTCGCCCGTGCGTCTTCCTGCAGGGCCGCCACGATCTCGAGATCGCGTTCGTCGAGCACCGGCACATCGTAGGGGACGAGGTCGGGGGAGGAGAAGCTCCCCCGGTCCGGGGATCGTCACGGCTCGTGTCGTGTGGTGGGATAGCGGCGACAGCGCCGACCTCCTCCGGTCGTATCAAGGAGGGCATGGCGATGCACCAGCGACCGGTCGGCTCGATCCGGTGGGAGCGGCACCGCAAGCCGGGGGGCGGCGATCGGTGGCTGGCGCGACTCGAACCGCGCGATGCACGGACGTTCCACCGTCTACTCCTGCCGCTCGTTCCGCGGATCGAACGCTCGATCGGACCGACCTCCTACGCCGTTCGCGCGGCCGCCGACGGAGGGGTCCGACCCTGGCCCGCAGCCCGATCCGCGTGGCGACGCGCGGTCCGGCGTTCGATCGTGCAGCCGCCGAGCTCGATCGTGATCGTGAGCGATGTCCGCGACTGCTACCCCTCGGTGGGGGAGCGGGCGCTCGAGACCGTCGGCTGCTGGGGCGAGCTCGGATCGTTCCTGCAGGCTCTGGCGGACGCGGGCGTCCGTGGACTGCCGGTCGGTCCCGAGCCGTCGGCGATCATCGCGAACGGGGTCTTGGCCCATGCCGACCGCGCAGCCGCGGCGGCCGGCTGCCGCCCGATCCGGTGGGTCGATGACGTGGTGTTCGCGGCAGCCGGCCGCCGCCCCGCCATCCGCGCGTTCGATGCCTGGCGGCGAGGCCTCGCCGAGCTCGGGCTCGAAGCGCACGACGGCAAGACCCGGATGTTCACGGACGTGCGTGAGGCGCTCTTCACGATCGGCACCTCGGGAGGTTCCGGCGTCCGACGCGGTGACCATGGCATCATCCCGGAGCCGTGAAGACGCTCTACCGCGCGTCCCGTGTCTATACCTTCGGTCATCCCCCGACGGGGGAGTGGCTGTTGATCGATGGGCGACACGTGCAGCGGGTGGGGAGCGGCGAGCCGCCGGCGGCCGACCGCACGGTGGAGCTGCCCGGGACCACGATCCTTCCCGGGTTCATCGACACCCACGTGCACCTGACCGCGACGGGCCTGTCGATGTCCAACGAAGACGTGGTGGCGGCGCGTTCGAAGGGCGAGCTCCTCGCGCTGGCCGCCGGTCGGGCTGCCGGTGACGACGAGCCGGTGATCCTCCTGCAGGGATTCGACGAGACCCGGTGGGATCGCCCGGACCACCCCACGCTCGAGGAGATGGATGCCGTCACCGGCAAACCACTCGTGATCCGAAGGGTGGACGGGCACGTGGCGCTGGCGAACTCCGCCGCGCTCACCTTCGCCCAGGTGCACGACGCGGAGGGGTTCGGGCGCGACGGCGAAGGGAACCCCACGGGACGGGTGACCCGTTCCGCGAACGCCCGGCTGGGTCGTTGGCTCGCCGAGTCGCGGTCCGAGCACCGTATCGAGGAGCTCCAGCTCGCCGCCGCTGGGCTTGCGGCGTCGGCCGGCATCACGAGTCTGCATGAGATGTCGATGCCCCACGAGGACGGGGAACGCGACGTGGAGGTCTTCCGCCGGCACCGGGAGAGGCTGCCGGTCCACGCGATCGCGATCGTCGCAACGATGGACGTCCCCCGCGCGATCGAGCTCGGTCATGATGCGATCGGCGGCGACCTCCCTGCGGACGGATCTATCGGGGCGCGGACGGCCGCGCTGTTCGCCCCCTACGCCGATCTGGACGCCACCGGCGTGACCAATTACGACGACGACGAGCTCGCAGGGTTCTTCCACGATGCGCACATGGCAGGCTTGCAGGCCGGGATCCACGCGATCGGCGATCGCGCGATCGAACAGGTGCTCTCGTCGTGGGAGCGGATCTACGTCTCCCTCGACTCGCGGGAGCGTCGTCATTTCCGCGCGCGACGTCATCGCGTGGAGCACTTCGAGATGCCGACCGCGCACCAGGTCGAGCGGGCGGCGATGCTGGGGCTGGCCGTATCGGTACAGCCTGCGTTCGACCGGGCGTGGGGAGCCGCCGGCGGGCTCTATGCGATCCGTGTAGGGCCCGCGCGAGCGGCCGCGATGAACCCGTTCCGGACGATGCTGGAGCGCGGGGTCGTCCTCGGGGCCGGCTCGGATGCCCCGGTCACGCCGCTCGATCCATGGCTCGCCGTAGCGGCGATGGAGATGCATCACGACCCGGGGCAACGGCTGGAGCGCGCCGCGGCGATCCGCGTGCATACCGTCGGCAGCGCTCGCTTAGCACATCAGGAGGAGAAGAAAGGTCTGCTCGAGCCCGGGTATCACGCGGACTTCGCCGGCTACGACGTCGACCCGTTCGAGCGGGACGAGATCGAGGGCCTCCGACCGACCCTCACCGTCTCGCTCGGACGTGAGGTCTATGCGCGATGAGGGCCACCGTCCCCACCGAAGTCGTTTGTCACTCTTTCTGACCACCGGGGGTTGACCGGCCCACGGAGCGCCCGATACCGTTCGCGCTGCGTCACCGCCCCGGCGGAGGCGCACGAGAACCCAAGAGGCTGAGTAGAGAACGCGGCGCCCCGGCGTCGCGGCCCCAAAGGTCCCTTGGGTTCTCATCTTTTTCCTGTGCCTCGGGGCGCCGGGATGGGAATGCCGAGCCCCTTAAGCGCGTTGACCGCGTGCGCGCCTTTCCGTGGTTGCATCCGCGCGAGCGAGGTGTAGGATGCGCGCGCTTGGCGGGGGGTTGGGGGCCTCCCACGGCACAGCGAGGGAAGATCCAAGATGCCCGAGAACATCGACGACGTAGACGAACACGTGGACGAAGAGGTCGAGGTCGCTCTCGAGGACGACGAGGCTCTCGAAGACATCGAACCCACGCCTGAGGAGCTGGCGGAGGCCACGGTGCCCCCGGAGCCGGGCCTCGAGAACGTGGAATCCATCCAGGATCTGCTGGCCAAGCAGGAGTCCCAGGATGGGCAGGAGGAAGCGGCCGACGACGAGGATGAGGCCACGGCAGCGACCTCGACGCGCGACGAGCGGCTCGAACCCCTCGACGCCCGGGTCATCCCGATGCAGGCGACGGAGTTCATGTGCAAGAACTGCTACCTGGTGAAACATCGGAGCCAGCTCGCGGACAAGCGCAAGATGCTCTGTCGCGATTGCGCCTGAGCGACCCGTCGCCCGTCCCGTTCCCGGCCGCACTCGCCCTCACCGTCGGGGGCGGACTGCTGCTGTTCCTTGCTTTCCCGCCCGCCGAGCTCTGGCCGCTCGCGTTCGTGGCGCTCGTCCCCTTGCTGTGGTCCCTTCGGGGTGCGGGGCCCGGACGCGGGGCCGTGCTCGGCTTGGCGTTCGGGTTGGCCTTCTTCGGCGCAACCCTGTACTGGATCTTCTTGTTCGGTGCCCTCGCATGGTTCGCCCTGACGGCTCTCTCGGCGACCTCGATCGCGCTGGTCGGTGCCGTCGGTCCATCCCTGCTCCGCGACGGCCGGCCTCTCCGGTCCGCGATCGGGTTCGCTTCCCTTTGGACGGCGGTCGATTGGATCCGGGGCATGTTCCCGCTCGGAGGGTTCACCTGGGGGAGCGTCGGGATCTCCCAGGTCGACGACCGGACGCTCCTCCCGCTCGCGACGATCGCGGGCGTGTGGGGGGTCACCTTCGTCGTCGTCGTGGTGAACGTCCTGTCGTTCGAAGCGCTCGCCGGCAGGCGGCGTGCCGGGGTCCGGCGGGCCGGGCTCGCCGTCGCGGCGCTCGTGCTCGTCCTTGCCCCGATCGTGGTGCCCTTCTCGGAACCGAACGGCGATCCGCTCGAGGTGGCGGTGGTCCAGATCGACGTGCGGCCGCCCCCGAACACATCTGCGCTACAGGAGGACCTGCTCGTCGCGCGCAGGAACATCGCTCTGGACCGGACCCTCGTGGGCTCGACGCCGCGACCCGACCTCGTCCTGTGGGGGGAGGGGGCGCTGGACCCGGGTGCCTCGAGCGACCCGGCGACGATGGCCGCCGTCCAGCGCGTCATCGGGGACGTCGGGGTTCCCACCGGGGTCGGAGCGGTCATGAACGATCCGGACCGGCAGCAACGAACATCGGAACTGATCTTCGGGCCCGACGGATCCCGCATCGACCGGTATGACAAGGTGCACCTCGTCCCCTTCGGCGAGTACGTCCCTTGGCGCTCCAGGCTCGAGTGGATCGGCGCCACCCATCAGATCCCGGTCGACCGGACGCCGGGCAGCTCGGTGCACACGGTCGACGCACCGGGCCTGCCGCCGTTCGGCACGCCGATCTGTTACGAGAACTCGTTCCCCGCCATCCCGCGCGCGTTCGTCCGCGATGGCGCCAGCTTCCTCGTCGTGCCGGTGAACAACGCTTCCTACGGCTTCACCGCCGCGTCGGACCAGCACCTGCAGATGAGCCGGATGCGAGCCGTCGAGACGGGCAGATGGGTGGTCGATGCGGCGGTCTCGGGGGTCTCGGCGTTCATCGATACGCACGGGCAGCTGTTGAGCCGCACGGGACTGTTCCGGCCCGGCATCCTGCGGGCGCAGATCCGGAGCTCGACGACCACGACCGGGTTCGTCCGCTGGGGGGACTGGGTGCCGATCCTCGCGATCGTCTTGGTCGTGATCCTGTTCCTCGCCCCGCGTCGACGCCGGCAGCTTCCGGCCGCGCCCGAGCCGCTCCCCGCTTCGCCGCGCACGTTGGTCGTGCTGCCGACGTTCAACGAGCGCGACACCATCGAGCGGGTGATCGCGGGTGTCCTCGAACGACCCGAACATCCCGACCTGCTCGTCGTCGACGATTCTTCCCCGGACGGGACCGCGGAGCTCGTCCGTCCGATCGCCGGTCGCGATGACCGCGTCCGGTTGCTGGAGCGTCCCCCTCGATCAGGGCTGGCGAGCGCGTACCTCGAGGGATTCACCACGGCCCTCCGAGAGGGCTACGACCTGGCTGTCGAGATGGACTCGGACCTGTCGCACGACCCCTCGGAGCTGTCCCGTCTGCTCGATGCGGCTCGGCAGCACGACCTCACGGTCGGGAGCCGCTACGTCGCGGGCGGATCGGTCAGCAACTGGAGCCGGGCCCGTGTGGCCCTCTCGAGAGGGGCGAACGCGTACTCCAGGGTCATGTTGGGACTCCCGATCCACGACGCCACAAGCGGATACCGTGTCTATCGGCGAGAGCTCCTGGAGGAGCTGCTCCGAACGCCCTTCGCGGGCGCCGGGTACGTCTTCCAGATCGAGCTCGTGATGCGCTCGGACCGTGCAGGCTTCGATGTCGGCGAGGTTCCGATCACCTTCCGGGAGCGTGAGCACGGCGAATCGAAGATCTCGCGGTCGATCGTCGTCGAGGCGCTTTGGATGGTGACCCGGTGGGGCCTCTCGGCGCGCCTGGGGCACGGTCCGGCAGCCTGGACCGGCCGATCCGCCCAACGCCGATAATGTACATTATGTCACCTAGCGGGGTGAGCATAGGCGCGAGGGGCTCCCCGGCCGTTCGAGCCGCCCGTCGATGTGATCGCGAGGTCGTTGCATCACCCTGGTTCGCCTGCGAACGTGTGTGGCCGCGAAGATCCAAGGCCGCGCAACGGGTTCGGACCGCAGAGGCGTTCTCGCACGCCGGAGGTTGCCCGCCGGGGTTGCGCGCCGGTCCCCCCGGGCCGGTGTAGCAGCGGTCAGGGCGAGACAACGTGGGGAGGATCAGGTTGGTACGGCACGCGGGATCCCGCCGGATCCGGAGAGCGGCGATCACGCTCGGCGCCACGGTGGTAGGGCTCGCGCTGACGACGTCCGTCGCCGGAGCCCTCCTCGCGACGCCCGACGTCACCGTGGCGGCGGCCGCCTCACCGGGCGCGCTCGCTCCGGGAACATCGTTCACCTGGACGCTCGTCGCGCGGAACAGCGGTGCAGCGACCGCGCACGACGTGGTCATTTCGAGCTCGCTGCCGCCGGGGGCCAGGTTGGTCTCCCCTCCCCCGGCCTGCCTCGTGGGGTCCGCGCTCCGGTGTTCCCTGGGCGACCTCGAGCCGGGCGCGGGCGTACGCACCGATCTCCACCTGTCCATCCAACCCGGCACGTGCGGGGAGCTCCGGAGCGTCGTCTCGATCAGCGCCTCGGATGAGCCCCCCGTCGCTCGCAACGATGACACGGCCGTCGCGTCGACTTCGGTCGACTGCTCCGCCGCCGCGCTCGACGCCGCCACGACGCTCGGCCTCCCGGCGCCCGACCTCGTGGTCGATGCCACCTCCGATGCGGCGGGACCCATCCGCAAGGGTCACGCCGTCAGGTACTCGCTGACGGTCACCAACGCAGGCGCGGGCGCCGCGCACCACGTGGTCGTCACGGACCGACTGCCGTCCGGGGTGGAGCCCATCAACCTCCTCCCGAAGATGGATGGCGGGAGTTGCTCGGCCGTCGGCTCGACCGAGGGGCGAGCAGCGTTCACGATCATCTGCGTTCGATCGGCTTTGGATGCCGGCGCCAGCGCCGTGGTGACGATCGATATCCGGGTCGGCGCCGACCGGCCCTGTGGACCGATGCGCAACCGCGTCACCGTTTCGGCGAACGACGAGCCCGGACCGCCCGAGCGAACGACTTCGCGACGCATGGGGATCAGGTCTTGTGTGCGCCATCGATCCACGTCAGCGCGCGGGGTCCCCGAGCTGCCCGGGTCGGCGACCACGTTCGTTCCGTCTTCGCGGTCACCAACGACGGCGAGGTTGCTCTGCACGGGCTCTCGCTCCGAGGGACCGGATGTGTCGTCTCCCATCCCCGCCACCCAGGGCCTCTCCGACCGGGGCACGAGTGGTCCGTCACCTGCGTGCGAGCGATCGGGGCCCAGAGCCCCGATCGCATCGCCATCGTGGCGCAGGTCGCGGCCCTGACGCCTGAGGGTGCGTTGATCCACGACGCGACGGCGACCCGGATCCGCGTGATCCACCCAGGCATCTCCGTTGCGGCCCAGACTTCCGCGACGTCCGGACGCCCCGGCGACGTGGTGACCTATACGTTCGTGGTCAGGAACACGGGCGACAGCGTGCTGCGCGGGATCAGCGTCGTCCAGGACCGCCTCGGGCTCGTCCGGCATGTCGGGGTCCTCCCGGCGGGCGGCGCCGTCCGGCTCACCTCGAGCGAAGCGCTCTCGGGGGTTCCCGCGACGCTCTTCGTCTCGACGACCGCCATGGGTACGGACCTGTCGGGGGCCCGGGTTTCCGCACGAACCACGACGCGCCTCACCGTGCTCGCGGCGCTCGGCGGGACGGGTCACGGCGGGACGGCCTTCACCGGGTCAGACGTGGCGCGGGCGGGTGCAGCTGCGCTCGCCCTGCTCGGGCTTGGCTGCGTTGCGCTTCAGGTGGGATCGCGCGGACGCAACCTTCCCCTCAGCCGATAACCGTACGCATCCTCACCCTCCGCCTCGGAGCGGTCTGGACACCTCGATGCTTCAGTCCGTCGTTCTGAGGTCCCTGACCTGCGCGTTTGGCAGACCAGACGGCGTCCTCCACACTTCGGGTCCGCATAGCCGAACGGACTACGTCTCCTGGGGGGCGGGGGGTCAAGGCTTTCGTCCAATGGCATCCCCCGAGGAGGAGGCGTAGCTTCTCTGAGGGGACTGCGGTAGGCCCGATAGGTGTCCACCGCCGGCCCTACGGGCGTATCGGTCAGATCGGCCACAGAAGCGGCCACGAAAGCTGGGGGTTCGGAGATGGGTACTCGGTCAAGAACCGGTCGAACGCGGAGCGCCCGCCGGGGCGCCTTCACGTCGTTGTTCTGTTTGTTGCTCCTGTTATCCGTCGCGTTCGGTCAGGCGGGGCTGACTGCATGGGCGGGGGGCCTCTCGTTGTCGATGGGACAGTCGAAGGCCGGGAGCGGTTCCGTCGCGAAGGGCTCGACGTCGGGGTCCACGGCCCCTGCCCTGACGACGGCAGCGTCGACCTCGCTCAACGTCAACCTCGACCAGTTCGCCAACCAGCAGGGTCAGGGATGGCAGAACGGTGACCTCAACGGGAACAACTCCACCTACGGCGAAGGCGACGTGGTCCCGTTCCGCCTGGCGATCGAGGGCCTCACGGCCGGGCAGCACACGATCCACCTCAACTATGACTTCTTGACGGGCGGAAGCGAGGCCTACGACTTCCTCGCGACCTGGAACGTCACCGAGAACCCGAACAAGTGCGCGGACCCCAACTCGGGGGGCGCGTCGTCGCACTGCCCTAACAGCCTCGGTGCTGCTGACACCCACGCGTTCCCCGGCGACTCCTTCTCCCCTGCCGTGAGCCCCGGGCTCACGGTCAACGGCGCGATCGCCTTCGCCGGCGTCAGCCGGAACCTGACGATGTACGGCGGGACGGTCGACGGCATCACCGCCCCGGCACACGCGTCCGGCAAGGGCGACATGGTCGTGACGTTCACGACCACGAGCGACTGGGCGTTCTTGCTGTGGGGCGCGCACATCGCGCAGTCGGCCTACTGGAACGAGTCCAACGGCGGAGCCGCCAACGGCGCCGCCACGATCAGCGGTGCCCCATGGCACATGCGGACGCAGCAGCTCGACAACAGCTCGAACAAGAACCAGGACCGAAGCATCCAGCCGAGCGCCATCGCGGTGGTGCAACCCAACATCTCGGTCACCAAGACCGCGGACCAAGGGACGATCAACGCCGGCGATACCGCCGCGTTCACGATCGTCGTGACGAACAACGGTCCCGGCACCGCCAACAACGTGACGCTCAACGACCCGCTGCCGGCAGGCGTCGCCTGGTCGATCGACCCGCCCGTCACAGGGTGCGCGATCACGTCCGGCACCCTGAGCTGTACGTTCGCCACCCTGGACGAGGGCGCGTCGAAGACGATCCACGTCTCTGGCGTGACCGACGCCCAGGACTGCGGCACGCTCTCGAACACCGCGACCGTGGCTGCGGACAACGAGGGATCGGACCAGACGGACAACTCCGACACGGCGACGATCACCGTGAACTGCCCGAACCTGACGATCACCAAGACGGCTGATAACGCGTCGGTGAACGCCGGCTCGGACATCGGGTTCACGGTGACGCTCTCGAACGCTGGACCTGGTTCCGCGTCCGGGGTCTCGATCTCCGATCCGCTGCCGGGTGGCACGGGGGTGGATTGGTCGATCGATTCCAACACCCCGGCCAACAGCTGCTCGATCACGGGCACCGCGCCGACCCAGACCCTTACTTGCGGGCCGGCCACGATCGCCTCGGGCGGGAGCATCACGGTGCACGTGACCTCCCACACCACGGGAGGCAGCTGCGGCACCTACGACAACACCGCGTCGTTCACCACCACCAACGACGGGACCGGGAACGATTCGGCCTCGACGACCGTGAACTGCCCGAACCTGACGATCACCAAGACGGCCGATGCCGGGTCGGTGAACGCCGGCTCGGACATCGGGTTCACGGTGACGCTCTCGAACGCCGGACCTGGTTCCGCGACCGGGGTCTCGATCTCCGATCCACTGCCGGGTGGCACGGGGGTGGATTGGTCGATCGATTCCAACACCCCGGCCAACAGCTGCTCGATCACGGGCACC
>Ga0070703_10000313_pt1 | contig 22089 bp, 20 predicted proteins | sample KBSK5251metaG_FD_65453 | JGI IMG/M metagenome (GOLD analysis project Ga0070703, IMG submission 65453) | Corn, switchgrass and miscanthus rhizosphere microbial communities from Kellogg Biological Station, Michigan, USA - KBS K5-25-1 metaG | ecosystem: Host-associated > Plants > Roots >... | reverse complement strand
AGCTGACGCCTAGTCCAAGAAAGAGATAGTTCATCATCCGAAATGGCGACAGTCGCTGCACCTTCGGTTGTTTCTGCTCAGGTTGTTGCACGATAATTCCTAGTTATCTCAACCAGATGGCGAACAGTTAGCGAAGACCGATCCAACGGATCGAATCGAGGACGATCTAGGGACCGGACAGTTCTATTTCATTTCGATTGACGAATGCGTTGGCCCGGCCCAAGGCGTTTTGATCGTGAGTTCGACCGGAACCTAATCAAGCAAACCGCTTGAAAACTACCACTACTAGCTATTAGACTCGGCAGCGATTATATATCACCTCTCACACGACTCAAACAGCTTTGCTATTTTTCGCAGGGCAACATTCTAGTTGTGCCCTGTACGGAGTGGTCTTGCCGCGTACGGAGTGGTGGTGCTATGCGCCTCGAGCAGGCTTGTGCTGAGTTTCTCAGTGGCTATTTTTCAACACATGACCGGCGAAAAAAGACTGAAGCCGCTTACCAATTAGATTTATCGCAGTTCGCGAGCTTCGCCGGCGCCGGAACCGACTTTCTGTCATTAGACGGAACACTCGTTGAGCGGTGGGCGGCACATCTCCGTCAGGAAGACTACTCCCCGGCTTCCATCCGACGAAAGATGGTAGCGCTCAGGGTCTTTACATCGTACTGGGTGCGAAGGGGGGTTTTATCCGAGTCACCATTCTGGCGAGTAAAGCTCAGCTACGGACACATCGAACAACTCCCGCGAAGCTTGACTGAACGCGAGATGAGAGCACTGCTTACGCGTGCCTGGCGTAACTGTGCCGCAATTGAACCCGGCGTTATCATTGACGAAAAGTTACGCCCTTCAAGCCGGTCTCCCCTTAGCTATCGTGCACTCAGGAACTTGGCAATCGTCGACCTTCTCTTTGCCACGGGGATGCGTGTTGGTGAGGTTTCAGCATTAGACATTCGAGACTTTTTTCTGAAGGAAGCGACCTTTAGAGTCCACGGAAAAGGCGGAAGGGATCGCCTTGCCGTTATAGTTGATACAGCAACGGTAAGAATTCAACGTTCTCATATCGAAGCGCGTTCAAAAATCAAAACCACAAGTTCGGCGCTATTCGTAAACGCTGACGGCGGCCGACTTTCCACTCAAGGAATCACGAAGATGATTGCTCGGCTGAGACGAGAAGCCCGTATTCGACGTCATATTACGCCGCATATGTTGAGGCATACCGTCGCAACGTTACTATTGCGCAATGGTGCAGATATTCGAATCGTACAAGAGTTCTTGGGCCACAGGTCAATTGTAACGACACAACGCTACACGCACATAACTATGGACCATATGGCGCGAGTTCTACGCAAGCGTCATCCCTCGATCAAACTAAACGCCAAGTTAGTCAAGCTAACTGCCTAATCTAGTTTCGCCCTTGTTCGTAAAACTATCGGCGGTTCATTCTACGCAAGGTTGTCAATTCGGTTGATCTGCAACTCCATATAGCCGGTTTAGTGCACCGAAACTATCCCAAGCCTCATTTTCTGAATCTCCCGCTCGCCCAAAAATTCAAAAGCAATCTGATACCAAAGTTTTCTTTTGCCCCGTACAAACCGTGGTCCAAAAACGTAGGATAGAAATGAACTGCAATGTACGCTTGCTTGTAGCCTGGATGAATGGCTTCAATAAGTTCCAGGCTTTGCTCTCCAATCCAAATCCACATATTGATCAGGAGCGAAATAAGGTGGAGCCCGCCAAAGCTTCTTAAAGAAACAGAATTCGTTTTCTGATCATTCGCCTAGCATCGTTGATGCTGAACAGTGCAATTCGGCATGCGGTTTAACTTGCAAAGTTTGCTATCCTGCGTAATACAAGCATTTGGCTTTGTAAACTGAGAATATTGCTTGCGGCAAAATTGGCGTTAAGTCTATGCTGCACAGTCCAGAAGGTCGCCTTGCAATGTTTACGTCGTGGGGACCTTCGAAATCCAGGCACACTAATACTAGGAGCCAGTGACATCAATCATTGGCAATAGATTTTCTTAACTTGATTTTCGGGACGGACTGAACGCGCTAGAACAGCATTAGAACGTTCAACGCGATTTCAGCTAGTGCCAACTCCACTGATGGTGCCTCTAAAACAGGTGGACCGTTCATGATCCCTGGCGCAGTCGAGCCATCCAGGATCGAGTCGTCCTGAGCACTTTGAGTGGCGGAAGCGCATGGTGGTCCGCCCATGATGCCTGGAGCGGGACAATCAGCCCAAGCGGTCAGTCCGAGGGCGCACGTCAAGAAGACGACGGCGCTCAATCTCTTTGGATTAAGCATGCTTTTCTCCTTATCCGAGTGGTTTTGTCGTTACGAGTGTCGCAAACGGGCATAAAGATGCGGGTTTTCAAAATGCAGTCCGGCCCCAAAGCGGAGCCGAAAGCATACCGTTTCTCGATGCAAGCAGTTTATCACCTACGTAGAAAGGCGAGACCTCACATGAACTTAGGAACCCAACTGGTGACGGGCAAAGCAATCAGTGGAGTTGCACGGATTGAGCAAGCACAGTACTGCTGCTCTCTAGCGAAGCAGCTTGAAAGGGCTGGCGAGTTTGAAGCGGCGCGCGAGGCGTTAAGCGCGTTTTGGCCTGAGCTCGGGGAACAACCGATAGTGGAAGGACTCGATCGCCAAACTACCGCTGAGGTCTTACTTAGACTTGGGGCGCTGATGGGATGGCTTGGCGGCGCGAAACAATCTCAACGGCAAGAGCGAGCGAAGGACCTGATTACGAGGAGCATCGAGATCTTCACGGAACTTAGCGAGCCGGATCAAGTGAGCGAAGCGCAATCCGATCTTGCGCTATGCTATTGGCGCGAAGGTGGATTTGATGAGGCACGCGTTAATCTAGTTGAGGCGTTGGATCGTGTGCATGATGAGAATCGCGACTTGAAGGCAATGATTCTCATTCGCGCAGCCGAAGTCGAGAGGAGCGCCGGTTGTTTTAATGACGCGCTGAGGTTCCTTGAAACGTCTGCTTCACTCGTCAATCAGAGCCACGAATCTTCGTTGAAAGGAAGTTTTCATCTTACCCTCGCCAGTGTGCTATATCAGCTAAGCGTTGCACAGGGTCGTGTGAATTATCGAGATAATGCTTTAATCGAATATGCCGCGGCCAGTGTTCACTTTGAGCAAGCAGGACACATGCGCCAGTTGGGTCGTGTCGAAAACAATCTCGGCTTTCTCTACCAAAGCATAGCCAGGTTCCCCGAGGCTCACGAACACATCAGTCGCGCTCGCGACATCTTTATGTCGCTAGGCGACGAAGGACACGTTGCGCAAGTCGATGATACCCGCGCACGCGCCCTTCTCGCCGAAGGCCGTTATCGCGAAGCGGAACGGTATGCGCGTGCGGCAATAAAGACACTCGACAGGGGTGACAAATGTTCTTTGTTGGTAGAGGCTCTCACCACGCACGGAGTTACGCTAGCGCGTTTGAGAAACTATTCCGCTGCGCACTCGGAGCTGAACCGAGCCATCGAAGTTGGCGAGAACTGTGGGGATCTGGAAGGAGCGGGCCGCGCAAAGCTGAGCATCATTGAGGAGCTATCGGGCCAAACATCAGCCAGTGAAATGGCTTCTATTTATACGTCTGCGTTAGAAATGTTGAAGAGATCGCAGGACCCTTCTACAACACAGCGGCTGTTTGCCTCTTCCGCGACAGTCATCGAGACATTTCAGGCTGAAGAGGTTCAGGGTGCAGCCTTGAAACCAGAAAGTTGGGAAGGCTTTTCTTTTAGGAGAGAACTGCATGGGTTCGAGAGGGCTCTGCTCGAACGGGCGCTGAGGGATGCAGGCGGGTCAGTAACTATAGCCAGTCGCCTTCTCGGATTCAGGCATCATCAGAGTCTAATCTCATTAATAAACACACGACATCAAGAGTTGCTCCAAACGCGGTCGGTAGTTCGGAAGAGGAGACGGCATATAGTCTCAAGGCCTAAAGCTGGGAAGAAGCTAGGGACATCCAACGCAAAACCAGATGCAAGACAAGTCTTCGTGTTACACGTTGAGGACGACAAACAGGTCGCACACGTAATTAAGGATTTTCTCAATTCAGAGGGAGTGCAAGTCGACGCATGTGGAAACGGAATGACCGCATTAAGAATACTCACGGGTGACGCTCGCTATGATGTAGTGATCGTCGACAACGATTTGCCGGGAGTTAGCGGTCTTGAATTAGTGCGGCGAGTCCGCAAAATCACTCATCGTCGCAAAACGCCGATCATTATGCTCTCCAGCGATGACATCGAAACCGAAGCTTGGCGCGCCGGTGTCAAGGAGTTCTTACGAAAACCGAAAGACATAGAACGCGTCGCGCCGACGGTCGAGAGATTGTTAACAAGAGCAAAACGCAAGTCACATTGAAGGCTGAGATCCGGTTATGCGGCACGGACTCCCGCTCTAGCGACTCGGAGTGACCAGTGCTGCGGGGCCGTCGTGAGAAAAGTGGGGTGGCTCGGCGGCCTCAGGCTTGCGGAAAGGTTGATCAATAGCTAGAGGAGACTTCGGAGACTATTTGACGAGGACGTGAAACAGAACGAGCTGAAGGCTTTCGAGTGTTGAGTGCGTAAAGCGCACCATTAAAAGCCAACCCAGTTACGGATCTTCATTAAGTCGCGCATGACCTACTCAGAATACTTGACCCGAAGATGAAGCGTGGAATATAGAGTTGGGAAATTGTTGCTTCCTGAATTCTCGGGAATAAAAGAGAACTGATTAGGCGCTCACTCGCCCGAACCATTTTTCAGAGCTACAGGCGGTTTTATCTGGCCGTCTTATGACTCCATCCCAAAACGTGAATTGTACTCAGCAGGTGCTGCGCACCTGAAAAAAGGACACGACACCCCCAGGTTTGAGCTGTCGCGTTTCTCATCGTTCCTCGTGTACAAAACACTTTCTCGTTTTGTCCAGTTTGGCAAGTCAATTTTTGTTAGGCGGCGCGTTGCGCCGCCTAACAAATTCAATCTTCTCCCGCACCTGAATTCTTCCGCTATCACGATGCTGTTCATGTAAAACATACTAAAGCGCGAATCGGACGGTCATCCGATAATCGAGCATTACGTTGTCGGCGCGCTAGCGTGTGTTAGAAGTTGCTCGTCGGCTAAGACTCGCTCATGGCCGTTGCGCCTCCAACGTAATGACGATTATCGTACGCCCGCTTCATTGGTTCTCCCCCTTGCGCCCGCTACGCTCGCCGGCTCGCGCACTCGCACGGCTCACTTCGCTAATGCCCCCGCTGGGGGCTGGCGCGTATTCTTCGTATGCCTAGCAGTCTTCCGAACTCCCGGCGATATGACTTCGCGATTTTCAATCCAGCCGAGACGGTGCGCTCGTTGTTTGCTCCAGCCCATTAATTCAAGAATTCCGACCACCCCGGCATCTGCGAACATCGCTGCGGCGGTCAGACGCAATGTCTTAGCCGTGCAGTGTCCCACACCGGCACTCGCACAACCACGATTGATCGTATTGGTAATGAATTTATATGTAATAGATTTCTGGTGTTTAGCCCCGCGCGGTGTTATTAACACGTACTTATTGCTCGTGCCTTTGAGAATGCGCGAGCGCCATTCATCGACTCTGGCCAGCAGTGGCGTCAGCCACTCAAGGTCGAACTCGATCTTTTTTTCAACCCGACCTGTCGAAAGATTGCCCCGAGATGGCTCACGCTCCGGAACGATAATGCAACGAGCCACTGACAACTTCTGAACTTGTCCATTCTCGTCTATCGGCAGCCGCGTGCGCATTAGTTCCCACACCGAACAGGTGTGAAAGAGAATTAAATAAAAGACGAAGGCTTCGATCGGATTTGCCGTCTCTGAGGCGACATACTTTGCTATTTGCTTTATGACGTGATCTGGATAATGTCGAAACGTCTGGGGGTGACAAGGAATTCTGGTGATCGTCTCGCTAGTAAGACCTACTCCAAGAGCCCAACGCAAGAGACCCTGAACGTCATTGCACATTGCTCCGACTGCCCGGTTCGTATGCCATATCGTCTTTGCCATGCCCACGCTACAACGAGGGCAGTTAGGAGTTTCGCCATATATATCGTACGCAGCCTCCGTGTCACAATCAGAGCAAGTCCACTGCCACCGGTAAAACTGTTCAAATTCTTCAAAAACAAAGTCAGTGACTTTGTTAAGGGCAGGGTCCCGCCGTTGACACCATTTGAGAAACTGCTTGGTATTAACAAGCCTGGTATAAGTCGTAAAGGGCGAAAAGCTCACCCGCTTCATCCAGTCAGCATGATCGGACATTTCTTTTCGCCATTGCTCTGGCATCTGTTCGATCAAATTTTCTATTCTTTTTCGTCCGAGGTAGGACTTCCGATCCTCGAGGTTTCCCAGTGCTACCTGAATATAAGCAAGATCCCAAAGGCACGAGCGAATTCGTTGCGCCCGCGCTCGGTTCCCGCCGTTAAGTGACGGAATGTTCTCATCGAGCCATTCCCAAGTTAGAGGTTCTGGCAAGGAAATGTTTTCGAGGAAGGCGGTAAATATGCTGAATCGCCTCCTCATTTCCTCATCGACTGCGTTCCAATCAATCCTTTCAACCAACTGCATCAAGTAAGCGTGATTAGGACCGCGATAGTCATTCAGAAGTTTTCGCAAGCTTCCACCGGCAAGGCGATCTTGGTAACAGCTCAGACACAGCGGGCCATTCTTCTTTAATGCGATAGGTTTCTCTTTGCCACAATCGACGCAGCGCGCGACTTCATTTTTTCGTGTCAGAACGCACTGTCGACAAATGTTCTCATTCAGGTACGCCGAACGCTTTAGCTCGTGGCATCTCTTACACCTGACTTTTTGTTTGAGCGCTTCCAAACGACTACGCTGGTAGCGCTTCTTGTGACATTCAACGCAATATCCGTCCCTCGGATCGATTCGCGTAGGAGTTCCGCAATTGGAACAGGCACCTTGAGCCGTTGTATTTATCCTCAAGTACGCGCTCTTCGTTGAATCCGCCTTTGCGACTACGGATATGGAGTGTTCAGTGGTGTCTTCACATCTTCCGCAAACAGCTGTGCCGGATCGGTTCCGGTGACGACGCTGGCAACGGACACAAACGACAATCCGCGTTTTAGTATCGGGCTTAGACATATGCTTACCTGCTGATTTGGGAGTGTAAGTTACTCGCACTCATGAATTGGAAATTGAAAGGGATCTGGGAACTCATCTTCCGCAGAGTCTAAGAGTTGTGAGCCGCGGCGTTTTGGATCTGGTTCCATTACGCACAAATCATTCAGCGTACAGTCAAGCGCGTTGCAAACAATTTGCAACGTGCTCAGATGTAAGGACCGTGGTTTCTCCTTTATTAGGCTACATACCGCCGGTAACGATAGTGGTAACCCGTGTTCAGTGAGCAGAGCTTGGAGATCTACTGCTCGATGAACATTTCTTCGAAGCAACATTTCCCTACGTAGGTGCCAGTGGAAACTCATCCTTGAATCCCCCTTGATGAAGTATTTAGTGAAAGGTGATCGGCCACCTTCTTAGTGGCGTCGCGAAGTGCTCTTTTGCTTGGCCGGATATACCGGTGGATTGTGCCCAAGCCCGTATGACCAAGCAGCCCTGATATGTGAATCAATTCTCCTGGATGGTGCTCCGTGTTTCCCGTAGTGAAGCTTCGGCGTGGATCATGCCACCCAAAAGAGTTAGGCATTTTGATAGCCGACTCTTTCGCGCGATGCACGATTTTATTCAACCGTGCTTTCATAGCGCAGTAGGTGACTCGATTTCCTTGCTGCGTAAGAAACAGCGCGTCCGTCGCTACGTCCGCTCTCGCAAGTTTTGGCCGGGTGTGTTTGAGATACACCCGAAGAGTCGCGGCCGCAAAGTCTGTTAGGACCGTTAGTCGCTGCCGCTTACCGGAACCTTTGTAGCCTTTTCCAAATCGGACCCAGATTCGGCGTTCGCCAAAGCGGATATCGTCGATGTCCAGGTGGCACAACTCATTCGCTCTAACGCCTGACGTTACCGCAACAACGATGAGGACGTAGTCTCGACGTGCGAGGGCTTCGTTTCGACTGTTCTGCACGTAATCTACCCGGACGAAATCAAGAAACAGTCTCAGGGCGTCCCCGATTAAGGCCGGATCCACATTAGGCTCATCAATCGCATGCACAGGGTGGTCGTACCGAGTAACCGGTTGCGACGGCGTAACATATCTTTCTCTAATCGGCGTAGGCGTGCGGCTCGGGATGTAAGCCTTTTGAATCGTATACTCACACAGCCGGCGTATCTCGCTGAGATACTTGATTTGCGTGCCGCGCTTGGATATGTACCTGTTCAGGCTCGCTGCATATAGATCAATTATCTCGCTCCCATACGGATGGAGCAGGTCCCAAATCAATATGTGCCGCTGGGGATCACCCGCCGGATATCTAATGAGGATCGACTTGAAAAAACTATCGAGAAATTTACGGGCTCTACCACATGTCTCTTCCTCAAACCCTCTCTTGTCAAAAGTTCTAAGGTAAGCAGCCAGGACAAGATCGTGATCCGCCTTCCTTTGCTCATAAGGAACAGCTGCGAGCTCCGGCGGAGCCTCTATCAGGACTGTAAATGGAAACGGCATTTCTTTTCCCTTTCTCCTTTGCCTTTCATTCGCGGGGAAACTTAAGTTCGACCTCACAGAATTAAGAACTACTTAATCTCATCGCGGTTTACCTCACGGAGTATTTGGTGTCAGATGAATCGGTTAACTCCATTCTCACGCTCCGGGAAACATTTCTGTTTCCCAGTAGAACCTGAATTCCGCCCCCCTCCTTGGCAAGCTTCATACCGCGTACTGTTGAAAGAAGGGGAGATAATGCCGACAAGATCCTTCAAGGCTCATCCTGGATACCGGTAAATGATCTTGATTCTGTCATTCGATGTGAGTAGAACTTGGGCCAACTCGATCTTTGACGCTAGTTGATAAACTCGTTGCGACTCATTCTAAATCCTCGGAAGAATTTTCCAGCGTGCTCCATTTTCAACCCAACTCGCGACCCCTACGCGGAAAGTTGTTGACCGAAAGTCCCACCCTTCGCAATATCCCTCGCCGCCTCTGCCGTACGAACAAGAGGGAAAGTCGAAACAAAACACTGCGCAATCGCTTACTTCCAATGGCGCAACGGGTCCTTTTCGAAGCTTTATTAGTTACCGGGGAATGGCTCAGAAAAATCGCTGGGTCGATGACGAAGGGCTGGCACAGGTTATGCTTCGCCTGAAACGCCGAAAATCAGCTTGGATTTTCGGCAGCAGTTCTGTTACTCGCTAAAGGTGACCAAAATGATGAGCCTAATGCCACGAAAGACCAGAATCACGCCAAACAAGTCGCAGCTATCATTGGCAACTCAAGAAAGACGGTGCTGAAGGCCGGGACATCAGCATATCCAAACACCGCGCTAGCGGTCCGCTCAGCAGAGGTCTTAGGAATCACAACGCTTACCCATCTTCAAGGTTGAGGGAACAATGAATACCAACTTCCACGCTTCTGCATCCGCAAAACGCCTACAGCTTCTGAAAGTAAACGACGTGGCGGAGCTTTTGAACGTAAAGCCGAGAACCATATATGAGATGGTTGCACAGCAGCGTATTCCTTATCGCAAACCACCTGGCACAAACATCCTCCGGTTCGATCTTGAGGAGATTCTCGCCTGGACACGCGGCGAAAATAACAAATGACTTCAAAGATCAAAGCGGCTACCATGGGCAAGTTCTCTTGGTGGCTGCAACCTCAAGGAGAACATCATGTCCGTTTACAAACGAGGTAAGAAAGGCACGCACTGGCATTACTACTTCCGGGTGCGTGGCGTGCGCTACCGAGGAGCAATTCCTGAGGCGCGCACGAAGTGGGAAGCAGAAAAGGCCGAAAGTAAAATCAAGCAGGATATCTTTGAGGGAAGGTTTGGCAAGATAGAATCAGGCACTATGAAGTTGAAGGACTTCATTGACGAAATCTACATGCCTTGGGCTAAGGCGAATAAGAAGTCATGGCTCAATGACCACTACAGCAAGCCCATCCTGGAACAGTTTTTCGGCAACAAACAATTGCGAGAGATCCAGCCGCTGGAAATTGAAAAATTCAAAAGCAAGAGGCTGGCAACTAAAACAAAGCATGAAACACAGCGAGCGCCCGCATCTGTCAATCGAGAATTCGAAATGCTTTCTCGAGTTTTCACGCTAGCGATCGCTGTGGGTAAGGCTGACAGTAATCCATGTGTCCGCGTAAAGAAGTTCAAGTTGGACAATGAGCGCTATCGCTACCTCGCTCCTGAGGAGGAAGCCGCTCTCATGGAGAAACTGGTGGACAAACGAGCGCATCTTCACGCGATGGTAATCGTTGCTTTGGGATTAGGCTTAAGGAAGCGTGAGCAGTTAAATCTGAGACGCGACCAAGTAGACTTTTTCCGAAACGTGGTGATTGCAAGTCGGACGAAGGGTAAGAGGAATCGAGAAATACCTTTGAACGTCTTAGACGAACGAGTGAAACCGATTCTGATGCGTCTCTGTGGAAAGAAGAAGGCAGATGAGTATGTCTTCGTAAACCCAGACACGGAGAAGCCCTACACCGACATAAAGCGATCGTTTACCACTGCGTGTGACAAAGCGAAGATTCGAGATCTTGAGTGGCATGATCTCAGAGCGACGTTTTGTACTCGTTTGGCTTTGGCGGGCTACGATGCTTTTACCATCAAAGCCATTATGGGCCACCGCGATATGAAAACCACCGAAAGATATATTCGGGCCAACCGAATAACAAAAGAAGTGGGATTCATCCAAGGTGTCCACAAATTGGCCACAAATGAAATACGGCCGCCGACAGCGGCAGCCGTAAGTGCTTGAAAATAAATGGTCGGGGCGAGAGGATTCGAACCTCCGACCTCTCGGTCCCGAACCGAGCGCTCTACCAGGCTGAGCCACGCCCCGACTTAACTTTGGGATTCTAACACGTTAGATGAGGCAAAGAGCAAAGAGCGAAGAGCAAGGGTCGAAGGTTAAACCAAACCAGCACTTTGCACTTGGTCTCTTCACTTTGCACTTTGCCCTTACCTCTTCGCACTTTCCGGGTGCTTCTTCGAGTGGCGCAGGTGTCGCCAAATCCACCACGCCGCTCCCAAGACCAGGATGATGCCGATCACAAAATCAAAACGATGAAACAGGGTCTTGAGTGTGGGGTCCTTGTCCCACTTCTCACCCAGCTTCTGTCCTACGTACGCCAAACCAATACACCACGGCAGCGAGCCGGCGAAGGTATAAATGATAAATCGCGGGATGTTCATCCGCGCCACGCCCGCGGGAAATGCTATGAAGGTGCGAATTGCCGGCAGTAGTCTGCTCGCGAAAACGATGATCTCTCCGTACTTTGCAAACCAGCGATCCGCCAAATCCAAATCATGGTGCGAGATCAAAATGTAGCGGCCGTACTTTTCAATCAGAGGACGTCCACCATACATGCCAACCCAGTACGCGACCATCGATCCCAAAACACAACCGACCGCACCCGCGAATCCCACGAGCCAAAGGTTCATCTCACCCTTCGACACGAGATACCCCGAGAACGGCATGATGATTTCTGAAGGCAAAGGAATGCACGCCGACTCAATCGCCATGAGCAGCACCACACCGCCGTAACCGAGCATGGAGATGGTGGCGACGATAAACGCCGAAACGATTTCGATTATTCTGGCAATCATTGAAATTCGTAAGCAGTGGGCAACAAGATACAGACAGCAGTCACTCGTGAATCACCTTCACCGCGGCTTCTCCCATCCATGTTGCCCAATCAGCGGTACAAATTGGCAGGGCCCGTGTTCTTCGACCTTGTGTGACGTTTCTGTTTTAGTCACTCGAATTAGCTTCTGCGATTCGCGTGTTTCGCCGATCGGAATGACCAGCCGACCGCCGACTCTAAGTTGAGCAACCAATGGATCAGGAATCTTTGGCCCTCCGGCGGCGACCAGGATTGCATCGTACGGTGAATGCGCATTCCATCCCAGCGTGCCGTCAAAGGCCTTAACAGTCGCGTTATAGATTCCCAGCTCGCGAATCCGCCCCTGGGCTTCGCGAGCCAACTCGCCAATCCGCTCGATGGCATAAACCTGCGACGCGAGCTGTGAAAGGATCGCTGTTTGATATCCGGATCCCGCGCCGATCTCCAGCACGCGACTTTTCTTGTCGACTTCGAGCAACTCGCTCATGCGTGCGACGATGAATGGCTGGGAAATTGTTTGATTGAAATTGATCGGCAGCGCGTTGTCATCGTATGCCCGGCCGCGAAGTGCTTCAGTCACAAAGTAGTGTCGCGGCACAGACAGCATCGCCTCGAGCACTTTCTGATCGCGAATACCGTAATGTCCACGCAGACGATCAACCATTCGCTCGCGCGGAATTCGGAACTCGGCGGCCAGAGTCCTTTGTCGTGATGGTGTGGAACTCAAAAGTTTTTGAAGTTACCGAAGACTAGGCATTCAAGAGTTCCGACGTGGTCAGGTAGTTCCAGGAGCCAATCTGCGACAAGGCCCCATGATCAGTCATGTCGCTTTTCAGCGGAGTGATGGAAACGTAACCATCCTCGATGGCGCGATAATCGGTGCCGTCTTCGGCATTTGAACGAAAGTATTGCTCGCCAATCCAAAAATAAGGCTTGCCTCGAGGATCGATGTGCTCTGTGATTACAGGTCGCGCATTCTTGATTCCCTGCCGCGTCACTTTCACTCCCTTTATTTCACCCTGGGGAACGTTCATGTTCAGAAGCGTGCCTTCAGGTAGTCCCTCGCTCAAGACCTTTCTAACCGCTACCAGCGCGAAGCGAGCTGCTTCGGTGAAGTTGAAGTGGTCGCGCGCGACGAGACTTATCGCCAAACCCGGGACCCCAAGAATCGTTGCCTCGAGCGCACCGGCCACGGTTCCCGAGTAAGTTGCATCATCACCAAGGTTCCCGCCGTGGTTGATACCCGAAACGCAAACGTGCGGCAATTCGTCTTCATGCAAAATCTGGTGAAGGGCCAGGGTCACGCAGTCGGTGGGCGTACCGTCGACGCTCCAATGGCGGTCATCTATCTGGCGAATGCGCAAGGGCCGCGAAAGAGTAAGACTATGCGAGGCGCCGCTCATTTCAGCCGCGGGCGCCACGACAAACACATCTCCGACCTCGCGCAAAGTGCGCTCCAGGATCTGCAATCCCTCGGAATGAATTCCGTCGTCGTTTGTCAGGAGGATGCGAGTCATTACTTCCTTTACGCGCGGATCGAACCTCGGGTAACGGCGGTCAGCTCACACGTGCGGAGCCGACTTTTACGGTCGCTATGAACAACCGGCTGAGGTTCAGGCTTGTGAGCACAACTAGGGTTTGTTACTGACGGGGCGTGGCCGCGGGCGGCCTTTCTTCTTGTTCCGCTTTCGAGCCAAAGCAGACTTTAGCTTGGCTTTTTGTCCCGGCGGCATGAAAAACGCGTGCTTCTTTGCGTCCTTAATAATCTCTTCGGTCATAACCTTGCGCTTAAAACGACGCAAGGCGCTTTCAATTGACTCGCCGGAATTAACGTTAACTACTGCCATCTATATCTCCAATTCGAATTCTGCAAAATCTGTGTTTGAAACGAACTCAATTTAACACGGCTGCGCGCGCTATGGTCAAGCGGGCAGAACAACACCCCGCGAAGGTCCGAGAACATTCGCGGGGTGATTCGATTGCTGACGGACTAGACTGTCGCAACCGCGACGTCCTTCTTGCGGCTGAGGCCCTGAATCTGAACGGGCTTGTCGCCGTTGTTGTCCGACTTGATCTCCTGTTGCTTGAGAATCATGTCCTGATACAACTTTCGCATCATGACCTTTTCTTCGTGAGCGGTCTTAGGCCCGTTCATGTCCGGCTTGTTGGGGCGCATCAAGTCAATCTCGTTGAGCTTGAGATTGTGCGTCGGATCAGCCAGGTGGACTTCCTTGCCGCCGGCAAAAATCTCATGACGGCCATGCTCTTCATACCATTTTGCGACGGTCGCGTTCTGGTGCATGTGCTCGATGATATTGCGCCAGCCGATGCCGGTGTTGTAGGCGCAAAAGCTGATTTCACCTTCCTGCGTTCCGTAAGGAATGATGCACATTTCAGTTCTGCGAAAATCGTAATTGAAAAGATCCTGAAACCACATTCCCGCGATAAACAGGAAGTTCCAGCGGTCGGCGCGGCGTTTCGCGATGTCGTCCTTGCTGCGATCGCCAGTTACTTTTCCATAGTCCTTGCCGGTCAAGCCGAAGGACTTATCGAACTTCTTAAAGAGCTCGTAAAGATTGAACTGGGACGGCGCGTTCTTTGGATTGTAGTGTTTCAAAAGTGCCAGACCCATCATCAGATTTGACATCCATTTTCCGCGCGCAGCGTCCGTGATCTTTCGCATGTCCTTTACCAGACCCGGAATGTTCAGGAATGCCGGCACCGGACTCATTTCCTTTGTTTCCTTGTCAATCATCACGGCGGTACCGACACCACAGTTCGGATGACAGCCGCAGGAAACCTGACCCCATTCAGCATTCGGACCATGAACCAGATCTGCAAAGTCAGCAAAGGCCCCCATTAACGACAGCGGGAACCAATCACGTGTTGGCTCGGTTATGCCAACCTGATTCTTAACGTCGTGAGCCAAATGCGAGAGCGTGTAGCGCTGCTGCAGACGGCGCTCTGCGGTAATTGCCTCATCACGACCGGTAAACGAAACCGGCTGGAAGGAAAGAAAAGCAATCTTCTTGGGATTATCCAGAGCAAACCGAATAATCGAACCGACCTGGTCGTTGTTGATCCCGTTAACCAGCGTGGTAACCAAAACAATTTCGACGCCGGCTTCGTGAAGATTGTTAATAGCCCGCAACTTCACATCAAAGAGATTACCTACTTGCCGGTGACTGTTGGCATCGTTTCCGATTCCATCAAACTGGAAGTAGACGTAACGCAAGCCGGCCTCGGCCGCCTCGCGACAGAATTCCTTACTCTTAGCAAACTCAATCCCATTTGTTGCGGCCTGCACCGAGTTGTAACCCACTTTTCGTGAGTATTTGATGGCCTCGATAAAGTACGGAGAGATCGTCGGCTCGCCTCCTGAAAACTGCACTGACATCTGGCGTCGCGGCTTAATTGAAATCGCGTTATCCAGAATCTCCTTGATCTCATCCATGCTCAACTCGTGGACGAAACCAACCTGGTTTGCATCCATGAAGCATGGGTCACACATCATGTTGCAGCGATTGGTAAGGTCGACCGTGAGAACTGCGCCCCGGCCATACTTAATCGTGCTGGAACCATGATTATGAAGTGTCTCGTCGTTGTGGGACTGAATATCGCGACCCGGAAACATATTCTCGATGTGGGTGAGAAACTTGGAATCGATGGCCATCATGTCTTCGAAGTGCCCGTGGACAGGGCAATCCTTCACCATCCAAATTTCGCCATCTCTTTCAATAATCTGGGCCTTAATCTCGCCGACCTTCTCGTCCAGAAGCATCGACACATCCTGGTTGCCGTTGATAATCGACTCGCGCGCTTCTATTACGCAATTTGGACACAATGAATCGGTGGTGCGAGGCCAGCCCAAGGTCGGCTTCGTTTTCTGCCACGACTTTAATAGCGGCTTATCTGACCACTTTGGTGTAAATGATGGGTTCGGCTTGTATTTATTAACAGCCTGAATTGAATTGAAAACGGCGCCCGCGACTGAAGCAAGGCCTCGTTCCGCATATTTGATAGCTTTCATTAAATCCCAACTCCTAAAAGGGTTTGACAGAGAACTGCAAGCCCAGCTGTGCAAGACCTGTGCCTACTCTCGTACCAGCAAAAACGCATGATTTCTCGCTCTCAAGATAATCCTGGCGTGTCGTAATGCGTCGGGCACAGCAATTCGAGTCCTCCAGCCACACACGTCGCTCGATGTCCAAGGCCAAGTGCGAATGCTCCGGTGATTCCAGCCAGCCCAGACGTGATCAGGTTGTTTTTGTTCGCCCCGCGTTCGCCAAATTAAGCGCTTAATCGCCGTTAGTTGATGTAACTGTTGAGGTTAGCTTGTTAAATTGTTGTAAGGAAATGGTCTTGCTCGCTTTTTCATCAAATGCTAGAGTCTGGCGAACTTGCGGGCTTAAGTTGTTACAGCGCAAGGGATTGGCAGCCATCAAGCCCCCTTATCTTGCGGTTGTCAAATTCGAAGGTCATCTATCTTGTGGTTTCGATCGTTTAACGCACAATTCAGAAGGGTTCTAAACGATGAAGGTTGCAATGATGACAGCGGTCAAAAGCACACGGCAATCCCGGCTCGCCAATCGACGCAAGATGGCATCTCTTCGAATATTTTGGCAAAGGCGTCGTCTGAGGCAGATTAAGTACGTCGTCGGGCAAATGGTTATTTCCAGCGGAACGTTTCACGATCACGACAATCACAGAAACAGTTAGGGGGTGCTTCTTGTACAACGGCACAAACACAGAATGGCTTCGGAATCGGGCTCCCAGGTATAGCGTCGCAGCCCAGGCACTTCCCGTCGCATCGGCCCGCGAATCAACCCGCGAGATAGTTCTACCCGTGGTCCAGTGGATCGCGCTCTTACCGTCCTGGACGCTTTTGGCAATGATTGTTCTCGCGACAACCGCTGTATGTGCCACCGTGATCGTGAAAGCCCGTTCAGAATTCCAATCGTCGTCGATTCAACGCGATCGCGTGGTCTCTGAAATCGATTCGCTCCGCCGCGCAAATGGTGCCCTGGAACTCGAGATTCGGCGGTTGACGAATGATTCAAACACAATTGAGCTGGCTGCACGCGAAAGACTGGGCATGGTCATGCCGAGTGACATCGTTGTGCCCGTCGAATCCATAAGCTCAGCTTCGAGTTTGCGCACGGTATCTTTTGTCCGCTAACAGCACCCGCTTTACCCTGCTGCTCTGTCCACGTTTTCGGGTCCTTCCTTAACGCGCGGCTGTTGACAACATCCCGGCCGCGCGCCTTCTCGTTCGGCGAAGTCCCATTCGCTACTTTTTGCAAAATTGACACTCAAAAACTCATCAACTAATATCCGACTTTAACAACTCGATAGTCTCCGCACCGCAATTCATCAATGCAACCTACTAAAAACGCCACTGCCGAAGAGATTGAGCCCAAAGCTAAGTCTGCGGACTCGTTAAAGCGTCAGGCTGAGCGAAAGACTTCGTTTCGCACCGTCTCACTGGACGAGATCAATCGGCTTTATGATTCCAGCAACATCGCCGATCTTGATCTGGATCGAGATCTCGCCTCCCCCGGTCAGTTCCCTTACACCCGCGGCATACATGCGACCGGTTATCGCGGCAAACTCTGGACGATGCGCCAGTTTGCCGGGTTTAGCACACCGGAAGAAACAAACGGGCGCTTCAAGTATTTGCTGCGCGAAGGTCAGAACGGACTTTCGGTCGCTTACGATCTTCCCGCATTGATGGGTTACGACGCTGACTCGCCACTCTCGGAAGGGGAAGTTGGAAAATGCGGCGTCGCCGTGTCCTCGCTCGCCGACATGGAAGCGCTCTTCGACGGGATCCCGCTCGAAGATGTCACCGTTTCGCAAACCATAAATGCGCCGGCTTCCGTATTCCTGGCCATGTACCTCGTCGTGGCAGAGAAGCAGGGCGCTGACTGGAAAAAGATTTCCGGCACTCTGCAAAACGACATTCTGAAGGAATACATCGCTCAGAAAGAATGGATTTATCCGATCCGTTCCGCGATGAAGCTGGTGATTGACACCTTCGAGTTTTGTACCGAGCAGGTGCCGCGTTACAACCCAATTTCAGTCAGCGGCTATCACATTCGTGAAGCCGGCGCCACAGCACTGCAAGAGCTGGCTTTCACGCTTCGCGATGGAATCGAGTATGTCGATTGGGGTATTCGTGCCGGCCTTGATCTTGAAAAATTCGTTCCGCGAATTTCGTTCTTCTTTAACGCTCACAATGACTTCTTCGAGGAAATCGCCAAGTACCGCGCCGCCCGCCGCATCTGGGCGCGCGTCATGCGCGATCGCTTCGGCGCCGTTAGCGAACGCACTATGCAGCTGCGTTTCCATACCCAGACGGCCGGCGTGTCCTTAACTGTGCAGCAGCCGTTGAACAATATCGTGCGCGTGGCGATCCAGGCACTTGCCGGCGTGCTGGGCGGAACTCAGTCGCTGCACACGGATGCGTTCGACGAAGCGCTGGCCCTGCCGACTGACAAGGCCGCGCTCATTGCCCTCAGAACTCAACAGATAATTGCCGAAGAAACCGGGGTCGGGAACACGGTCGATCCGCTGGGCGGGTCTTATTTTGTTGAGGCGCAAACAAACAAGATGGAGCAAGGCGCCCTCGACTACTTCGACAGAATTGATGCGATGGGCGGCATGGTCGAAGCCGTCGAGAAGGGATTTCCACAACGTGAAATTCAGGAATCCGCTTATCAATACCAGAAGGCTTTGGAACGCGGCGAACAGACGATCGTCGGCGTGAACAAATACGCCATGCAGGGCGAGATTCAGGAAGTTCCGACCCTGGTGATCGACGAGTCTGTGAGACACCAGCAAGTTGAACGGCTGGAGCAGACTCGCGCCAGACGCGACGCCGGCGAAGTCAGCCGCACACTCGATTCTGTAAGAAAGGCGGCCCAGCGCGGCGAAAATACGATGCCGTCTACGATTGAAGCTGTTCGCGCTTATGCGACTCTCGGAGAAATCTGCTCGGCGCTGCGCGACGTCTACGGCGTTTATGAGGAACCCGCGATCTAACTTCCGCCCATGCCATCAAATCGGAAAATAAGGGTCTTAGTCGCCAAGCCCGGTCTCGACGGTCACGATCGAGGCGCGAAAGTGATTGCGCGCGCACTGCGCGACGCCGGCATGGAAGTAATTTATACGGGCCTTCGGCAAACTCCGGAGATGATTGCGGCTGCGGCTTTACAGGAAGACGTCGATGCGGTGGGAGTCTCGATTCTCAGCGGTGCTCACAACACACTCTGCCCGAGAATAGTTTCGCTGCTCCGTGATCAGGGATTGACGGACACGCTGGTCGTCCTCGGTGGAATCGTTCCGCAGGAAGACATTCCGAAACTGAAAGCACAAGGCGTGGCTGAAGTATTTCTTCCCGGCACCTCAACTCAGGACATCGCAGAATTCATTCGAGCGAACGTGAAGCCACGCGACTAGAGAGTTATGTCTTCTTGAGGAATCTCTCAATCCCCTTCTTGCAATCCTCGCTCATCCTGGCAATCACGTTTTCATCCACCCCGAACTGCAGAGCATCTTCGAAACTCATGGCGTCCGTTCGGTAAAGGAGCTGCTTCGTCAGGGCCACTGCCGAACCGCTGGTCCTCATGAATCGTTGAACGAAGGCGTCAACCTCGTCAGCAAAAGCTTCGTCGTCCATGACCTGGTTGATCAAGCCGAACGACGCGGCGTCCTCAGCGCCAATCTCTGCTCCCAGAGTCACCAATTCAAAGGCTCGCTTCTCAGAAACGTTGCGCCGCAGAATTGCCATCACCATCGCCGGTACAAAACCGATCTTAACTTCCGGATAGCCAAAGCGACTCGACCGGGCGGCTAAAACGATGTCGCAAGAGGTCGCTAAGCCACATCCGCCGGCAAGCGCTCTTCCCTTAACGGCTGCAATCACGGGCACACTGATCGAACGAATCAGGATAAACAGTTCCATCAGCGAGCGAGCATCCTCAAGATTCTCTTCGACGGATGCAGTCGCGATTTTTTGCAGCGCTGACAGATCGGCGCCAGAACAAAAATCAGAACCTGCTCCGGACAGAATGATGGCGCGCACTTCGCGATCTTCGCCTGCCTGCCGCAACGCATCTTTTAGTGCCGCGATCAGTTCCGCATTGAGCGCGTTTCGTTTCTCAGGACGATTCAAAGTGAGGCGCGCGATTCCGTCAGCAATCGTCAATAGGACAACTTGTGATTCAGAGTTTGTCATCGGCTAGAACTTCTCGCTCAGAAACTCGAGCAGCGCGGCATTCACTTCCGCGACAGCTTCATTCTGCACCCAGTGTCCGCTATCGGGAATTCTCAGCTCGCGGTAAGGCGCGTCGATAAATCTTTCCAGCTTGCGGACGGTCGAAGGAAGCACCGCAATGTCCTTCTCGCCATAGATGAACAGCGTCGGAACTTTTATTGGTCCTTCGTCCGGCGTTTCGACTCCACCGCGATAGAACGATTTGAAGACGTTGGCTCGATAGTAGTTAACCGTGGCAGTAAGCGCGCCCGGTTGTCGCAAAGCTTCTTTGTAAACGGCGATATCTTCAGCGCTGAAAGCACCGGGACGAACGGTCGTCTCACGATACATCTTATCGATGCGGGCAAAGTCGTTCGCGCTCGCCCACCACTCCGGAAGCTTCGGCAATTGAAAGAAGAACATGTACCAACTGCTCAAGAACTGCTTGATGGTGAAGTTTGCGCGCCAGCAGCCCGGTGGCGGCACCTGCATTGCCACAAGTTTGGTGACAGCTTCAGGATGTCTTTTCGCAACTGCCCACGCAACGCCGGCCCCCCAATCGTGCGAAACGATCGCTGCCTGCTCTTTACCGAAATGACGAATCAGATTAACGACGTCCTTAACGAGCAAGTCGATGACATAGTTCTTTTTCCCGGCCGGCTTATCGCTGAGGTTGTAGCCACGCATGTCCGGCGCAACCGCGTGATAGCGCTCTGCCAGCACCGGAAGCTGATGACGCCACGAATACCAACACTCCGGAAAACCATGCAGCAGAATTACCAGCTGATCGTTTTCCTGGCCACACTCGACATAATGTAGCCGCACCTCTCCGACCTGAGCATAATCATGATGGAAGTCAGATTGTTTGAGCGCGGCAGCTGTCTGCATAACTAAGTCAAAAGAGAGCGCGCCTCTTCGTCGGGAATCTCGATCTGCATTCTCAGCAACGCCGTCGAAAACGTCTTGCCCTGAGCATCCGTCATCAAACTGAGCGTACCGCCGCCGCCGAGGCTTTCATGCAACAAAAAGTTCAGGGCGCCGAGGTTCGGCAACTCGAATCGCTCAACCTCGCCATTGCAGATCCCTTTGAAATGTTCTTTCACGCGAACAGCGGTGACCTCGCGAACAAGGATCGGATAGAGATCTTCACGCAAAGCTATCAAGCCGACGTTAGCGGTGTCGCCTTTATCGCCGGACCGTGCATGCGCGAGTTTTATTAGTGGGACTTTCATGAATTAGGCTTCAATTATCTCGACCTGCTCTGTGATTTCATTTTTAGGAATCAACGCCGGCCAATAGGCGACGATCTCTTCCACCTTCGGACGACCACCCGCGAAACCGGTGACGCCGGGCGGGCCCGTCAAAATCAGCGGGGCAATTTCTTTGGTGAATCGCTCAATAGCTTTTCGATCATCTCCGCGCACGCCGACACGCAGTTGCACTTCCGCCAGATCCGGGGAAGGCTTGCCCGTTAAAGATCCATGCGTGGCGTTCGCGCCAACGAATTCAGTCAGGATTTGATCGAATCGCAAACCGAGCCGATCGAGTCTGGCCCGCAGAATTTTGTCCGCCGCTTCGGCTTTCGCATACGCGTCCGGCCAGGAGTAAACCAAAGTACCGACCGCCTTAAAACCTGCAGAATAACTGATCGAGACTTTGAGGGAATCGGTCGCGGGACGTCCTTTGATTCCGAACACGCGCACCCGGTCCGGGCCGTCGTCAGCCAGTTGAATCGTGGTGAAATCGGCGACGCAGTCCGGCGTGATGTATTCATTCGGATCGCCCATCTCATAAACCAATTGTTCTTTGACTGAGGGAAGATTGACGCGGCCACCTGTTCCGTCGTGTTTGGTAATTACAAAAGTACCGTCCGCCGAAGCCTCAGCGATGGGGAAGCCAACGTTCGCCATGTCTGGAATATCTTGCCAGTTGAATTGACAGTTGCCGCCAGAGCATTGCGCTCCGCATTCAATGATGTGTCCGGCGATTGTTCCCGCGGCTAAACGGTTCCAATCATCCTCTGCCCAACCGAATTCATGAACCAAAGGCGCAAGGGTCAAACCCGTATCCGTTGCGCGTCCGGTGATGACTACGTGTGCGCCTCGATTC
>Ga0070703_10000286_pt1 | contig 23338 bp, 18 predicted proteins | sample KBSK5251metaG_FD_65453 | JGI IMG/M metagenome (GOLD analysis project Ga0070703, IMG submission 65453) | Corn, switchgrass and miscanthus rhizosphere microbial communities from Kellogg Biological Station, Michigan, USA - KBS K5-25-1 metaG | ecosystem: Host-associated > Plants > Roots >... | reverse complement strand
ACCGAAAAAACATAAACAAATGCGCTCTAAGTCGTGAAAAAGCCTTGCTTTCCGGCCACGGCAATGGTAGGCTTCGGCCGTATTTACTGTTTGCAACAGAATCGTTTGAAGACCTCAACCGACGTGGTGTGTTGCGAGCGATCAGTTCTTGGTTGACCGGGCGATCAGATCTTGGTTGACATAGACGCTGGCTTTGCTTATAAACTAGCGTTAGGCTAAAAGATATAAGGACTTAAGGGAAGTTTCGTTGTTCCAGTGACGGCTTCTTTCGGCTGCGTCGCTCTACCAGTAATTCCGGTGCCGGAGCGGCTGCAAAACTTGTTAACGCTATCGTTGACGCTGGTAGTTCGAGCGTCCGTATCCAATGGATAACCGGCGGCGAGATGCTTCGGGCAGGCATTCTAATCAATCCGATATCGGCCGTGGTGTTATCTCTACTGATCCGGTCGCCAAGGTTCTTACTCAATATCGCAGGAGGAACGCGATGAGACTCGCGAACAGAGTGCTCTTCTGTGCACTCGCAATTTTTGTTTTATCGGTGGTGGTGATGGCGCAAAGCGCCCCAAGGGACGAGAGAGATCCCAGGAATCCGTCACCGTCAGTAGGAACGGGTGGGCCAGAGGGTGGTCCGACCGGTCTATTCACAATTTACGACGGTCAGGTTTTGCGAAAAGGCGAATTCAGTTTTAGTGTTGCCTTTAGCAACTACGACCGCGATCCCGGCAATGTTGATATTACCGATTGGCCGGCAAGCTTTAACGTTGGCTTGACGGATCATATCGAGTTGTTCTTCAAGACTAACGCCTACCGCGGCATAAAGGTTAACAACCCGCAAAATCTGTCGAGCTTCTACCTGCCCAACACGCAGGGATATTTTAGCGGCACTTTACTCGGCAGTGGACCGGCGATCATTTTGGCGCCACAGGGTCCAAACGTGGGAACACTGGCTGGCACCGCGGTCTTCCGGCCGCCGTTCTGTCCGGCTTGTGCGCCGACCGGCGTCTTTAACGTTTACTACAATGCCGGTCAGCCGATCGTCGCATATCCTTACACGGGTGGCGCTGGTCCGAACTTCGGTTTGGGACCGGGCGTCATCGGAGGCTTGTTCGGCTTCCCGGGATTCAGCGCGACGTTGGGACCGCCGTCAGGTGGTACCAGTAACTTTGGCGCGGCGGGACGTTTTCCAGGAGTTGGCTCGCCGGTTGGCAGTATCCTGCCCGGTATCGTTCTGGCGACTACTGTGATTCCTTGTACGGCGTTAACAGGTAATTGTCGGCCGCCGGCTTTACCTGGCCCGCAGAATCCAATCGTGATACCGACTACGTATACGGTTGCGCCTTCGTATTTGCCTGACGCGCCGTTTGTCAGCCGCCTGTATGGTGAGTCAAGCCTTACGAATTTCGTGGCCGGCGCCAAGATTCGTCTGACGAATCCGAGAAGCGCGTTTGGTTTTGGTTTCATTCCGTTCTATCGCTGGTATCCGGATAGCGGCAGCAGTGCTGGTGACTTCAATCAGCTTCAGCGCGGTGCCAGTCCGGGTGGCGACATCGGCGACTTTGGATTGGTGATGTTTGTGGATGGTCGTCTGAGCAAGCACGTAAATCTTTCGGCCAACCTGGGCTATATCCTGAACAGCAATCCGAAGGATCCGAACGGCGTCGCTTTATTGGATCGACCGGACGAAGTCATCGCCGGAATTGGTGTTGACTTTCCGATCAATAAATACGTCCAGCCAATCGCGGAACTGCGATCCACTCAATACGTTGGAGGCAAGACGCTCAACGCTTTCGGAAACAACCCAGTTGAGTTCCTGGCCGGTATCAAGATTTATCCGGCACGCTGGTGGGGTTTCGGAGCCTGGTATCGAAGGGCTTTGAACGATCAGAGAGCTAAGAACCTCAACGACCTGACTGGCGCAACTACGACATTCCAAAACGTTACCAACGTGAACGTTCCAGGCCGTGGCCTGGTGGTCGTGCCCGGCTCGTCGGTGGTTGCTACGGCGGCGGGAATCCCGGTTGGATTCCAGCCTTCGAGCGATCCATACGGCTTCGGCGCGCAGTTGTGGTTTGGCCATCGTCACAAACGCGAACCGGCAATTCTGCCGAATCAACCGCCAACAGCGACGGTCGCGGCATCGACAACGACAATTACTTTGCCGTGCCAGCCCGGATTCCACTCGTCGTCGGGCTCGTGTCCGGCAACCGTCAGCACGACGGTATCTGTAACGACCACGGCAAGCGACCCCGACGGTGATACGCTGCTCTATTCGTACACGGTCACGGGCGGTCGTATCACTGGTGAAGGCGCCAACGTGAGTTGGGACCTCAGTGGCGTCGGGGCAGGAACCTACACTGCGTCAGTCGATGTTGACGACGGTTGCGGCTGTATTACTTCGGCCACCACCACGGTGACCATTGCCAGCTGTCCGGATTGTGTTCCTGACGTGGTTTGTCCGAAACCGGCTGCAAGTTGCCCGGATGCAGTAGACCAGGGCACGCCGATCACCTTTACAGTCACTGGTACTGACGGCGCTGTGCCGGCGGTAACGGGTTATAACTGGACTGTCTCGGCCGGTACGATTACGAGCGGCCAGGGCACTTCATCGATTACGGTCAGCACGGACAACCTTGCAGGCCAAAGCGTGACAGCGACTGTCGAACTCGCAGGAGTTGACCCGAGTTGTCCGCGGACCACTTCCTGCACTTCTCAGGTTCGACCGCTGCCTGCTGTATGTCGCAAGTTTGACGAGTACGGCAATATCCGGTTCAACGATGAGAAGGCCAGACTCGACAACTATGCGATTCAGTTGCAGAACGAGCCAACCGCACAGGGCTTCATCATTGCCTACGGTAGTTGCGATGCAGAGGGTCAGACACGAGGTAATCGCGCTAAGGACTATCTCGTGAATACTCGCGGCATCGACGCTAGCCGGATCACGGTAATCGATGGTGGCTGCATGCCTGAGTTGAAGGTTGAACTCTGGGTGTGTCCGTCCGGAGCAGCGGCACCTGCACCGAGCACTACCGGCACGGTTTCGCCTTGTCCGGATTGCAAGAAGAAGCCGGCTCGACGCCGCAGCACTCGCCGCAGAGGCGAAGAATAGGCTACTTCGTAAAAGATAAACGCTCGCCACTCTGTATTGAGTAGCGACCTTATTCCAAGGCGGGCGATGTTTCCTGAAACAGGATGCATCGCCCGCTTTGGCTTTTTGTGTTTTCGTTGTTGGAGCTTGCCGACCCTTTCAATTCTTTTCGAAAAGTTGTTGGTAAATGCGTATAATGACCGCGCGGCGTTACTGGAAGCCCCTTGGCCGCATCTAACCCGACCATAGAGAGAATCAACTGAAGAGAGAATTAACTGATGAGAAATATTAAATCCCGGCTCTTTATCTTAGCGTTGGCATTCGGCCTTTCCTTCCCCCTGCAAAACTTTATTAACAGGTCTTCTCGGGCAGAAGTTGCTTCGTCGGGTTCCGCCTACACTGCTGAATGGCGTATTAGCGGGCCTACCGGCGGTGACGTGCGCGGCCTGGTGGTTGATCCCAGTGATCCAAATCGCTTTTACTTCGGAACGCTTGATGGCCAGCTATACACATCGAATGATGGGGCGCGCAATTGGCGTTTGCTGGTGAACTTCAATCGTCCCCAGTTGTTCGTAGATCATATTCTTGTCGATCCTCGTAACTCAAAGGTCCTCTATGTAGCGACCCACAAGCACAAGGATGCCGGCGGCTTCTTTAAATCGAAAGATGGCGGTCTGACCTGGCGCGAAGCGCCTGAACTCCGCAACCAGGCACTGCATTCAATGACTCAGTCTGAAGCAAATCCCAACATGCTTCTGGTTGGGACCATCACCGGCGTTTATCGTTCGAACGATTCGGGTGAGACGTGGTTTCCACTTCCCACGATTCCGAAAGCCGGAAATGAAGTCGACGTCGAATCGCTCGCCATCGATCCGCGAAACTCTGACGTCATTTATGCCGGGACCTGGTATTTGCCCTACAAGAGCACCGACGGCGGTCAGTCATGGAAGATTATTAAGAATGGCATCATCGACGATTCGGACATCTTTGCGATTAATATTGATCCGCGAAATGCCGACCACGTCATCGCTTCAGCCTGTAGTGGCATTTACGAAACTAAGAACGCTGGTGAGAGTTGGGCTAAGGTCCAGGGCATTCCGTCGCAATCCAGGCGGACACGCGCGATTCTGCAGCATCCGTCAATCCCAGGTTTGGTATTTGCCGGCACCACCGAAGGCTTTTGGCGGTCAGCGAGTGGCGGCGCGAATAATTCGTGGATGGTTACCACTTCGCGCCAGCTCGAGATCAATTCAATCACGGTTCATCCGAGCAACCCGAACTCAATTTACATTGGGACGAACAACTATGGCGTGATGGTCTCGACTGATGGAGGAAAGAACTTCGTCCCGAGCAACAATGGATTCAGCGGCCGGTTTGTCAACGCGATTCTTCCCGATCGTGAAAACATGAATCGCGTTTACGCCACGACGATAAATACGGCGACGGGCGGCGGTTTCTTTTTCGTCAGCAGCGATGGCGGGGCTTCCTGGCAACCATCGATGCGAAACATGCCGCCGCGCTTAATTGGATACTCCATTTACCAGGACGAGCGAGACAGTAATGTGATCTACCTCGGAACTAATCTGGGAGTGTATCGCTCGCCAGACCGCGGCGTTTCGTGGGCGCCTGTCACTGGTCGTAAGCCCGCTGCCGGCCCGGCAAAGAAGAAGCCTCCGGTGAAGCGCACAGTCGCACAGTCCCCGGCATCGAGACGTACCGCCGCTCCAAAGACAGGCCAGCAGACCACCGCAAAGCTCAGCGAGGCAACCATCCGTCGCGCACAGGAAGCTCTTGAGAAAGCCGGTTATGAAATCGGAACACCTGACGGCCAGCTTGGCCCACGAACTCTTGCGGTCCTGAAGAGATTTCAGACAGATCATTTCCTGCCGGTAACCGGACAATTGGACCAGACCACTTTGGGGGTGTTGGGTCTCTCTGATGCAACCAGTACTCCGGCGGCTGCGCATATTCAATCGCTCACGGATCCGGTCAACGCCTTGGTTTCGTTTGCCGGGCCGCACGGTCCGGAAATTCTCGCTGCCACCAACGCCGGACTCTTTCGAACTTCTGATCCTGCGCTTGGGTGGGACCGAATTTCCTATGGTCAGAACGTTGATGCCCGGACGACGTGCATCTCGACGAGTCCGCAGGCGCCCTCGGTAATTCTGGTAGGGACGTCGACCTCTGGCGTTCTAATGTCTCGCGACTCGGGTCAAACCTGGCAACCAGTCAGTGGAATCCCGAATACGTTTCCGGTGAATGTGATCGTTCAGGATCCGCAACGCGCCTCATTTATGTACGTGGGAACGAAACAGGCCTTTTTCATGTCGCAGGACGGTGGCGAGCATTGGTCGCGGCGCGGCGGGAATCTGCCTTTTGGAGATTTCACCAGCATCCTGATCAATCCGCGCAACACCAACGAGTTGTTTGTAGGCAACGCCTATCAAAACGGTGAATTTGGCGGAGGCGTTTATCGTTCAAACGATTCAGGCGCAACCTGGGCCCGCATCGATGCGCGTGAACATCGTTTACCCAGTTTCCGAATTTGGGCGCTCGCACTGGATCCGCGCGATCAGAACACGTTATTTGTTGGCTCGCACTCGGCAGGAGTTTATGTGGTGCCGCGGGGCGTCGAGGGCACTATGAGTGAACGACGTTAAGCGTCTGGTAACAATTGGGATGCGCAAATCTGCGCAGTCGCCTTGACACTCAGTATAGCGCCGTGTAAATTCCGAACTTATCCGGTCACGCGATCGGTGATAGTCGGACCAGCGCGGGAGACTACGGGCACGACGGAACTCGAAACGACAACCTTCATTTCAAACTCCTAGGCTCGCATCCTCTCATTCTATTCTCCGACTCATCACAACCAAGCACACTCGCTGATAATTCAGGGGGTTGCTGGTCGATTGCCGGAAAAGCGCGCCGATCGCTCGTCGCGCTACGCGAAATACGATTAGGGAGTATGCATGTCCACGGAACAACCTGTAACTGCGATCGGTGAAACCGATCCAAACCAACCTTCAACAAATAATCAAACTGCAACCGATAATTCGACCGCGGAAATGACATCGCCGAGCAGTGATTCAAGCGAGTCTGATTCGGCAGCGACTGAAGCGCCGGCCGCTGAAGCGCCGGCTGCCGCAGAAGAAGCGCGCCCTGCCCGCGAGGATGAAGCGAGTCACAGCGGCGAAGATGAAGCGCGCCCTGCCGGCGAAGACTTCGGCAGCATGCTCGACCAATTTGAGCAGGAGCAGTCCAGTCTCCAGGAAGGCGAAGTGGTGCGCGGCACCGTCGTCGGGATAACTGAACGCGGAGTGGTGATTGACTTCGGCTATAAGTCAGAAGGGCTGGTCAGTCAAAACGAATTCATGGAGAACGGCGAGATCACCGTCAAGCGCGGTGACGAAGTCGACGTTCTGGTGAAGAACATGGAAAGCGGCGAAGGGTTCCCTATCCTTTCGCGCGCTGACGCGGTGCGACTGCGCGCCTGGGATGATCTGGAGAAAGCCTTCAACGAGGGCACTTCGGTTAAGGGTAAGGTAATCGAACGAATCAAGGGCGGCTTGCGCGTCGATGTTGATGGGATTCCCACATTCCTGCCGGGCTCGCAGGTGGACGTACGTCCCTTGCGCAATCTCGACTCGTTACGTGGCCGCGAGATCGAAGCCAAAGTAATTAAGCTCAATCGCAAACGATCGAACGTCGTGCTGTCGCGCAAGGCTATCCTTGAGGAACGCAACGCCGGCAAAAAGGGAGAGACCCTCGATCAGATTGAGGAAGACATCATCGTCGAAGGACAGATCAAGAATCTTACCGATTACGGTGCGTTCGTTGACCTCGGCGGCGTGGATGGATTGCTGCACGTTACGGATATGTCGTGGGGTCGTTTGCAGAATCCCGGTGAGCTCTTCAAGGTTGGCGACACAGTTCAGGTGAAGGTTCTGCGATTTGATCGCGGTCGCGAGCGGGTCTCTCTGGGTTACAAACAGCTTCTGCCTGACCCTTGGGAGAGCATCGAGGAGCGCTTTCCCCCGCTTACCCGGATTACCGGTAAGATTGCCAGCGTCACCGACTATGGCGCCTTTGTTGAACTCGAGCCAGGCGTCGAAGGTCTGGTCCATGTTTCAGAAATGAGCTGGTCCAAGCGCGTCAAACACCCGAGCAAGCTGGTTAATCCCGGCGATACCGTGGATGTAGAAGTTCTGGGCGTCGATGCAAAAGCCAGGCGCATCAGCCTTGGTATGAAGCAGGTTCAGGAAAATCCCTGGAAGACTCTGAGCGATCGGTATCAGGTTGGCGCGCGCGTTCACGGACGCGTCCGCAATCTAACTGATTTCGGAGCCTTCATTGAAATTGAAGAAGGCATCGATGGTTTGGTACACGTCTCGGATATTTCCTGGTCGCGGCGAATCAAACATCCGGGCGAGGTTCTGAAGAAGGGCCAACAGGTTGACGCTGTCATAACCGGAATCGATCCCGATAATAGACGAATGTCCCTGTCGATGAAGGATCTCGAGCCCAATGCCTGGAATGACTTCGTCGCCAGTCACAAACCTGGTGACGTGGTGAAAGGAAAGATTGCCCGCTTTGCGAGCTTCGGCGCTTTTGTTGAATTGGGCGACAACCTGGAAGGGCTCTGTCATATTTCCGAACTCTCGGAAGACAGGGTGGCGAAACCTGAAGATGTCGTTCAACTCGGACAGGAAATGGAGTTTCGCATCCTGCGCGTCGATGCCGAGAACAAGAAGATCGGTTTGTCAGCGCGGGCCGTGGCCAACGATGAGCCGATCGTAGAAACCAAAATTTACACGTCGGAGGCCGGCGGTGGGATGGCTTCTCTGGCGGAACTAGCGGACTTTTTTAATCCCAACAAAGGCAGCGAAGACGCCGGAGACTAAGTCGCGGAGCCAATAATTCAGGCCCGTCCCAGCGACCCGCAGCCGGCTACTTCCTTTTGCCTGTAAATGTTGCCTATGCAACGTTTCTGGTCTTGATGCCGACCGCCATCTTCTGCTAAGGTAAGGTATAATTTCCAATCTTTCGTACCGAGCTGGACTTTGAGTCAAGTCGCTAACTTACAGTTGTTTTCCTTAGCGAGGTGATTGCATGACTAAAGCGGATCTGGTCAACGATGTCGCCGACGCCGCCGAATTGACCAAGAAAGATGCCGAACGACTCGTTGAGATCGTTTTCGAAAGTATTATCGACAGTCTGAATCACGGTGAGAAAATTGAGCTGCGCGGCTTTGGTAGCTTTCGCGTTCGTGAACGCGGGGCCCGGCGCGGCCGAAATCCGAAGACTGGAGAACCGGTCAACATTCCCGCCAAACGCGTACCTTATTTCAAAGCTGGCAAAGAGTTGAAGGAGTTAATCAACGAGAATCCGTTGTGATTCTCCACCTCTCTCATCAAAATCGAAGATAGGTTGCGTTGTGGAAAGACTGTGGAGCCCCTGGAGACACGATTACATCGCCAACCCCGGCCAACCTCAAAGCGCCTGCATCTTCTGTGAAGCGCAGAAAAACCCAGCCGCCGATTCGCAGAACTTGATTGTTCATCGCGGCCTTCACAACTTCGTAATTCTCAACAAGTATCCCTACATCAGCGGTCATTTGATGATCGCACCCTACTCGCATCTTGGAGAGTTGTCGTCCGCGCCGAAAGATGTGACCGATGAAATGATGGATCTCGTGAAGCGATCTCAAAACGCGCTGATCGATGTCTATAAGCCCGAAGGATTCAACGTGGGCATGAACCTCGGGAAAGTCGCGGGCGCCGGGGTTGCAGATCACATCCACATGCACATTCTTCCGCGTTGGGGAGGTGACACGAACTTCATGTCGACTGTGGGTGAAACGCGTGTGCTGCCGGAAGATTTATTCTTAACTTATCAAAAGCTCAGCGGAAAGATTTAGGTCTGTCTCAGTGGCACCCGCATCTTGCTTGTGATTCACGGGCGGGACGCCCGTGGCACATGGTCTCAGCCCGACTGATCTCCAGGTTCACGCTGAGGGATGGCCTCGTCCTCAACTTCACCCGAGGGGTTGATTGGAACATCGGCAGCTCGTTCGTAAGTGAACCAAGACGTCTTCAACCCATCTTCGGACGGCAAGGCTGCGTTGAATCCCGGGTACACGATGCGTGGGTGATAAATTGCCAGCAAAGAGTTCACGATCGCTTCGCGCACCTCGCTTAACTCGCGCAGCGTCAGATTGGATTCATCCAATTGTCCGTCGCTAAGCACGGCGTCAAAGATTCTGGCTACGATGGCGCGGATGTTTTCCGCATTGGGATGGGCCAAAGAACGTGCCGCGGCTTCGGCGGAATCGACGAGCATGAGGATCGCTGCTTCCTTGAACTGTGGTTTGGGTCCGGGATAGCGAAAGTCATCTTCGTTTATCGCGGCTCCGTTTGACTGCTCCTCCGCTTTGCGCAGAAAGAAATACAACGTGCGGGTCCCATGATGCTGAGGAATAAAATCAGCGATTCGCTTTGGTAATCCTATTTCCCTGGCCAAACGCAATCCGTAGGTGACGTGACTCGTAATTATTTTCGCGCTTTGAATCGGCTTGAGGCGATCGTGCGGGTTCTCGCCGGATTGATTTTCGACAAAATGATCCGGCGCGGCTACTTTACCGATGTCATGGTACAGCGCGCCGACCCGGGCCAGCAGCACGTTCGCTCGAATGGCGCGGCAAGCGTCTTCAGCCAGTTGGCCGACCGCATGAGAATGCTGGTTGGTTCCAGGCGCCCGCAAAGCTAGCTGACTCAACACCGGCAAATCCGCGTTGGTCAATTCGAGCAATCTTATGTCTGTCAGGATCCCGAACAGCGACTCGTTAATCGGAACGCCGCCGGCGGCAAAGATTATCGTCAACAACCCGCCGCCAATACCGAACAATCCGGCCACCAACGCAGCCGAAATTGACAAAGGCCGGTGAGAGAACGCTATTAACGCAATCGCCACGAAGAAGTTCGCAGCGGCAACGAACATCCCGGCCACCGTTACCGACTGTCGTTCGTGGTATCTCTTAATTCCGAAAACAGCAGCTGCGCAGGAAATGAAAGCGTAGAGAGCCACCGGGAGCGGCTCAGCCGCCAGCAAACCGGCGATGCCCGCGGCTACGATTCCGGCAATCAGGCTGAGTTGGCGATCGAGCAGCATCGTCAGGAGCAAAGAAGCGGCTGCGAAGGGAATTGTGAAACTCCAAACCGCCGAATCGTTGAAGGGCGCCCGGGTACTTTGTGAGGCGATCGCGTTGGCTACCACAAACCCGAGGCGCATGAGGATCGCTTCAAACAGAATCGCGGATCCTACCAGAGCGAAAGCCCGCGCGGGCGAGACCAGCAAATCAACATTCGCTGCGCGATATTTGACTACCCGCCAGACGATAAAATAAGCGACACCGGAAAGGATGAAGACAACCAGCGTCCGCAGAAAACTAAAAGGCCAACGAACCAGCAACAAGGCTGTGGAAATTGTCAGGAAAGAAAACCCGATCGCAAATTGGGTCGCAGGCGAAAACCATCGGAAGGGAACCAGCAAAACCCCTAACACAGCATTCCGCGCGCTGTCGATCTTTGAAGTGAAACGTGGCCGAGGGCTCATTCTTTAGACTCTGTGTAACTGCCACTTCCAATTTGATTAACTGAAGGATTCGCTTTTCAAAGTGCGAACTGACAATCCTTCATCGATTCGATCGAGCAGAGAGGCCAACGAATTTGAATTCGTCGCGGAAATGGCGATGGGTTCACTCCCGGATTCGATTGATACCTGTCTGATCATCGCTTCAAGCTCACGCGCGTCCACCAGGTCCGCCTTATTAAAAACCAGTAGTCGTGGAATTTGATTCACTTCAAGCTCGGTCAGAATTCGATCGACGGAACCGATTTGTTGTGGCCATCTTGAATTCGCCGCATCGATAACGTGAATCAGCATTCGACTGCCGGCAATCTCTTCCAGAGTAGAGCGGAACGCCGCCAGCAAGTCAGGCGGCAGGTCGCGAATGAAGCCGACCGTATCGTTGATAATCACTTCACGCTCTCGCGGCAGTCGCAAACGCCGCGTCGTTGGATCGAGGGTCGCAAACATTCGCGATTCGGCCAGCACCTTACTCGCGGTCAGCGCATTCAGCAAGGTCGATTTGCCGGCATTTGTGTAGCCAACTATCGAAATTGTGGGCACCTCACGGCGCAAACGTTCTTTGCGGCGTTGCTCGCGTCGCTTCGCCTGCGAGGCTAGTTCCTTCTCCAGCCGATGAATGCGATCGCGTACACGCCGCCGGTCAGTTTCGAGTTTTGTTTCGCCTGGCCCGCGCCCGCCGATGCCGCCTGCCAGCCGGGAAAAAGCCGAATTCTGTCCCATCACCAGCCGCGGCAGAATGTATTTAAGCTGCGCCAGTTCAACCTGGATTTTGCCCTCATGAGACTGCGCTCTTTGAGCGAAGATGTCCAGAATGAGTTGCGAACGGTCAATGACCTTCAGATCGGTTGCGTCTGAAATCGAGCGCACCTGCGCGGCCTGCAGTTCTCGATCAAAGATGATCGCGTCGGCGCCGAGCTGCATCGCCCGAATCAGGAGTTCGTCCAGCTTGCCTTTTCCCAGGACGGTGCGTGGATCGATCGACCCTCGGCGCTGAATCATCTCGTCCAAAACAACAACGCCCGCTGACTGGGCCAGTTGTCGCAGCTCGGCAATTGAATCTTCAGCTTCGGCAATCGGACCGGTGGAAGCGTTGACCAGAATTACCTGATCGGCATTTGTCGCGCGTCGCGTCGGCCGGCGCTGCCGGGCCATCTCGCTCTCGAGCGCTTCGATTAGCGCGAGGAAGTCAACATCGAGTTGGGAGGCGACGGCGGGATCGAGAAAAGCGAAACTCTTACCTTCGCCGTTGGTCTTCAGGTCATGAGCCGTCGATGGAAGCAAGTGCGCGGAACGAACAATTCCGGGCAGTCCCGTTCCTTCGGCGACGTTGATTGCCGCCATCAGATCCAGCCTGAGCAGGGCCAGATCGGTCAGGTCGTCCCGGGTAAGTTCTTCGCCGCGTAAATGCGTGTGAATGCAGCGCAGACCGCGAAAGCGATCACCGGCAACGCGCACGCGCTTGAAATCCGGCAACTCGATTCGTTTGGCGTCGCCAACGATGACGTATTCAACGTAGCCTTTTCGATCCACCAGGGCGCCGATTTGGCGGTTGGTTTCATGAGAAAGCTCGCTCAACTGCCGCGCGAATTCAGGCGTCACAATCTGGTGTGGCGGAATGCGGCGCTGATACAACTTTTCGATTCGCCTTAATTGGTTCGGCTTGAGACCGTGCGTATTGCCGTGAAGACTTTTCATCCGCTGGAACTGGGAGAATTATAACACGCTGTGGCACGCGCATCCTGCGCGTGATTCGCGGATCGGGGACGCCCGTGCCACATCAAAGTTAGACAACCTGCGACATGCCCGTTACCATGTATCGTTTTTTACAAGTCAATGAGCGATTCTTTACGCATAACAAGAGTAGATCCACCCGCTGGAATTTCCGGAGGTGAAGTGGCCGTCTCATACGCCGGCGTCACCTCCGAAGGTTCCCGGGGATTGGGCGTTTTGTTTGACGGCACGCCTGCGCACATCACCGCTGTCGGACGTGGCCGAGCGCTCGTGTCGATTCCGGAGCTCAGCGCCGAAGGTGGGACAGAAATTGTTTTGACGGCTATGCCGCAAGTGAGTTCGGCCGCGGATTTCATGATTGGTCGAAAGTTGTCGGGCGGTGTTCACCCGGTTGCGAATCCGGCTTTCGATCCTCATGACGGATCGCTGTACGTAACGCGGTCAGGCGCCCGCGGTGAGCACGTGCCGGTCTCGATTTTTTGCATCACCAGCGATGGAATGGTCGAAGATTTCTCGACCGAAGTGATGAATCCAACCAGCATCGCATTCGGTCGAACGGAACGGATGTTCGTGACGAGCCGGTTCGACGGAACTGTCTATCGCGTCACACCCGAGCGCGAGTTGATCGCGTTTGCCACCGACCTGGGGGTGGCGACTGGTTTGGCATTCAACCGCAGCGGCGAGATGTTCGTCGGCGACCGCAGTGGGACCATTTTTAGAATTAACGAGATCGGTGAAGCGAAGCCCTGGGCGCAACACGAACCGTCCGTATCGGCTTACCATCTCGCCTTTGGTTCTGACGAGGCGCTTTATGTAAGCGGACCTACAGTTTCCAGCTTCGATTCAATTACTCGCTTTGATGAGGATGGGAATTCGAGCACGTTTTATCAGGGTCTGGGCCGGCCGCAGGGGTTGGCATTCGACCAGGCGGGAAATCTTTATGTGGCCGCGTCGCTGCGAGGTCGCCGTGGCATTGTCAGGATTTCCCCTGATGGATCGGATGCACAACTTGTGGTTGCGGGCATGAATATGGTTGGCCTGGCATTCGGCCCTGAGGGCGAAATGGTCGTGGCCACGAACGAAGCTGTCTACACCATACCGCTGGGAATTCATGGAACGTTGCTGGACTAGTTTGTGGTGGCACGCGCATCTTGCGCGTGGTCTCACGGGCGGGGCGCCCGTGCCACCTTTTGCTGACCTGCCATGAGCAGCGAATCGCTGTTTTGACTCTCGCGGAGACGAATGCTAATTTGAACTTCTTTTTGATGCCATCTTGATCACCTCAGGATTAATTGCGCAACTTGTAATTTTTATGGTGGTGCTGCTGTTTTCAATCTCAGCCCACGAGGCGGGGCATGCCTGGATGTCCAACAAGTTCGGTGACGATACGGCGCGCCTGTTGGGGCGGATTACGCTTAATCCGCTCGCGCACACAGATCCGATCGGCACGCTCCTGATTCCCATCGCCAGTTTCATTTTTGCGCACGTCGGCGCTTCAATCGCGCTTATCGGGTGGGGAAAACCCACGCCCGTCAATCCACTGCGTTGGCGAAACAAAGACCTGGCAAACGTCATGGTTTCGATTGCCGGAATCCTGGCGAACCTGATAATTGCCATCGTCTCTTTGGGGTTAATGTACGTCGCTGCCGTTCTTCATTTATTTGGGCCGGGAGCGGCTTTGGCTTCGATTGAAGAGCCGCTCGTGCTCTTTCTTTTTACTGCATACAGTCTCAATGTTGCTTTGGCTTTTTTTAACCTTCTGCCTTTTCCGCCGCTCGATGGCAGCAAGATCCTGTGGACGATTCTTCCTGACAATATGAAACCGGCGCTCGAGGCGCTGGAAAGATTTGGCTTCATAATCCTGCTGCTGGCCATGCAGACAGGAATCTTCGGAGTCCTCTTCAGTCCAATTCAGCGGACAATGTTTTACCTGCTTCCAGAGGCAGTGTATCCGGCTCTACTAAAGATTTTTGGATAATCGTCATGCCTAAACGAATTTTCAGCGGCGCTCAACCAACCGGGAATGTTCATCTGGGAAACTATCTGGGCGCGCTGCGTAACTGGGTTGCGCTGCAACGTGATTACGAAAGCTTCTTCTGCATAGTCAATCTCCACGGGATTACTCTGCCGCAGGATCCGAAGGTGCTGGCGGTCAAGACTCGCGAGCTGGCGCGGATTTACCTGGCCGTCGGAATCGATCCCAACGTCTCGACTGTTTTTGTCCAGTCAGACGTGCCGGCCCACGCCGAACTGACGTGGCTGCTGAATTGTGTGGCGCGCATGTCGGAACTCGAGCGCATGACACAGTTCAAAGACAAGGCCCGCAAGCAGGAAGAAAACGTTCCCGTCGGATTGTTTGACTATCCGGTGTTAATGGCCGCGGACATCCTCTTGTATCAAACGGATCTGGTTCCCGTGGGCGAGGATCAAAAACAGCATCTCGAGCTGACGCGCGACATCGCCATTCGTTTCAATCGCGACTACGGCCAGACCTTCGTGGTGCCTGAGCCATTTATCCCGAAGGTCGGCGCCCGCATCATGTCGCTCGCCGATCCGACTAAAAAGATGTCAAAGTCCGATGAAGAGAGCGAGGCCGGGTGCATCATGTTACTGGATAGCGATGATGCCGTGCGGCGCAAGTTCAAGCGCGCGGTCACAGACTCAGGCACTGAGATCAAGTTTGATCCATCACGTCCGGCGATTAATAACCTGCTCACGATTTACCATCTGCTGACAGACAAGCCCGCGCCGGAAATTGAAGATCATTTCAGCGGCAGCGGCTATGCAAAATTGAAAGATGAATTGGCCGACGTCACGATTGAGTTTCTGAGGCCGTTCCAGGAACGCGTGCTTGGCATCGATGATGATAAACTGAATCAGATTTTGGGGCAGGGCGCTGAACGAGCGGAAGCGATCGCCAACATGACGTTGGGACACGCCAAGGCAAACATGGGATTGGTTGGCGCGCGCCGTTGATAGTTCAACCTTAAGCTTGAACTCTGAACTTTGCTGATGATGGAAGACACCACCCAAGCCGTCGAAGCTGAAAACACGGCGAGTTCGTCTCCCGACGCGCCGCAAACCATCAGCGTGGCCGGCGCACAGCCGGAAATTGCGCCCGATCGCGACGGCGAGCAGTTGTCGATTACCCTTGGAGAGTTTGAGGGACCACTCGACCTGCTGCTTTATCTGATTCGTCAGGACCAGGTCAATATTTACGACATTCCGATTGCGCGAATCACAGACGAATACCTGCGTTATCTCAACCTGATGCAGGAATTGGATCTGACCGTGGCCGGCGACTTTTTGGTGATGGCGGCCCAGCTCATCGATCTAAAGTCGCGCATGCTTCTGCCGCGCGATCCCCGGGCCGAAGAGGAAGAAGTGCTCGATCCTCGCCTGGATCTGGTTAACCGGCTGCTGGAGCATGAAAAGTTCAAAGCCGCGGCGCAAATGCTCTGGTCGCGAGCGACTGTTGAGCAGGCAGTCTTTACGCGCGCCGAGATCGAAACCGACACGAACAACCCGGAAGTCGTCGTAGGCTTGTTCGATCTGCTCAAGGTCTTTCAGGAAATTCTCGCTCGTCACAAGGAAGAAGTCCTGATGGAGATTGAGCGAGAAGAAGTAACCATGGCCCAGATGATTGAGCGCTTGCGTAACATGGTGCGGTCGGCGGGCGAACTGAATTTGCTGGAGTTTTTCGGACGGGCGCAAACCCGCCGCGAGCTGGTGGTCGCTTTTCTGTCCGTGCTTGAGTTGGTTCGCATGAGCGAGATTTCACTGCGCCAGCGCGAAACGTTCGGCGAAATCACAGCGAAGTCTGTAAGCCCGGCTTAAGCAGCCCACAAAAATTATGAGTACAGCGAAAGCAGCGAATGTCGAGGAACCGATTGAAGCCGTAACTTCTGAGGAAGAGAGCGCAATCGAAGGCCAACGCGAAATCAGTGATACCGAACTGAAGGCAATCATTGAGGCGCTGGTTTTTGTTGCTGATGAACCGATTGGCGCCAGGGCTATCGCGGACGTGGTCGACATGGACCGGCAGGCTGTCGAAGCCGCGATTCAGGATTTAGCAAAAGAATACGAGTCGCGCCCGGGCGGCCTGCAGTTGCGCGAGATTGCCGGCGGTTGGCAAATCGCCACGCGCGCTGAACATCATGAGCACATTCGCGCGTACCTGAAATCAAAACCGAGCGCCAAACTGTCTCTCGCCTCGCTGGAGACCCTTGCGGTGATTGCTTACCGCCAGCCGGTAACCGTTCCCGAGATTCTGGAAATTCGCGGCGTGCAGTCTCCTTCGGCTATCAAGACACTGCTCGACAAGCGTTTGATCGTCGCCAAAGGCCGAAAGGAAACAGTTGGGCGTCCGATGATGTACGGCACCTCGAAAGAATTCCTGATTCAATTCGGTCTTAAAGATTTATCTGAATTGCCGAGCATCGAAGATTTTCAGGACTTGGCTGGCGGGGCAACTGAATGAATTATTTGATCATTCATTGGTTTTGCAGCGTAAGTCTTCCACGGCTCACTCGCTTAGAACGCGACCTAATTTCATTGTGACGTTTTCTCTAGCCCAGGCGTTTACGCCTGGGTGAGAAACGGGAACTGCCATTAAAGCCCCATTAATGGGGCTTTGAAACTAATCGCTCCTTTATTCCCAGGCGTAAACGCCTGGTCTACGGGAAAAGTCAAATCAATGAACCAATGCAAGAACGTCTGCAAAAACTAATCGCCGCCGCCGGTATCGCTTCGCGTCGTCACGCTGAAGATTTGATCGTCGGGCGACAAGTCACCGTCAATGGCGAGGTGATTGTCGAACTTGGGGCCAAGGCCGACCCCGAACGCGATCACATCAAAGTCAAAGGCCGCCTGATCAATCCGCTCCTCAGCCAACAGAAACCCGTCTATGTCCTGCTGAACAAGCCGAAGGGTTATTTGACCAGCATGTCTGATCCGGAAGGCCGGCCGTTGGTGATCGATTTGATTCCTGCGGCGCTCGGGCGCTTGCACCCTGTCGGCAGGCTCGATTTCAATACCGAGGGTTTGTTGCTTCTGACTAACGATGGCGAATTCACGCGGCACATTACCGCAGCAAAAAGTCGAATACCAAAAGTTTACAAAGCCAAGGTTAAGGGCATGCCGCCTGAGAAAGCGGTCGAGCGCCTGCGCCGCGGTATCGCTATCGGTGACGAGCGCAGTGCGCGCGCCGACGTGCGTATGCTGCGCGAAAGTAAGACGAATGCCTGGTTCGAGGTGATCCTTCACGAAGGCCGCAATCAACAAGTGCGACGTATGTTCGATGCGATTGGACATTCGGTCATTAAATTAGTTCGCACGCGCATCGGTAATCTCGAAGAGAAAAACTTGAAGCCGGGCGCATGGCGCAAGCTAACTGAACGAGAAGTGAAAACTCTAAAAGGACCGCATCAAGCGAAACCCGCCGCGCGCAGAAGGCGTTAACACATCAAATGGTGTCTTACTTTGCGGTTTTTCTTTGCGGCTTTGCGCCTTTGGCGTGAGTGTCTTGCAGGGAAAAGGTAATGTTCACGCAAAGACGCCAAGGCGCAAAGATGCGCAAAGTCAGACTAAGCACCACCACACGTCACCTGCGGATGCGTGCGCCAACTCATTGAGTTACAATGCCAAGTTCTAATAACGTCGCGACAGGCACCTCCTGCCTGTCGTTTGAATGTCAGGCGTACCGGGTACTTCCAAAATAATGGAATTCGAACTTACCGAAGAACAACTTCAAATGAAGATGAGCGTGCGCGAGTTCGCTGAAGCCGAAATTGCGCCGCATGTCATGGAATGGGACGAATCGCAGCATTTCCCGATTGAGCTGCTGCCAAAACTTGGCGAACTAGGGTTGCTGGGGATTCTGTTTCCCGAGGAGTATGGCGGCGCCGGTCTCGGTTACGTTGAATATGCAACCGCAATCGAAGAACTTTCGCGCGTCGACGGATCGGTCGGAATCTCGGTCGCGGCCCATAATTCGCTTTGCTCGAATCACATTTTCCAGTTTGGCACTGAAGCACAGAAGCAAAAGTTTCTGGCGCCGCTCGCTCGCGGTGAACAACTCGGCGCGTGGGGTCTGACTGAACCCGGCGCCGGTTCAGACGCGTCCGGCACGCGCACTACCGCTGTCAAGAATGACGGTGGATGGTTGGTGAACGGATCGAAAAACTTCATCACGCATGCGATTCATGCCGACACCTGCGTGGCTTTTGCTTCGAGCGATCGTTCCAAAAAAAGCAAAGGCATCACCGCTTTCATTTTTGAAAAAGGGATGGAAGGCTTTGCGCCGTCAAAGAAAGAGAACAAGCTCGGCTTGCGCGCCTCTGAAACGGCGAGTGTCGTGTTCGAAGATTGTTTCGTGCCTGACGAGAATCGCCTCGGAGATGAAGGGCAGGGATTTGTGAACGCGATGGAGATTCTTGATGGCGGCAGGATTTCGATCGCCGCGTTGGCAGTGGGCATCGCCCAGGGCGCTTACGAGTCGGCGCTGAGATATTCAGCCGAACGCCAGCAATTCGGAAAACCAATTCGCGAGTTTCAGGCGATCCAGTTCAAGCTGGCTGACATGGCCGTGCAGATCGATGCCGCGCGTTTGCTCATGTATCGCGCTGCCGCGATGAAAGATCAGGGCAAGAAGACAACGAAAGAATCTTCGATGGCCAAGTTGTTCGCCGGGGAGATGAGCGTGCGCGTGTGCGAAGAGGCAATCCAGATTCACGGTGGCTACGGTTACACGAAAGATTACCCGGCGGAAAAGTACTGGCGCGATTCGAAACTCTGCACCATCGGCGAAGGCACTTCTGAAATTCAGCGAATGATCATCGCGCGGGAAATCCTGAAGTAGGCATGAAAGACTCGCTTTTCGATCGCATCATCGCCGGCGACTCAATTGCAGTCGCGCGGGCGATCTCGAAAGTCGAGGATGGGGCCGAGGGCGTTTCCGAGTTGATGAAGCAGATTTTTCCGCACACGGGACGCGGATTGATCATCGGCATTACCGGCGCGCCGGGAGCGGGAAAGTCGACTCTGGTTGATAAGTTGGCCGCGCATTATCGCAAGGGCGGTGAACGCGTGGGAATCGTCGCCGTCGACCCTTCGAGTCCTTTCACGGGCGGCGCAATTCTGGGCGATCGCATTCGGATGCAAACGCTGACGCTCGACAAGGGCGTCTTTATTCGTTCGATGGCGACGCGCGGAAACCTTGGCGGCCTGGCGCGCGCAACGGTTGAAGCAGTCGCGATTCTGGATGCGGCCGGCTATGAAAAGATCATTGTCGAAACTGTCGGCGTTGGTCAGGACGAGATCGAGATTGCCAAGACGGCCGACGTTTGCGTCGTGGTGCTCGTGCCCGGAATGGGCGATGACGTCCAGACGATGAAGGCCGGTATTATGGAAATCGGCGACGTGCTCGTCATCAATAAAGCTGATCGCGACGGGGTCCTGCGTACCGAAAAAGAGTTAGAAGCGCTGCTGAGTCTTTCCGGACGCATGGACGAGTGGCAGCCACTGATCGTGAAAACCGTCGCGATTGAAAACAAAGGTATTGATGAGTTGGCGGCAGCGATAGCCCGTACACGCGAGGTCCAGCGAACCGCTGACGTTGGCTCTGAACGGAAACGAGCAATTGCGCGTTGGCGCATTCTGGAACTGCTGCGAGAGCGTTTGGTCTCGGAAGCTCTGAGCGGCGATTCTGCATCTGAAAAACTTGATCGTTTGGCGGAAGATGTTGCCAGCAAACAACGTGACCCGTATTCGGCTGTGGAAGAATTGATTAAGGGTCAGTAGTTAGTCGTCAGTGCAAAGGGCCGATTCCGAGAAAGGCTACTTGGCGTATGGCTTGGCCAGACTGATGGGCGGCAAGTCTCTGACTTGCCGGAAGAGCTTCACGAAGTTAGCGGTCTGCGACCGCCGGGTCGAAGACCCATCGAAGAAGCGCGATTGTCGGCAAGTCTGAGACTTGCCGCGGATCGGCGTGGCAGAGCCAGGAACTGCGGTCAAACTGACAACTGACGACTGACAACAGGAAATGAAAATCGATCATATCGGGATTGCCACTGGAGGCATCGCGGAAGTGGCTAACTTCTACCGCGAAGCGCTCGGTCTCAACCTCGAAGACATTGAAGAAGTCGCGGACCAAAAAGTGCGCGTAGCGATGCTGCCGATTGGCGAATCGCGGATTGAATTGCTTGAGCCGACTACGTCCGACTCGCCGATTTCAAAGTTTCTCGCGAAGCGCGGGCCGGGGATTCATCACGTCGCTATTCAGGTCGAAAACATTCGCGAATCTCTCAGGAAAATGAAGGAAGAAGGGGCGCGTCTGATCGACGAAGAGCCGCGAACGGGCGCCGGCGGTTGCCTTGTCGCGTTTGTTCATCCATCATCAACGGGCGGGGTTTTAGTTGAATTGGTTGAGCACCAGGGGCGATAAAACATCTCGTGCATTTTTGTTTTGAAAGGATCTAATTTTGAATTCAAAAACTAAAGCTTGGATTGCCGCAGGTGTCGGCATCATTTTTTCTGTCGGCCTGATTGTGTGGCAGGTCAAGGCCAGCCACGGCGCGCCGATCAATCTGACCGCCGACGACATGACGCAAATTGCCTCGGACCAGGCGCCCCAGGCCCGGGCCCGTCTGGCGACGGATGACGCAGCGCGCCGCGACTTTGCCAAGAACGTGCGCGAATTGCTCTCGGTCGCCGAAGAAGCAAGAGCGAAGGGCATCGCTTATCGCCCTGAGATCAGACGTCAGATGGAGTTGGTTCGGGCAATCGTGATCGCGCAGAGTTATGCCGAGTCTCAAGGCGGCACGCCGGGTGCTCAACAAGTTTCGGATGCGGACGTCGATGCGTTTTTCAAAGAACCCGGCCAGGAAGAACGGTTTCAGCAGTTCGTGAAGGACGCGCAGGCGAGCAATCCCATGATGGCCGGCCAGGCTATTCCTGACGAACAATTGAAACAGATCAAGCATCAACTGGGTCAGGTACTGATCGGCGAACGTCGCGGCGTAGCTGCGAAGGCCGATCAAAAGCGAAGCGTTGAATTGCAAATCATGCTCGAGCAGGCGCGGCTTCTGGCTTCGACCTACGCGAAAGAGACTCTGATTCCGAATACGAAAGCTACGGACGCTGAATTGGCCGCTTACGTCGCCAAGCATCCTGAGCTTGATGACAAACAAACACGCGTCAAGGCCGAAGAAGTGTTAAAGCGCGCCCGTGCCGGTGAAGACTTTGCGTCGCTCGCGAAACAATTCTCGACCGATCCCGGCAGCAAAGAAAAAGGCGGAGACCTGGGTTGGTTTGGGCACGGTCAAATGGTGCCTGAATTCGAAAAGGCTGCTTTCGCCCTGCAGCCCGGACAGATTAGCGATATCGTCGAAAGCCAGTTTGGTCTTCACATCATCAAAGTGGAAGAGAAGAAGACGGAGACCAAAGACGGAAAGCCAGAAGAGCAGGTTCACGCCCGGCATATTTTGATTGCCGCCGGTGGTGGTGGCGGCAATCCGTTTGGGCCGCCGAAGTCTGCGAAGGACCAGGCACGCGAAGCGGTCGAACAGGAAAAAGAAAAGACCCTGATCGACGAAATCGTGAAGCGACAGAGTAATCACATCACGATCGCCGAAAATTTCTCGGTGCCCCAGCCGCCGCCACAGCAGATGCAACAGGGATTGCCGCCGGGCTTGTCGCCGGAAGCGCCACCCGCTGCGTCGCCAGCGCCTAAAGGAAAACCAACGACGCCGAAGAGTGGAAAGAAATAGGTACGCACGCCTCCGGCGGGCAGCCGCGAGTGGCGTGTCTGACAAATAAGAAATGCAGCACGCCGGCGGCGTACGTACCATCCTATGCAATTCGGTGATTATCGCGTCGAAATAATTCCTGACTGTGAGTTCCGGCTCGACGGTGGCGCGATGTTCGGGGTGGTGCCGCGCAACCTCTGGTCAAAACCGTGTCCGCCCGACGATCAGAACCGCATTCGCATGAACATGAATTGCCTGTTCATCGAGGCCGGCAGCGAGCGGATTCTGATCGACACCGGCATCGGCGACAAATGGAGCGAGAAGCATCGCGCGATGTACGGCATCAACCGAGTCCGGTCGCTCGATGATTCTTTGAAAGCTATCGCCGGCGTCACGTCTTCAGACATAACGATCGTCATCAACACTCACCTCCATTTTGATCATGCCGGCGGAAACACCGTGTTTGATGAATCGGGTAAAGCCGCGCCGTCGTTTCCTAATGCGCGTTACCTGATTTCGCGCGCCGAATATGAACATGCGGAAGCGCCGACAGACCGAGACCGCGCAAGTTATTTCGCTGAGAATTGGCGGCCCTTGCGTGAATCTGGCCAGCTCGATCTGAGGGACTCGGAATACGACGTGGTGCCGGGCCTGCGCATGGAAACGCAGGCGGGTCACAATCGTTCAATGCAGTGCCCGCGACTTGAGAGAGGTAGCGCAACGCTCTTCGGTTTTGCCGATCTGGTTCCGATGCGCGCGCACGTGCCGTTCGCGTGGGTGATGGGCTACGATCTCTATCCCGTCGAAACGGTCGAGGCGAAAAAGAAATTGTTGCCACAGGCAGCGCGCGAAAATTGGACGTGCTTGTTCTATCACGAACCGGATCAGGCTCTGGGCAGAATTGTTGAAAAGGATGGAAAGTTCGTCGTGATCTAGTTTCTCTTTCTCTGTGTCTCAGTGATTTCTCCGTGTCTCTGTGGTGAAATTTTGCAAGCGTAAGATTCACCACAGAGACACAGAGTTCCACAGAGTCACGGAGTACGCATAACGAGATGACAGCAGCGAAAATCGGAATCATCGGTGGTAGCGGGCTCTATCAAATGCCCGAGCTGACGGAAGTTGACGAGAT
>Ga0070703_10000284_pt1 | contig 23482 bp, 18 predicted proteins | sample KBSK5251metaG_FD_65453 | JGI IMG/M metagenome (GOLD analysis project Ga0070703, IMG submission 65453) | Corn, switchgrass and miscanthus rhizosphere microbial communities from Kellogg Biological Station, Michigan, USA - KBS K5-25-1 metaG | ecosystem: Host-associated > Plants > Roots >... | reverse complement strand
AAGGGGGTGTAGTCGGCCAGGCCCTTCGAGGCCTGGCGCTTGGTGATCGCGGCCGTGAGGGTGGTCTTGCCGTGGTCGATGTGCCCGATCGTGCCGATGTTCAAGTGGGGCTTCGTGCGCTCGAACTTCTGCTTTCCCATCTGCGATAGCTCCTTGGTCTATTCGCCGGTCACGCGGGCGATGATCTCCTTCGAGATCTGCGCCGGGACCTGGTTGTACGCGTGCAGCTGCATCGGGCTGTGTGCGGCCCGACCCTGCGTCTTCGAACGGAGATCGGTCGCATAGCCGAAGAGCTCCGCGAGCGGCACGACCACGCGGATGATCTTCTGGCCGGCGCGGTCGTCGATGTTCTCGATGCGGCCTCGGCGCGCGGTGACGTCGCCCATCACTTCGCCGAGGAACTCCTCAGGCGTGGTGATCTCGAACTCCATCACGGGCTCCAGCAACGCCGGGGACGCCTTCTTCGCAGCCTCCTTGAGCGCCATCGAGCCAGCGATCTTGAACGCCATCTCGGACGAGTCGACCTCGTGGTACGTCCCGTCGATCAAGGTGGCGCGGAGGTCGACCAGGGGATACCCAGCGAGGACGCCGTTGTCCATGGCCTCCTGGATGCCTTGGTCGACCGACGGGATGTACTCCCGAGGGATCGCGCCGCCGGTGATCTTGTTGATGAACTCGTACCCACCGCCGGGACCCGTCGGCTCGAGGTCGATGACCACGTGGCCGTACTGGCCGCGACCGCCCGTTTGCCGGATGAAGCGCATGTCCACCTTGTGGACGGGCCTGGTGATGGTCTCGCGGTATGCGACCTGCGGCTTCCCGACGTTCGCGTCCACGTTGAACTCGCGCCGGAGCCGGTCGACGATGATGTCGAGATGCAGCTCGCCCATCCCCGAGATGACCGTCTGTCCTGTCTCTTCGTCGAAGCGGACGACGAACGTGGGATCCTCATCCGCCAGCTTGCCGAGACCGCCGCCCAGCTTGTCCTGGTCGGCTTTGGTCTTCGGCTCCACGGCCACGCTGATCACGGGTGTGGGGAAGCTGATCTGCTCGAGCACCACCGGATGATCGGGGTCGCAGATGGTGTCCCCGGTGGTGGTGTGCTTGAGTCCTACCACGGCGACGATGTCGCCCGTGTAGGCGGCTTCCATGTCCTCTCGGTGGTTGGCGTGCATCTGCAGGACCCGCCCGATGCGCTCCTTGCGGTCCTTCGTGGCGTTGAGCACGTGCGAGCCGCTGTGGAGCACGCCTGAATAGACCCGGAGGTAGGTCAGCCGACCGACGTACGGGTCGGACATGATCTTGAACGCGAGCGCAGCGAACGGGTCCGCGTCGTCCGGCTTCCGCTCGACGCGGTCGTTCTCCTTGAAGGGAAGATGGCCTTCCACGGGTGGAACATCGACCGGGCTCGGCAGGAAATCGACGATCGAATCCAGGAGCAGCTGGACGCCCTTGTTCTTGAACGCGGAGCCGCACAGGACCGGAACCCCGAGACCGCCGAGCGTCGCTGAGCGGATCCCCCGCTTCAGCTCCTCGACCGTGGGCTCCTGCTCATGGACGAACTTCTCGAAGAGTGCCTCGTCGTGGTCCGCGAGCTTCTCGAACAGCCGGTGACGGGCCTCGCGCGCGGCGTCCACGTACTCCGGCGGGATCTCCGTGTCCTTCCACTCCTCGCCCATGTCGCCCTCCCAGTAATGGGCGTTCATCTGGACGAGGTCGATGCAGCCGTGGAATTCCGACTCGCTCCCCCACGGGAGCTGGAGCACCAGGGGGTTGGCGTTCAGCCGGTCGACCATCATCTCGACCGTGCGGTCGAAGTTGGCACCGGTTCGATCCATCTTGTTGACGAAGGCGATGCGGGGCACGCCGTAGCGATCTGCTTGCCGCCAGACGGTCTCGGACTGCGGTTCGACGCCGGCGACGGAGTCGAAGACGGCCACGGCGCCGTCCAACACGCGGAGGGAGCGTTCGACCTCAACGGTGAAGTCGACGTGTCCGGGCGTGTCGATGATGTTGATCCAATGGCCCTTCCACTGACACGTGGTCGCGGCCGAGGTGATCGTGATCCCGCGCTCGCGCTCCTGCGCCATCCAATCCATCACGGCCGTGCCCTCGTGGACCTCGCCGATCTTGTAGGCGCGCCCCGTGTAGTAGAGGATCCGCTCCGTGGTCGTGGTCTTGCCCGCGTCGATGTGGGCCATGATCCCGATGTTGCGCGTGCGAGCGAGAGGGTACTCGCGGATCGCGAGTCCCTTCCCGCCCTTCTTGACGTCCTGCTCGGTCGTCGTCACGTGCATCATCTCCGTGGGGCTCGCCGCCATCAGCGGGACCCCTGGTCAGCGGAAACCCGCCCCGGGAGGCGGGCCGTGAGGTTCTCTTCCATCACCAGCGGTAGTGCGCGAACGCCTTGTTGGCCTCGGCCATCTTGTGCATGTCCTCGCGCCGCTTCACCGCGGCGCCGGCCCCGTTCGAGGCATCCATGATCTCGGCGACGAGTCGTTCGGACATGGAGTTCTCGCGCCGCGCGCGGCTGAAGTTGACGAGCCAGCGCATGGCCAACGTGGTACCGCGCTGCGGTTTCACCTCCACCGGCACCTGATAAGAGGCGCCACCGACCCGCCGTGACTTCACCTCGAGCAGCGGTCGTACGTTCTCGACGGCTCGCTTGAGCGTGATCGCCGGGTCGTTGGCCGTCTTCTGGCTTATCTGCTCGAGCGCGTCGTAGACGATGTGCTCGGCCACGGTCTTCTTCCCGCTCAGCAGGACCCGGTTGATCAACTGCGTGACCAAGGGGTTCTGGTAGACGGGGTCCGGCTGGATCGGACGGCGTACGGCAGGGCCCTTCCGCGGCATCCCTACTCGCCGCCCTTCTTCGCTCCGTATCGCGACCGAGCCTGCCTCCGGTTCTTAACGCCCGCCGTGTCGAGCGTCCCGCGGACGATCGTGTACCGGACACCACCGAGGTCCTTCGGGCCGCCGCCGTGTACCAGCACGATCGAGTGCTCTTGGAGGTTGTGCCCCTCGCCCGGGATGTAGCAGGTGACCTCCACGCCCGTCGTGAGCCGGACGCGCGCGACCTTCCGCAGAGCCGAGTTGGGCTTACGAGGCGTGATGGTCCAGACACGAGTGCAGACGCCGCGCCGCTGCGGGTTCGCCTTCAGCGCGGGAGCCTTGTTCTTCTTCTTCGGGGTCTCGCGACCCTTCCGCACGAGCTGTTGGATCGTGGGCATGGTCCTCTCGTCTGCACTCTGTCGTTGTCAAACACCGGAGCCGGGCATCAACCGCAGCTCGCGAGCCGCTCCGGGTGCGCACGCGCCATGGAGGGGCGACCGCATCCCGGTTGTTCGAAGCACGCTCGACAGGCTCGCCAAGCCGAGGCGCAACCTCTAAGGCTATCGACCTACTCCCCGACGCGTCAACCCAGCGTGGGAAGCATGGACGGTGTGCCTGCCGCCCGGGTGCGAGGTGCCTCGGAAGTGTAGCGGAGCAGCGGTCCTGCCGCCCCGTTGGTAGCGTGCCCATGTGCCGATCGACCTCGAACGGATGCGTGTCGCCGCCCGACGAGCCGCGCTCGTGGGCGGCGATTCGATCCGTGACGGACGACGGCCCGCTCAGGGCGAAGCCAAGGGCCTCCCAGGTGACTGGGTCACCGAGGTCGACGTCGCCAGCGAGGCAGCGATCAGGTCGTTCCTCCAGGAGGAAACTCCGGCAGTTCCGATGCTCGGCGAGGAGTCTGGCGGGGCGGCAGAGGGCCTGCGATGGATCGTCGACCCGCTCGATGGGACCACCAACTTCCTTCACCGGTTCCCAGCCGTCGGCGTATCGGTCGCGCTCGTGGAGGACCAGGTTCCTATCGCGGGCGCGATCAACGCGCCCTTCCTCGGCGACACCTGGCATGCCGCGCGCGGCGCCGGAGCCATGTGGGAACCCGCGGGCGAGGCCTCGGGATCGTGCCACGTGTCCGAGCGTCAGCCGGACCGGGCGGTGGTCGCGACGGGATTCCCCTTCCGAAGGAAGGACCGGCTTCCGAGGTACCTGGCCGCGTTCACCGCGGCGCTCGAGCGGTTCGAGGATCTCCGCCGCCCGGGCGCGGCGTGTCTGGATCTCGCCTGGGCCGCGTGCGGGGTGTTCGACGGCTTCTTCGAGCTCGGTCTCGCGCCGTGGGACGTCGCGGCGGGCGGACTCCTGGTGGAGGAAGCCGGCGGGCGCGTCACCGACTGGGACGACGGATCTGACTACCTCGCCGGCGACATCCTGGCCGGCTCACCCCGGGTGCATGACGAGCTGCGCCGGATCACGGGGGGCCATGGGCCGGCGTGAGCGAGACCGGATCCGGGCGTGGGCCGGGGGACTCGTCGAGGAGCACGGCCCGGCGGTCGCCCTGCTGATCGCCGTCGACCTTCCCTTGCCGGCCGTCACGATCGAGGTGGTCCCGGATGGACCTCCGGGCGTGACCGGAGGTCTGACGATCACGCTCAGCGAGCGGTGGTTCCGGGAGCACCCGGACGATGTCGGATGCGTCCTGCACGAGCTGACGCACGCCTACATGCGCGCGCCCGACTACGACGCCTCCACGATCTGGCTGATCGAGGGCATCGCCGACCACGTCCGCGACGTGCTCGGGTTCGACGCGTCGTGGACCTTCGCGCATTTCGAACCGGGGAAGTCGACCGCCGGATATCAGACGACCGCCGATCTCCTCGCGTGGCTGGAGCGGCGGCGTCCCGGTGCCGTGTCGGAGCTCTCCCGACGCTTGGCCGACGGCAGCTACCGCGAGGCTGACTTCGCAGAGGTGGGCGGGGCACCGCTGCCGGAGCTGGTGGCCGCGTACGAGGCAGATCGCGGCGGCGGGCCAACACGGTAGGAACGGGGCGGTCCCGGCGACCGCCCCGTTCCTCGTTCTTCGTGCGCGGACTCAGGCGGTCGCGCACACCGCCTTCGCGGTGACCGACCACGCGCCCGACGTGCTGCTGCCCTCGAACACCCGCACGGTCCACGCGCGGGCGGTTGTCGGGAAACTGGCGCGGACGAGCAACGATCCCAGGACGCCCCCGGGTCCATGCAGTGAGAATCCGCCGCCGAGCACCTTCTTGCCGGACGGACAGATCGCCGAGACCGACTTCGCCCTCGAGTTGCTGGGCGAGGTGTGGGAAACGGTCGTTCGCCCACTCACGCCGGCCGGACCTGCGGGACCGGCCGGACCGATGCCCGGACCTTCCGCCTGTACGACCCCCTGGGTCACGTTGTGGCCCAGGAAGCAGCCACTGACGCACGTGTCTGAGGCGGTGATGAGTGCGTCACCGTTCACGTCCACGAGGCCGTTGGACGATGTCGGGACCGGCTGGCCGAACCCACACGTCTGACCCAAGACGTTCTCGACGCCAACGACGGCGACGGAGCAATCGTCCCCGGTGATCGTTCCATCGCCGTTCGCGTCCACCCTTCCGGCGATCGTCGACCAGGCGAAGTCGGCATCGACCACGCTGGAGTCGTCCGGGGCGGCCGCGTTGAAGACGGTCGGCAGAGGCCAGCCGTCCGGGATGGCCGCGCCGTCGGCCGTCGCGAACTGCCCGTCGACGACACCGATCGTGACCCCGTCCGCCGTGCCGTCGAAGCCGATGAGCGTGCAGTCGTCCGAGCTATCGATGACGCCGCTGCCAGCCGCCCCATCATTGCTCGCCGCCCAGGCATCGCAATCGAGCGCCCCGTTGATGATGCTGGTATCGCCGTAGAACGCCGTCGAGTCATCGGCACCGTTCACAACGCCGTCTCCGTTCAGGTCGGCGAGGTTGCCGAAGACCGTCGGGGACACCCCTCCCGTGAGAGCGCTGGCCGTTGCCGGCCGTCCGGCGAGGAACATCGCTCCGAGCAACACGATACTCGCGACGGTTACTGACCCGAGACGTATGCGTCTCGAAAGAACCTTCCGACTCATCGCTCCTCCCTCCGATCGGTGCGGTCACGCGAGGTGGCGCCCGCCGCGGCAGAGGGCCGGTTCCATCCCCCCTTCCAGGGCCTCTCCATCGTCGTTGCCGCCCAAGTGTTGATGAGCAATGAAGCCATGCAGGCGCGTCTCGGACGACCGCCATCGACGCATCAGGTCGCTTCCGGTGACTGACTGGGCCCACCGTGATGCGTTCGCAAGGGTCTCCTTCCGACGGATTCCCTCCTCATGCAACCCCCCTGGGGTCTAGCGAACCAACGGGTGCGCGTCAAACCCGCTGGTCGTCCATCGAGACGTGGGCAGCCAACGCTGCGAACACGCAGAAGGCGCCCCCTTTCGGGGGCGCCTTCGCTGCGTTGCCACTCCGGAGGGTGGCGCGCGGGAGCCGGTCAGTCCTCGGTGGCCACCGTCCCTCCGAGCATGCGCTCGGCTTCCTCGCGCGTGATGCCGACGAGGGCCGGCTCGCCGCTCTCCGAGGCTGCGGCCTCGGCCATCTCGCGCTGACGTTGCAGCCAGTACTCGGGGATCGCCTCGGGCTTGATCCGCACCTGGATGTTGCGGTAGCGATGCATGCCCGTGCCCGCCGGGATCAGCTTCCCGATGATCACGTTCTCCTTCAACCCGAGCAGCGGATCCGACTTGCCCTGGATCGCTGCGTCCGTCAGGACGCGCGTGGTCTCCTGGAACGAGGCCGCCGACAACCACGAGTCCGTCGCGAGCGAGGCCTTGGTGATCCCCAGCAACACCGGTCGGGCGGACGCTGGCATACCGCCGCTCTCGACGATCTCCGAGTTGCGATCTTCGAACAGCCGCCGGTTGATCAGGTCACCCGGCAGGAAGTCCGTGTCGCCGGGCTCGATGATGTGGACCTTCCTGAGCATCTGCCGCGCGATCAGCTCGATGTGCTTGTCGTGGATGGTCACGCCCTGCGAGCGGTACACCTGCTGCACCTCGTCGACGAGGTGCTGCTGCAGCGCGAGGACACCCTTGACACGCAGGATCTCGTGCGGGTTGACCGACCCCTCGGTCAGCTGCTGGCCGACCTCGACCCGGTCCCCGGTGACGACGGTCAGCCGAGCCCGGAACGAAACCGGGTACTCCACCATGTCGCCGTCCTCGGAGGTGACCCGGATACGCCGGACGTGCTTCTCGTCGTCATCGTCGATCTGGACCTCGCCGGCCAGCTCGGTGATCTGCGCCTCGCCCTTGGGCTTGCGCGCTTCGAACAGCTCCTGCACGCGGGGCAGGCCGTGGGTGATGTCCTCGCCCGCGACGCCACCCGTGTGGAACGTCCGCATGGTGAGCTGGGTCCCGGGCTCGCCGATCGACTGTGCGGCGATGATGCCTACGGCTTCGCCGATGTCCACCAGCCGGCCGGAGGCGAGCGAGCGCCCGTAGCAGGCGGCGCAGACACCGACCTCCGCCTCGCACGAGGTGACCGAACGCACGCGGACCTCCAGGACGCCGGAGTCGACGACGACCTGGGCGATCTCGTCGGTGAGCTGATCGCCCGCCTTCGCGACCTTCTTCCCGTCGACCTTGACGTCCTCGGCGAGGACGCGACCGAACAGTGAGGTGTCGACGTGGGCGTGCTTCGTGATCGTTCCGTCGGGTCGACGAACGTTCACGATCGCGGGGATCGAGCGATCGGTCCCACAGTCCTCCTCACGGACGATCACTTCTTGCGCGACGTCGACCAACCGGCGGGTCAGGTAGCCGGAGTCGGCCGTCCGCAGCGCCGTGTCCGCCAGACCCTTCCGCGCGCCGTGCGTCGAGATGAAGTACTCCAGGACGGACAGACCCTCACGGAAATTGGACTTGATCGGCCTGGGGATGATCTCGCCCTTCGGGTTGGCAACGAGACCACGCATCCCGGCGAGCTGCCGGATCTGCATGATGTTCCCCCGCGCACCCGAGTTGGCCATCATGTAGATGGGGTTCGTCGGGGTGAACTGGGCCTCCATGGCCTCCTTGACCTCGTCCGTCGCCTGCGTCCAGATCTCGATCAGCTCCTGGCGACGCTCATCGTCGGTGATGATGCCGCGGCGGTACTGCTGCTCGACCTTCTGGGCGCGCTTCTCGTGATCGTCCAAGATCGCGGCCTTCGTCGGCGGCGTCGTGACGTCCTCGATGCCGATCGTCACACCCGCCCGGGTCGCGTAGTGGAACCCGAGGTTCTTCAGATCGTCGAGGACCTGCTCCACCTGCGCGCGGTCGTACCGGTGGACGACCTCGTCCACCAAACGGGCGACGTCGCCCTTCAACACCGGCTGGTTCCGGAATTCGAAGTCATCGGGGAACGCGGCGTTGAGCATCGCGCGCCCGATCGTGGTCCGCACGACGGGCGTGCGATCCTTCCACTCCTCGGCGGCCGGGTCGTAGCCCTCCGGCAGCATCTCGGCGGGAAGCGCCTTGCCAGCGATACGGATGCGAACCGGGTCGTGCAGGGAGTGCCCCCGATCGAGCGCGAGGAGCGCCTCCGACACCGACCCGAACGCAGGGGTGTCTTCGTCCTTGCGGTCCTCGTTCTGAGCGAGGGACAGGTAATAGAGCCCGAGCACCATGTCCTGGGTCGGGGTCGCGATCGGGCGACCGTGTGCCGGTGACAGGATGTTGTTGGTCGACAGCATCAGGATCCTGGCTTCGGCCTGCGCCTCAGCAGACAGCGGCACGTGCACCGCCATCTGGTCGCCATCGAAGTCGGCGTTGAACGCCGTGCACACCAGCGGGTGGATCTTGATGGCCTTGCCCTCCACGAGCACGGGCTCGAATGCCTGGATCCCGAGTCGGTGCAAGGTGGGCGCCCGGTTCAGCAGGACCGGGTGCTCGCGGATGACCTCTTCGAGCACGTCCCACACCTGTGGGCGAGCACGCTCCACCATCCGCTTGGCACTCTTGATGTTCTGAGCCAGGGCCTGATCGACCAGTCGCTTCATCACGAACGGCTTGAACAGCTCGAGCGCCATCTGCTTGGGCAGACCGCACTGGTGCAGCCGGAGTTCCGGGCCGACCACGATGACCGAACGCCCGGAGTAGTCGACACGCTTGCCGAGCAGGTTCTGGCGGAAACGGCCCTGCTTCCCCTTCAACATGTCCGAAAGAGACTTCAGCGGACGGTTGCCGGGCCCGGTGACCGGCCGGCCACGCCTGCCGTTGTCGAACAGGGCGTCGACAGCCTCCTGCAGCATCCGCTTCTCGTTGTTGACGATGATCTCTGGCGCCTGAAGGTCGAGCAGTCGCTTGAGGCGGTTGTTCCGGTTGATGACCCGCCGGTAGAGGTCGTTCAGGTCTGACGTCGCGAACCGGCCACCATCGAGCTGGACCATGGGGCGGAGGTCCGGCGGGATGACCGGGATCGCGTCGAGAACCATCCCGAGCGGGTTGGACTTGCCCTCGGCGAAGTTGGACGCGACCTTCAGACGCTTGATGGCCTTCAGGCGGCGCGTCCCCTTGCCGTTCTCGATCTGGTCCCGGAGGGTCTCGGCCTCGACCTCTGTATCCATGTCGGCGAGCAGCCGCTTGATGGACTCGGCCCCCATGCCGCCGTCGAAGTAGTCGCTGAACCGCTCCCGGAGCGACCGGTAAACGTTGTCGTCGGCCACCAGCTGCTTCACGCGGAGGCCTTTGAACGCGGTCACGACGTCGTCGAGGTGCTGAGAGTCGCGGCCTGCGCCTTCGTGGATCCGCTCCACGTCGCGCTGCGCCTCGCGCTTCGCAGCGGACAGCTGAGCGCTCTTCGCGCCTTCGGCCTCGAGCTCCTTGAGCCGGTCCTCGAGCTCCGCGAGCCGCTTCTTGACGTCGTCGTCTCGCTCGGTCTCGATGTCGCGCTTCTCCGCCTCCATCTCGGCTTCGATCTCGGGCAGCGCCTTGTGGCGGCGGTCCTCGTCGACGCGGGTGATCACGTAGGCGGCGAAGTAGATGATCCGCTCGAGGTCCTTGGGTGCCAGATCCAGGAGGTATCCCAGACGAGACGGAACCCCCTTGAAGTACCAGATGTGCGTGACCGGCGCCGCGAGCTCGATGTGGCCCATGCGGTCACGGCGGACCTTGCTGCGGGTGATCTCGACCCCGCACCGCTCACAGATGATCCCCTTGAAGCGCACGCGCTTGTACTTGCCGCAGTGACACTCCCAATCACGCGTGGGGCCGAAGATCCGCTCGCAGAACAGACCATCCTTCTCCGGCTTCAGCGTGCGGTAGTTGATGGTTTCGGGCTTCTTGACCTCGCCGTTGGACCACGCGCGGATCTGATCCGCAGTGGCCAGGCCGATCCGAAGCTCGTCGAAGAAGTTCACGTCCAACACTTAAAAGCTCGCCTCCTCGCGTGGCTCGCTCGTCATCTTGTGCAACGCTTCGCTATTCCCGCGGGTCACTCGAAATCCGCCCCCGCCGGCTCGCGACGGCTCAGGTCGATCCCCAGCTCCTCCGCCGCGCGGAACACGTCCTCGTCGGTCTCCCGGAGTTCGATCTCCTCGCCCGCCGCCGATCGAACCTCGACGTTCAGGCAGAGGGACTGCATCTCCTTGATGAGGACCTTGAACGACTCCGGGATCCCCGGCTCGGGGATGTTCTCGCCCTTCACGATCGCTTCGTAGACCTTGACGCGGCCCAGAACGTCGTCGGACTTGATCGTGAGCAGCTCCTGGAGGGCATATGCGGCGCCGTAGGCCTCGAGCGCCCATACCTCCATCTCGCCGAACCGCTGCCCACCGAACTGCGCCTTCCCCCCCAGCGGCTGCTGGGTGATCATGGAGTACGGCCCGGTCGACCTCGCGTGGATCTTGTCGTCCACGAGGTGCAGCAGCTTCAGGATGTAGGCGACGCCGACCGTCACGGGCTCCTCGTAGGGCTCGCCGCTGCGGCCGTCGAACAGCCTCGCCTTGCCGACCTCGTCCACCTGACGGAACCCGTCCCGGTTGGGATGGGTGGACGCCAGCGCGTCGAGGATCTCGTTCTCCCGAGCACCGTCGAACACGGGTGTCGCGACGTAGACGGGTCCTTGGAAATCCGACCCGCCCTTGCTGAACCCGTTGAGCGCCGCCCACCCGAGATGCGCCTCGAGCACCTGGCCGAGGTTCATTCGGGACGGCACGCCGAGGGGGTTGAGGATGATATCCACGGGCGTGCCATCTTCGAGGAACGGCATGTCCTCCTCGGACAGGATCGTCGAGATGACGCCCTTGTTGCCGTGGCGTCCCGCCAGCTTGTCCCCGTCGGAGATCTTCCGCTTCTGGGCCACGTACACGCGGACCAGCTGGTTGACCCCGGGCGACAGCTCGTCGCCGTCGTCACGACTGAAGACCCGGACACCGATCACCTTGCCCGATTCACCGTGCGGAACCTTGAGCGACGTGTCGCGCACCTCGCGCGCCTTCTCGCCGAAGATCGCACGCAGCAATCGCTCCTCGGGCGTGAGCTCGGTCTCGCCCTTCGGCGTGACCTTGCCGACGAGGTAGTCGCCGGTGGTGACCTCCGCTCCGATCCGCACGATCCCGCGCTCGTCGAGGTCCTTCAGGATCTCCTCAGAGACGTTGGGGATGTCACGGGTGATCTCCTCGGCACCGAGCTTGGTGTCTCGGGCGTCGACCTCGTGCTCCTCGATATGGATCGACGTCAACACGTCGTCCTTGACGAGGCGCTCCGAGATGATGATGGCGTCCTCGTAGTTGTGACCCTCCCACGGCATGTAGGCGACGATCAGGTTCTTCCCGAGTGCGATCTCGCCCGCTTCCGTGGAGGGACCGTCGGCGATGACCTGTCCCTTGACGACGCGGTCACCGATGGTGACGACGGGCTTCTGATTGATGTTGGTCCCCTGGTTCGACCTGCGGAACTTGACCAGGTCGTAGGTCTTCAGGTTCCCGGTGCGCTCCTTGACCACGATGTGTTCTGCGCTGACGTCCTCGACGACGCCGGCCTCCTCGGCCATGGCGACGTCCCCGGCGTCGACCGCGGCGCGGAACTCGACCCCGGTCCCCACGAGCGGAGCCTCCGCGCGAAGCAGAGGGACGGCCTGACGTTGCATGTTGGCACCCATGAGGGCACGGTTGGCATCGTCGTGCTCGAGGAAGGGGATCAACGCCGCGGGGACCGACACGAGCTGCTTCGGCGACACGTCCATGTAGTCGACGTCCTCGGCCACGACGGAGTCGACCTCGCCTCCCTTGCGGCGGACCAGGACCGAGTCTCCGCCGATCTTGCCCGTCTTGAGGTCGTACGGCGTGTTCGCCTGCGCGATGACGTGGCGATCCTCTTCGTCCGCCGACAGGTAGTCGATCTTGGCGGTCACCTTGCCGCCCTCAACCCGCCGGTACGGCGTCTCGATGAATCCGAACTGGTTGATCCGGCCGTAGCTGGACAGCGATCCGATCAGGCCGATGTTCGGTCCCTCGGGCGTCTCGATCGGGCACATCCGGCCGTAGTGCGACGGGTGGACGTCACGCACCTCGAACCCGGCACGCTCGCGCGAAAGGCCGCCCGGGCCAAGCGCGGAGAGACGCCGCCGGTGCGTGAGCCCGGCGAGGGTGTTGGTCTGGTCCATGAATTGCGATAGCTGCGAGGTCCCGAAGAACTCCTTGATGGAAGCCACGACCGGACGGATGTTGATCAACGTCTGCGGCGTGATCGCCTCGACGTCCTGGGTGGTCATACGCTCCTTGACGACCCGCTCCATCCGCGAGAGCCCGATCCTGATCTGGTTCTGGATGAGCTCGCCAACCGAACGAAGACGGCGATTGCCGAAGTGGTCGATGTCGTCGGGGTCGAACCCCTCCGCGCCGGCGTGCAGGTTCACGAGGTAGCCGACCGTCTTGAGCATGTCCTCGTACGTGAGGACGCCCTTGTACTTGGGTGCTCCGGGCCCGGTCTCGTCCTTGGCCTGGGGCGCGAGGATCCGATACCGGAACTGCTCCCAGGCCTTCTTGTCGGGGTTGTCGAGCTCACCGGCCGCGCGGTGGTGCGCGCGCAGCTGCTTCAAGAGCTCGCCCTCCGCCGGACCGAGCTTCTTGTCGACCTTGTGACGGCCGACCTTGGCCAGGTCGTACCGCTTCGGATTGAAGAAGAGGTTCTCGAGCAGGGTCTTCGCGCTCTCGGCCGTCGGCGGCTCGCCGGGACGGAGCTTCCGGTAGATGTCCTCGAGCGCCTCTTCCTGCGTCTGGACGTGGTCCTTCTCCAGCGTGAGCTTCACCGAGGGAGCGTCGTTGAAGAGCTTGAGGATCTCGTCCTCGGTCCATCCGAGCGCCTTGAGCATGACGGTCACGTTCTGGCGGCGCTTCCGATCGATCCGAACTCCGACGGTGTCCTTCTTGTCGACATCGAACTCGAGCCAGGCACCACGACCCGGGATGATCTTCGCGATGAAGACGTCCTTGTCCGTCGTCTTGTCCAGCTCACGGCTGAAGTAGACGCCGGGCGAGCGCACCAATTGGGAGACGACAACGCGCTCGGTCCCATTGATGATGAAGGTTCCGTGATCGGTCATCATGGGGAAGTCCCCCATGAAGACTTCCTGCTCCTTGATCTCCCCCGTCACCTTGTTGACGAAGGTTGCCTCCACGAACAGGGGCCGCGAAAAGGTGATGTCCTTGTCCCGGCACTCTTCCTCAGAGAACTTCTGCTCGCGGAATTCGTGACGACCGAAGTAGAGCTGGAACTGCTCGGTGAAGTCCTCGATAGGGCTGACCTCTTCGAGGACCTCCTTGATCCCTTCACTCAGGAGCCAATCGAACGACTCCCTTTGGATAGCGACGAGATCCGGCAGCGGTAGGACCTCATCGAGCTTGGCGAAACTGACACGGTTCCGGGTCGGAACGAGCTGGTCAGGCAAATCTGGATCCCTCCCAGGAGGCTCTGGTGCGCACGACAGTAGGGCGCGGTGGACAGCACGGCAAACGAGCAGTGTACGCATCGCGAAGGCGTGCGTCAACTACCCCTGCCGGAACCCCGGTTGGGCTGGCGGGCACGGTACGCCTTTCGCAGGCGGCGGTCAACCCGCCAGAGGGCCCATTACCCCCCTCAGCCTGGACGGATGCCTCGGTGAGCTCAGCCGACGCGGACGACCGAGTCTTCGGTTGCGGCCTTGTCGATGCCACCCATCGAGCGCACCATCTCGGCGAACGCGACCCCGAGCTTTCGAGCCTGCTCCTTGGATCCGATCGCCACTCCGCGCTCGCCGAGGACGCTGAAGAACTCCTCCATCGCCGCGCGCTCGTCGCCGAGCAGAGAGGCCTCGGACACGTTCAGGGCACGAGCCAACCGGTTCAGGGTCTGGATCGATGGCTCGACGTGTCCGTTCTCGTAGCGGGACAGTCGCGCCTTGGGGATCCCCGAGAGCTCCTCGAGCTCGGATTGGGAAAGCCCAGCCGAGAGACGAGCCTCGCGAAGCCGGTTGCCGAAATGACGCGCTTGGTCCATATCTGCCCCCTCGATCGCTTGCGTGGCTGCTGCCCGGCGGGAACCTAACACACGGTGTTGCGCCATGTCGCCGGTGTGCTGCAGCCCAGGGCGTCCGAGGGCGAGGGCGTGTCGGAACCCCTCCCCGCCCTCGCTCGACGACGGTGAGAGGGGTTCCGCTACTGGACTACTTGACCTCGACGCTCGCGCCTGCCGCTTCCAGCTGTTCCCGCGCTTTGTCGGCCTGCTCCTTCGCGACCTTCTCGAGGACCGGTTTCGGCGCGCCGTCGACGAGGTCCTTGGCTTCCTTCAGCCCAAGGCTCGTCAGTGCGCGCACCTCCTTGATCACCTGGATCTTCTGATCGCCGGTTCCCGTCAGGATCACGTCGAACTCCGTCTGCTCCTCCGCCTCCTCGCCGCCGCCGCCGGCCCCGGGGGCGGCCACCATCATCGGGGCCGCAGCCGCAGCCTTCACATCGAAGGCTTCTTCGAACGCCTTGATGAACTCCGACAGCTCGAGGAGGTTCATCTCTTTGAACTGGTCGAGGAGCTGGTCCGTGCTCAGCTTCGCCATCGCCCTTACTCCTTCCCGTCTTCGGATGATCCGGTTGCTGATACTTCTGCCTGGGGCGCTTCTGCTTCGGGCGCTTCTGCTTCGGGCTCGATGGGCAGCGTCGCCTTATACGCCTCGAGCAGCGAGAGGAAGCGCGATTGCGCCGAAACGAACGTGGCTGCCGCCCGGGCCATCTCGCCCTTGAAGAGGCCTGCGATCTTGGAGAGCATCACCTCGCGGCTCTCCAGATCCGCGAGCCTGTTCGCGTCGTCGGCCGAGAGCACCTGGCCCTCCATGTACCCGCCCTTCAGCACGAGGGTGGGGAACTGCTTGGTCGCCGCCTTGATCGTCTTCGCAGCGCTCACGGCGTCGCCGTCGACGAACGCCACCGCCGAAGGCCCAGACAGGAGCTCGGTCAGTTCCAACCCGGCCTCGGCAGCTGCGCGCTGCATCAGCGTGTTCTTGACCACGGTCAGGCTGGCGTCGGCCTCGCGCAGCGTTCGCCGCAACTCGGTGATGTCGGACACGGTCAAGCCGCGGTACTCGGCGAGCAACAAGGCCGCGGACCCTTCGATCCGGCGTCTGAGCTCGGCGACCCGTTCGAGCTTCTCGGTTCTCGGCATCGCGCCTCCTCGGAGATGAAAGAACGCGTCTCCGCAGACAGCGGAGACGCGCACGGAGGCGGCCGTCTCGGGTTCGCTGCCTCGGCAGGTACCCGGAACGGGATTGTGCGCTCGGGAGCGCCCCTGCTGTCTGCGGCTCGCCAAGGATACGGGGGGCTCCGTCGGGCCGACAAGCCCGAGTTCAGCCCTGTCGACCCTCCACGGTGCTCCGGAACCGGCGGCCCGTCGTTTTCCCAGGTCTCAGCCCTCAAGACCCGTTCGACCTCGGTCGAAAGCCTGAGAGCAACCGTTCCAACAGCGGTTCAGGTCCGTGTGCACATCGGTGCCCGGGCCTTCGAGGCATGGAAGAGGTGAACGTACGTGTCGGGCGAGATGGACGAGATCGTTGCGGAGTTCCTCGTCGAGAGCTACGAGAGTCTCGACCGGCTAGACCGCGACCTCCTCGCGCTCGAACGCGACCCTCATTCCCGCGAGGTGCTCGCGAGCATCTTCCGCACCATGCACACGATCAAGGGAACCTGCGGGTTCCTGGGCTTCGCGAGGCTGGAACGGATCGCCCACGCTGCGGAGAGCCTCTTGGCGGGGCTCCGCGACGGATCGTTGTCGATCACGTCGCAGACCGCGGGCGTGCTGCTAGCCACAGGCGACGTCTTGCGTCTGATCCTCCGCCAGATCGAGGCGACCGGGACGGACGGCGAGGACGACCACGATGCGCTGGTCGATGACCTCGGAAGGCTGCGGGAGGCGCCGACGGGCGCACGCCCGGCGGCGCCTCCCGCCGCCGACGCCCGGCCGGAAGTGCAGCCGATCACCGAGGGGCCGGGCCGAGGCCTCGGCTTCCGGAGCGCCGTCACCGATACGACGGTCCGGGTCGACGTGAACGTGCTGGACCGCCTTATGACCCTCGTCGGCGAGCTGGTGCTCGCCCGGAACCAGCTGGCCGCGCTGACGTCCGACCGAGCGGACCTGTCGCTCGCGTCTGCGACGCAGAGCGTCGACCGCATCACGGCCGAACTCCAGGAGGGCGTGATGAAGACGAGGCTCCAGCCGATCCGAACGGCGTGGGCCACGCTTCCCCGCGTCGCTCGCGACCTGGCGGTCGCGCTCGACAAGCGCGTGCGGATCGAGACCGATGGCGACGACACCGAGCTGGATCGCTCGATCATCGAGGCGATCAAAGACCCGTTGACGCACATCGTGCGCAATGCGGTCGACCACGGCATCGAGCGACCCGAGGCACGGGTCGCCGCAGGGAAGCCCGAGGAGGGGGTCGTGCTCGTCCGGGCATACCACGAGGGCGGCCAGGTCACGATCGAGGTGGCCGATGACGGTGCGGGGATCGACCTGAACGCCGTCAGGACGAAGGCGGTGGAGCTCGCCTCCGCGACGCCGGAACAGGCGAAACGGATGTCCGAACGAGAGGCCATCGATCTTCTCTTCCTCCCCGGCTTCTCGACGGCTGACCGTGTGACCACGGTGTCCGGCCGCGGCGTCGGTATGGACGTGGTTCGAACCAACATCGAACGGGTCGGCGGAAGCATCGACCTCTCCAGCCGCCACGGCGTGGGCACCACGTTCAAGATCCGGATCCCCCTCACCCTCGCGATTATCCCGGTGCTCATCGCCACATCGCAGGGCGAGCGCTTCGCGGTCCCGCAGGCGAACCTGCTCGAGCTCGTCGGCGTCGTCCCCGGGTCCATCGAGATCCTCCACGAGGTGCCCGTCTACCGTCTTCGCGATCGGTTGCTGCCCGTCGTCTCCCTGGCGCGTGAACTCCAACTCGGTGGCGACGACGAGGGGTCGTCCGCCGGACGCTTCCTCGTCGTGCTCCAAGCGGACGATCGCCGGTTCGGGCTGCTGGTCGACGGGCTCAGCGATCCGTCCGAGATCGTCGTGAAACCCCTCGGATCGCAGCTGCATGGACTCGAGGTCTTCGCTGGGGCGACGATCCTCGGCAACGGACGCGTCGGTCTCATCCTCGATGTGGTCGGGCTCGCCGCTCGCGCCGGGGTGGTTGGCGACGCCCATCAGCGGCTCGACGCCGAACGGACCGACGAGCCCCCCGAAGACGCCCCGGCGTTGCTCGTGTTCGCGGACGCCGCCGGCGGCCGCATGGCGGTTCCTCTCGACCTCGTCGACCGCCTGGAAGAGTTCCCTCGCGCGGTCGTCGAACGTTCGGGACCTGACCTAGCGGTTCCCTACGGCGATCGGATCTTGCCGCTCGTCCGGCTGCACGAGCTGCTGGTCGAGCGGAGGCGCGCACCCCGCCACGCCGGCGAGGACGTGCCCGAAGATCTCCAAGTCCTGGTGCACCGTCGCGGTGAAGACCTGGTGGGGCTCGTCGTCGGACGGATCATCGATATCGTCGAGCAAGCGTTGGAGCTGCAGCCCGCCGGTCGGCCTGGGGTAACCGGCACGATGTTCGTGCAGGGCCGGATCACCGAGATCCTGGATCTGCCCGGCCTGCTGGAGACGCGCGAGGACCGCCGACGTCTCGACGTCTCGGCCAGCTCGGGGGCGGCATCGTGAAGCAGCTGGCGACGTTCTCGGTCGACGGACGCTTCCTCGGGGTGGATGTCACCAGGGTGCGGGAGGTGCGCCGTCCGCAAGAACTCACGCGCGTCCCGCTCGCGTCCCCCCAGATCGCAGGGCTCATCAACCTCCGCGGCGAGATCGTGACGGCGTTGGATCTGCGCGTGGCGCTCGGGCGAGCGCCGTGCGGCCGAGACGAACGACCGATGAACGTCGTCGTGACCACCGAGCGCGGCCCCGTGAGCATCCTCGTCGATGACGTGAGCGATGTGCTCGACCTCGACGAGGACGCGATCGAGCGACCGCCATCGACGCTCCGAGGGTCCGCTCGGGATCTGATCCTTGGCGCGTACAAGCTCGACGGGCGGCTCCTTCTGGAACTTGACCTGGATGCACTGATCGCGAACACGGGCCCCTCGGGGATCGATGCGGAGGTGGACGACCGATGAGGTTTGGGCGCAAGAAGGATCGTGACGCGAGCTTCGGACAGCCAGCGTCACGCCCTACGAAACGGTTCCGGTGGACCGTGAGCAGGAAGATCATGGCGCTCGGCCTCGCAGGCCTCTGCGCTGCGCTCGCGGTGATGCTCGTGCAGCGGGTGGCGATCCGGTCGCTCGCCGCAGCGAGCGACCGGACGGCGGGGACCGCCGCCGCGGTGCGGGCGGGCATGCAAGCCGGCATGATGCAAGACGCGATCCGCGGTGACGTGTACCTCGGGATGCTCGCGGGAGGAGCCGAGCCCAAGCTCGACTCGACGACCATCGAACGAGACGGACAGACCTTGCTGGGCAGCCTCGCAACCGCCCAGGCACAGCTGAACGACGACCCCGACATCGTTGCGCGGTTCCGGATCGTGGTGCCGGTCGCGAAGACGTACGTCGAGAGCGCGAGACAGCTCGCGATCCTGACCGGCCACGATCGCGCTGCGGCGCTCGCTCAGCGCGTCTCGTTCGAGCAGTCATCGCAGGATCTCCGGTCGATGCTGAGCGACCTCACGGACGTCGTCCAGGCTCGAGCCTCGCAAGCCGCGAGCGACGCCAACGCCGTCGCGGACCGTGTGCAGGGGATGCAGATCTGGTTCACGATCGCGGTCTTCGCGGGATTCTTCTACGCGGCGCGACTGGTCTCGCGCGGCATCACGAAGCCGCTCGCCGACTGCGTCGTCGGGCTCGAGTCCCTCGCCCAGGCGGACCTGACGAGCGAGGTCCGGGTCACCGGTTCCGATGAGGTGTCCCAACTCGGGGCATCGTTCAACAGGGCGGTGGGCGACCTCTCGACCGTCGTCCGGCGGATCCGCGAATCCGCGTGGACGCTCGCCTCCTCATCCGAGGAGCTCTCGGTCACGAGCACGCAGATGGGCGCGTCGGCGGAGGAGACATCCGCGCAGGCGAACGCTGTGTCGGCCGCGGCGGAACAGGTTTCGGCCAACGTGAACACGGTGGCGGCCTCGGCCGAGGAGATGTCGGCGTCGATCCGCGAGATCGCCTCGTCGGCGCACGAGGCCGCGGACGTCGCCGCCGAGGCGGTCGCCGCTGCGGGATCGACCAACGCGACCGTCCGTCAGCTTGGGGATTCCTCGGCCGAGATCGGCGAGGTCATCAAGGTGATCACGTCGATCGCCGAGCAGACGAACCTGTTGGCGCTCAACGCGACGATCGAGGCCGCACGGGCAGGCGAAGCGGGCAAGGGGTTCGCCGTCGTCGCGAACGAGGTCAAGGAGCTCGCGAAGGGGACGGCCGCCGCGACCGAGGAGATCGGCCAGAAGGTCGTCGCGATCCAGGGCGACGCCCATGCGGCGATGACCGCGATCAGCCACATCTCCGAGGTCATCACGCGGATCAACGACATCCAGGGCACGATCGCATCCGCGGTCGAGCAGCAGACCGCGACCACGAACGAGATCACCCGGCACGTGACCGAAGCGGCGACCGGGGCGGGGGAGATCGCCGCGAATGTCACCGGGGTCGCGCAGGCGGCGCAGGACACCTCGTCGGGCGCCGCGTCCGCGCAGTCCGCCGCCCAGGACCTGGCCCGGTTGGCTGAGGAGCTCAGCCTGACGGTCTCGCGTTTCGTCGTCGAGGGATCGGCGCGGCTCCGTCGGATGCCGGCAGCCCGCGCCGCGGAGGTCGACGGGAGCTCTGGCTTCGCACCACGTCTGGCCGCTGCGGGGCGGGGAGCGACGGGCGGGAACGGCACAGGGACCGCGTGAGGACGCGGACGACGGATCGACTGGAGATGGAGGACACGATGCGAGCGCTGGTGATCGACGATTCGAAAGCGATGCGGATGCTCCTCAAGCGCGAGCTCGTCGCGCTCGGCTTCGAGGTGTTCGAAGCCGGTGACGGCCAGGAAGCGCTCTCACGGCTGGCCGAGCTCGGTGCGGTCGACGTCGTCCTGGTCGATTGGACGATGCCGGGCATGGACGGCATGACGTTCGTGCACCAGGTGCGCGCCGAGACTGCGTACGAGGAGATGCGGGTGGTGATGATCACATCCGAGAGCGATCCGGCACAGATCTTCCATGCATTGATGGCGGGGGTCGACGAGTACGCGACCAAGCCGATCACACGGGAAGCGCTCGCCGAGAAGCTCGGCCTGGTCGGTCTGGTCGAACAAGACTGATGGACAAACCACGCGTCCTGGTCGTCGACGACTCGGTCGTCGCTCGCCGTCTCGTCTCCACGGCCCTCGCATCCGACGGGTCCGTCGAGGTGGTCGGCGTGGCGGCCGACGGCCGCGTGGCGCTCGCCAGCATCGAGCGGCTGCGACCGGACGCCGTGACGCTGGACGTCGACATGCCCGTGATGGACGGGCTCGAGACCCTCGAGGCGATCAGGGAGCGCTGGCCGCATCTCGTGGTGATCATGTTCAGCACGTATACGGCGCGCGGCGCGCAGATCACGCTCGACGCGCTGACGCTCGGTGCGAACGACTACGTCGTGAAGCCCAGCGGAACCGCGAGCCCGACCGAGGCGATGGCAAGGATCCGCGAGGAGCTCCTTCCCAGGATCCTCACGCTCTGCCCGGACGCACCCGCCGACGGCACGATCCGCCCGACGGTCGTCGCCCAACCTGTCTCGCCCGCCCCGGGGCCGGCCGCGCGCGTCGACGTGATCGCGATCGGGGTATCGACCGGCGGCCCGACGGCGCTCGGGACCGTCCTCGCCCAGCTGCCTTCGCATCTCCCCGTCCCCGTCCTGATCGTGCAGCACATGCCGCCGATGTTCACGAGGGTCCTCGCGGAGCGTTTGGACCGCATGTCGCCGCTGCACGTCGTTGAGGCTTCTGACGGGCACGTCCTCGATGGAGGAGGCGCTTGGATCGCGCCGGGCGACCGCCACATGACCGTGAAGCGCGCCGGAGCGGAGGTTCGGATCCGGACGGACGTGGGTCCGCGCGAGAACTCCTGCCGCCCCTCCGTTGACCCGCTTTTCCGGTCCGTGGCCGAAACGTACGGCGCCCATGCCCTCGGCATCGTGATGACCGGGATGGGCAGCGATGGGATGCGCGGCGCGCGTCAGCTGCACGAGGCGGGCGCTCGCGTGATCGTGCAGGACGAGCCGTCGAGCGTCGTCTGGGGCATGCCCGGGTTCGTCGTGCAGTCCGGCATCGCGGACGCCATCGTCCCGCTGGCGGGAATGGCGGCCGAGATCGAGCGTCGGCTCGAGGTCGGCCGCGCCCACGCGCCGCTCCAACGACCGGTCGGGGTCGGTCCGTGATGCTTGCGGAACAGGACTTCCGGTACATCCAGGACCTGGTCCGCGACCGCGCCGCGATCGTGCTCGAGCCCGGGAAGGAGTACCTCGCCGTCACGCGGCTGGATCCGCTCGTGCGCCGCGCGGGCCTGGGTTCGCTCGCGGAGCTGGTGGCGACCCTGCGTGAGGAGCAGACCTCCTCGCTCCACGAGGAGGTCGTCGACGCGCTGACCACCAACGAGACGACCTGGTTCCGAGACGTGGCTCCGTTCGAGAGCCTCCGCACCCACGTACTGCCGGACCTGATCGAACGCAAGCGCTTGTCGCGAACGCTCGTCATCTGGTCGGCAGGGTGCTCCAGCGGCCAGGAGCCGTACAGCCTGGCGATGCTGATCCGCGAGGACTTCCCCGAGCTGGACGATTGGCAGATCTCGATCGTGGGGACCGATGTGTCGGCCGCGATGCTCGAGCGGGCGCGGACGGGGCTGTACGGACAGATCGAGGTCAACCGCGGGTTGCCCGCCCACCTCCTGATCAAGTACTTCCACCGGGTTGGGGTGCGATGGGAGCTCGACGCCCGGATCCGTACGATGGTCCGGTTCCAGCAGCAGAGCCTGGTGGGTCCGTGGACGAACCTTCCCGTCATGGACCTCGTGCTGATGCGCAACGTGATGATCTATTTCGATATGCCGACCAAACGGCAGGTGTTGGGGCGCGTTCGCGACGTGCTCGCTCCGCACGGATACCTCTTGCTCGGATCGGCGGAGACGACCTTGCACATCGATGAAGCCTTCCAACGGCTGGCGGTCGGTCCGACCGGCTGGTACCGCAAGAAGCAACGATCCCCCGTGCGAACGGGGCAGGGATAAGGAGGAAGGTCATGGAATTCAGCCAGGAGGACCTCGGTCAGATCGTGAACGACATCTGGACATCGATGCTCGGGTTCCCGGTCCAGACGAGGAGCGCGCCGGCCGAGATGAACGGCACGAGACACCTGTCGGCATCGGTCCAGATCTCCGGGGGGTGGGACGGGACGGTGCTCGTCAGCTGCGCCGAGGATCTTGCGCGCAAGGTCGCGGCAACGATGTTCGACGTCGACGAGAGCACGACCACGGATGACGAGATCCGCGATGCGCTCGGCGAGGTCGCGAACATGACGGCGGGCAACGTCAAGGCGCTCGTCGAGAGCTACTGCAGGCTGTCGCTCCCGATGGTCGCCGAGGGCCGAGAGCTCGCGATCAGCATCCCCGGAAGTCGGGTTGTTGCGCAAGCGTCGTTCGACTGCGACGACGCCCCGCTCACGATCGAGGTGTACGAGAAGGCGGCTTGATCCCAGGGATCCCTGCCCCGTGGGAACGGAAGGGGCGCTGCCCGCGAAGCGGGCGGCGCCCCTTCTTCGTCCGATGGGGCGGCGGCTACGCCGCCGCCCCACCTCCGTCCACGCCTTTGGGTTTCGTCGGGTCGATCCGTATCCCGGGGCCCATCGTCGTGGAGAGGACGAGCGAGCGGATATACCGGCCCTTCGCTGAGGACGGCTTCGCCTTGAGGATCTCGTCGACGACCGCGAGGTAGTTCTCGAGCAGGGCTCGCTCCTCGAACGACTTCTTCCCGATCACCATGTGCACGTTGCCCGTCCGGTCGGCCCGGTACTCGATCTTCCCGCCCTTGATGTCCGCGACCGCTTTCTCGATGTCGTTCGTCACCGTTCCGGTCTTCGGGTTCGGCATCAGCCCCCGGGGTCCGA
>Ga0070703_10000282_pt1 | contig 23562 bp, 30 predicted proteins | sample KBSK5251metaG_FD_65453 | JGI IMG/M metagenome (GOLD analysis project Ga0070703, IMG submission 65453) | Corn, switchgrass and miscanthus rhizosphere microbial communities from Kellogg Biological Station, Michigan, USA - KBS K5-25-1 metaG | ecosystem: Host-associated > Plants > Roots >... | reverse complement strand
TTCTCGAACTTCGGCATCTTCCAGCCGGGAGACTGGATCGTTACCGGCACCTGGGATGAGGCGGTATCCCCGGTTCCCTCGGAGCCGGTGGAGATCCCAGAATCCGTTCACCGTCCCGTGATGACCAGCGGCGCCCTCGCTGATGGCGGCGAGGTCCACGTCGGCGGCCGCACGCGCAAGGGATAGCCGTGATGAACAAGCCCACCGCGCCCGCCCCGCCCAGCACCCGCGTCGGTTCCACGACCGCGCCCGCTCATCCGACGCACCCGGCGCACCCGGCGCATCCGACGCACCCGGCGCACCCGGCGCATCCGGCGCACCCGGCGCATCCGCTCCTCGACGCCATCACCGCGGCCGGCGCCGAGGGCATCACCGCCGAGGATCTGGAGAGCGCGGGTGTGGACCTCGCCGGGCTGCGTCAGCTCGAAATCGAGGGACTCATCGGCCACTCTGTCCAGCGGGGCTCGCTCGCGTACCACCGCCGCTTGTAGGAGGTTCTCATGCCCGTCGATACCACCGTCCTGCGCGGCGCCGTCCGCAGCGGCTTCCTCGCGAAGAGCGTGGCCGGTGCCGTGGACGTCGTGCTCACGCCCCAGGAGGCGATAGCACGCGCCATCCAGTTCACCGGCGCGATCACCGCCAACATCAACGTGGTGCTGCCGCTCGGCGCGGAGAGTTCGCAGGGGGAGTATCTGTTCAAGAACTCGACCTCGGGCTCATTCACGCTCACCGTCAAGGGCAGCATCGGCTCCGGCGTGGCGATCACCGCCGCGAAGAAAGTCATCATGATGTGGACGGGCGCTGACTTCGAGGCGTGGACCGCCGAGCTGTAACCGATGGGTAAAGCCGCCTACCCCACACCCGCGGAGCTGGAAACGTCACTGCTCGCGGCCGGGCTCTCGCAGGAGTTGATCGACCTGCTCGACCTCACCACGGCGGCGCTGGCGGGCCGGCAGACGTTCGAGGGGCTCACGGGACGGCGGATGCTGGCGACCACGCAGACGCGGGAGTACGACCCGTGCCGCGTCTCTCCGCGCGGGGTGCTCGATCTGCGGGCGGATCTGGTGACGGCGACCAGCGTCACCTACGGCACCCAGGCGTTCACGGTGGGGACCGACGTGCGGATGGCGCCGCTGAACGCCGCGGATGACGGGCGCCCGTACGGGTGGCTGGAGTTCGGGGCGTGGCGCTTCTATCGGTTCAGCTACGGTTACCCGCTCCCGACGCTCATCACGGTCGTGGGCTCGTGGGGCTACGGGGCGACGATCCCGGAAAACGCCTGGATGGCGATGCTCTACGAGGCGGCGCTCTCGCTGTTTCCGCAGATCACCATGTTTATCGCGGGCGGAATGGTCGGCTGGAGCGAGGCGGATATGTCCGAGCAGTACGGTCAGGACCCGTTCGGCTTCTACCGGCGGAACCTGCAGATGGTGCTCGGGAGCGTGGACGTCCCGGGGGTGGTCAACATCTACCGCCGCCCGGTGATGGGCTAGAGGTGAGACGTGGCGGATAAAGAGCTCGAAATCGCCGGCGTGATGCGGGTCTTCCCCGAGGTGGGGACGGCCGAGAATGGCCGTCCTCTGTATGCCGAGGGGGTGTCCCTCGCGGGCGGGACGTCAAGCGGCATCGCGGGCACCGAGGTCACCAATGACCGGCTGCGCTTCGAGTTCAAGCCCGTGGACGCCGACTCGATCCTCGAAATCCTCCAGGATGCGGTTGTCGCCACCGGGAACGGAGCAACCTGCGACCTGAAGGGGTTCGCCCGCGCTCACGTGGACGTCCGCATCAGCGCCACGGCCACGGTGACGTTCGAGCTGTCCATCGATGACCAGACGACGGTTTACACGGTGGGCCTGGCCGCCGCCGGCACCGGGACCGTGGCGACGACCGCCACCGCCTCGGGACTGTTCTACTTCCCGCCGAATGTCACCACCGGCACCTTCCGCGCCCGGGTGAGCGCCTTTACCTCAGGCACAATCTCGGTTCTTGTCAGGAAACATCCCAGGTAAAGGGGAGGTCGCTTGTTCAACACCTTCATCAGCAGCGACGGCATCGCCTGGACGATGATCGATCCGATCAGCGCCCTGGACCACACCGACCGCGCCGCGTGCGTGACCTACGCGGAAGCGGTAACGGTGGCGACGGGCGCCGCCTGGGCGGAGGTGCGGCGCATCGACGGCTTCGTCCTCGCAACCTGGGGCCCGAGCGGAGACACCGTTCGTCAGGATTGGTGACCGATGAGCACGCGCCCGAGGCTCGGTTTCCCCCTGTTCATCGACACTTACGGCGCTTTCTTCCGAGGCGCCCACCCCGGCACGCCCGGGGGCATTGCCAATTTCACGAACGGGGACGGTCAGATCACGGTCACCGGGACCACGGGGGCAACCACGCTCACGATCAACTCCGTGGACGTGGGAGCGATCGGCGATTACAGCGGCGAGTGGGGCGCCATCGTCACCTACGACGACGGGACGCGGCGGACGCACACAGTGCTGAACGCTTCGGGCTCGACGCTCGATGTCTACCCCACGCTGACCTCGGGCGTGACCGCCAAGCCCCTGGGCAACCTGTTCTCTTCGCTCACGGGCCAGCACCTGACCACGCTCGGCTATCAGGCGCTGGGGCGGTTCCTGGCAACGCGCACGAAGCGCGACGGCTGGGTCCACCGCGCCGCTGACCGGAAGCTGTTCACCACGGCCGGGATCAACTTCGGCACCGCGTTCGTGCTGGCCGGCGGCCTCACCACGGGCGGGAGCATCGCGGGGACGTCGATCAACAAGGGACTCTTCCAGCCCCTTAACGCCAACATCAACGGGGCGCCGAGCAACGCGGTGCTCTACACCGGCCCCGACCGGGGGCACATGAACGCGATGGGCGCCCGCACGGTGTCGGTGCAGGCGGGGACCGCCACGAACGGCGCCACTCACACCGCCGCGCTCGGGGGGCGCTCCGGCTACCTGGAGACGTTCGTGGCGGTGGCGGGGGAGTTCTCGGGGACGCAGGGCAGTAAAGCGCGCGTGGTCGTGACGGTGGACTCAGTCGAGTTGTATAACCAGCTCATCGCGGGCCTCACCCGCATCGTCGTCCCGTTCACCGCGGCGACCACGGGGGTGCTCTCGGTCACGCTGGAGACCTCGGCGCCGACCGCCATCAAGATCGGCCCCACCCACTGGTGGACCTGGGGCACGGAGTGGGGCACGGTCGATCCGGCCGCCGCGCTGTTCGATGCGGGGGCGCGGGTGGCCATGTTGTGCGACTCGTGGGGGGTCAACGGTACCAACGGGCTCCAGACGGGGCTGGAGGCGGCGCTGGGCGCATCCCTGGTCGTGAACGCCTCCGTGGCGGGGCAGACGGCCAACTGGGCGCTGGCCAACTACGACACGCTGGTGCATCCCTACCGGCCGGACTACGTGGTGTGTGACTTTCTCATCAACGACCGGACAGCGGACCCGCTCGCGCAGCACTGGGTCAACACCGTACGGGCGCTGACGCAACTCATCCTCTCGCGGGGGGCGGTGCCGGTCTACATGCGCGGGCTGCAGACAGCCTCGCAGAGTGCGTCGCAGGGGCTCGCGGGATTCACCAATCACCTGCTGGCGGTCATGCCGGCTATCGGATAGAGGAAGAGGAGAAGCGTTGACCATCAACGTCGAGAAACTGGGGCTCTTGGGCAAGCGCGTCAGCGTGTGGCACGACCAATCGCTCCTCGTCCTGGGCGAGGTAGTCGGCGAGATCGAGCACGCGCACCTGCTCGCGGTGAGGCTGGACCGGGGACCGGTGGCATACGTGGATCTCGCCTCCGCGAACGTGCTCACCGTGGAGGAGCCGCTGCCCGCGGTCAGCGGAGAGATATCGCTGCCGCAGGAGCGGGTGCTCGCGTGAGCGACGGTTGGATCGGCGTCGATCTTGACGGCTGCCTTGCCGAGTATCACGGCTGGACGGGTGATGTCGGGCCGCCTGTGCCTGCAATGCTCGCCCGCGTAAAGCAGTGGCTCGCCCAGGGCATCGAGGTGCGGATCGTGACGGCGCGGGTGGCGGTTTGCCCGGCTCGCTCTGACGAATCCGGATGTGTGGCGAGCCCCGGCTTTGCCGAGCAGCAGCGGGCGATCATCGACGCGTGGTGCGAGGAGCACCTCGGTCGGCCGCTCCCGGTGACGCCGCAGAAGGACTTTCAAATGGTGACGCTCTACGACGACAGATGCGTACCAGTAGAGAAAAACACGGGGCGGTTGCTGCTGGAGGGCGCGGAATGAGCAACCCCCATTGGGACGTGGAAGTGACGGTGAGTGTCAAAGTGAGACCTTCCCAGGCTCCAATTCTAGATTCGATCACCCCCGCCTCCGGTGCGGTAGGCGCCGCGGTCACGCTGGCCGGCTCCCGGTTCGGCACCTCGGGCATGGTGACGCTCGGCGGCGTGAACGCGATCGCAACTTCCTGGAGCAGCACCCAGATCGTCGCCACCGTTCCCGCGGGCGCAGTGACCGGAGACGTGACCGTCAGCAACAACAAGGGGGACTCGGGCCCGCTCCCGTTTACGGTGACGACGGCTCCTCCGCCGCCTCCTCCCGGCGCGGAGCTGCCGCGCGTCGTGGTGGATACGGCGCTCCCGGACCTGACCGGCTACCTGGTGAAGACCGTCAAGGCGGCGGGCGGCGACTACGTGCCCACCGAGCTCCAGGCGGCGATCAACGCGGCGGCGCCGGGAACGATCATCGAGATCGATGCGGGGCTCTCCATCGATGCGGGCGTGACCGGGATCACCCTGCCCGCGAAGACCAATCTCGCCGGCGCCCTCGTCATCCTGCGCTCCAGCGGACACGCAAGCCTCCCCTCGGGGGTGCCGGTGACGGAGGCGGATGCGGTCCACATGGCGCGGATCACCTCGCCGGGCTCCAATGCGCCATGCTTCCAGACGGCGCCGGGGGCAAGCTACTATCGGTTCATCGGCATCGAATGCACCAAGGTCGATGCCGCGGCCACCGTGGACACGCTCATCAACCTGGGCGACGGCGGCGGGGCGCAGAATACCCCGGCTTCGGTGCCGCATCACCTGATCGTGGATCGCTGCTACCTCCACGGGCTGCCCGCGAGCAACATCAAGCGCGGGGTGGGACTGCACGGGGCGCACTGCGCGGTGATCGACAGCCGGATCACTGAGATCCACGGGGCGGGATTCGACACCCAGGCCATTGGCGGCTGGAACGGGCCGGGTCCGTACCGGGTCGCTCACTGCCATCTCGAAGCGGCTGCCGAAAACCTGATGCTGGGCGGCGCGGACAGCTCGATCGCCGGGAACATCCCCTCGGACATCGAGATCATCGGCAACTACCTGGCGAAGCCGGTCGGGTGGCGGGGCAGCGCGGACGGGTGGACGGTGAAGAACCTGCTGGAGCTGAAGTGTGCCCAGCGGGTGCTGATCGCAGGGAACGTGCTGGAGAACTGCTGGGCCGCGGCGCAGGCGGGCTACGCCTTGATGATTATCACGGTCAATAGCTCGGGCGGCAATCCCTGGGCCACGGTGCAGGACGTGACGTTCCGCGGCAACCTGATCCGTCACGCGGGCTCCGGGATGAACGTGAGCTGGTATGCCTCCCCGTCCTCGGTCAAGCCGGCGCGCATCGACATCCTCGACAACCTGTGGGTTGACCTCGGGGCGGATTGGGGCGGCTCGGGCTACTTCGCCCAGTTCGGGGACTGCGCCGCCTGCCGCTTCATCCACAACACGGTGATTCACGACGGGAGCATTCTGAACATGGCCGGCGATCCTACGACCGGGTTCAGCTTCAAGGACAACATCGTCGCCCACAACGCCTATGGCATCCACGCCTCGACGGGGACGGGCAGCGCGGCGCTCGCGGCGCTGGTGCCCGGCTACCAGTGGGAGGCGAACGTGATCGTGACACCGGACAACTGGGCGGCCTACTATCCGGCGGGCACGCTCTGGCCGGCGACTTACGCGGACGTGGGCTTCGTGGACCTGGGCGGGGATGACTACCGGCTGGCCGCGAGCAGTCCCTATGCCGGCGCGGCGAGTGACGGGACGGACATCGGCTGTGACGTGGCGGCGCTGATGGCGGCGATCGCGGGGGTGGTGTAGCTATGGCGTTGACGAAGGTTACGTCTGTTACCTTGCTTGGTATCGTCTCCGTGGCGAGCAACTCATTCGCGGTGGGCTCGGCGATCGATGTCAGCACCTACTACGGCGCGGATCTTCGCATCCGCATGGGGCGCGGCACGGGGACGGCGTTCACGACCTCCCCCATTGCCCGGGTGCAGGCGACCTATTTGACCTCGCCGACCGCGAATGACTGGGTGACGGTGGCGGAATTCCAGCCGGCGGTGGGTGCGACCATCGGCTCCCAGGCGGTCTCCGGTACCGAGGCGGCGGGGCAAACGGTGGTGACGCTCGCGGCGGGCACGAACTTTGCGGCGGGCGATTTCGTTTTTTTTCACAACGGCACGATTGGGAACTCCGAGTGGTGCCGCGTCAACTCGGTCTCGGGCGCGGACCTGACGCTGCAGGAGGGACTGGTCTTTGCCCAGACCGGCGCGACGTGCCGCGACCAGGCGGAGGAGTATCATCTCTCGCTCGACCTGACGAGCATCCAGAAGATCCGGCTCGTCGTGGACGCGAACTCAAGCGGGCAGGCGTCAATATGGGAGAGCGCGCTAGGAGCCGTTACCGCGCTGGCATAAGCGATGCAGGGATTCTGGAAATCGAAGCCGCCCGCGGGGGTGGACATCAACCGGGGGCACCATCTGGCGAAGGGGCTGGCGCGTTGCTGGCTCTGGAATGAGGGCTCGGGGAGTGCTGGGCGGGACCTCGTGCAGGGGGAGCGCGCGGCATTGGGCACGTCGGGGGAGTACCGGTTTTCGCCGACCGGGCGGGGCGCGGCGATCTCCTGTGCCGCCGCGGCAGCCAACTCGATACTCTTCGCAAACGCCGTGGATACGACGACCACGTTCACCCTGGAGCAGTGGTGGTACTTCCGCAGCTTCCCTGTCAACTACCATTCGATACTGGGGACCATCCCCGGCGAGGGATTCTTTGTCAAAGCCGGCGTGCTCGATTACTACTACGGCGGCGATCACCTGGCAACCACGACCCTGGTGACGGGGAGGTGGTACCACATCGCGTTTTCGGTCTCGGCGGGGGCGGGCACATTCTACCTGAACGGGGTCGCCGATGGCACGGCGGCGGCGGTAACGACGAAAACTCTGGCGCAGATAGGCTCCGACCAGTTCACGTCTCGCGTCGATGGATGGAATGCACTGACGCGGATCTGGATCGGGCGCGCGCTGCTCCCGAGCGACGTCACCCAGCTCTACGCGGACCCCTACGGGATGTTCCGTGCGCCGATGTGGGCCGTCAATACCGGCGCCTTCGCGGCCGGTGAACCGCCCCAGGGATTCGGCACTTACACCCAGTTGGAGCGCTTCCATCCGCGGGGGCTGGAGCGGGGGATGTATCCCTAGCGAGCAATCATGTTCCTAGCCAAATACGCGACTTCGACAACTTTTACCTTCCCGATCATTAAGCGAGCTACCATTGACTTCGCTGTGTCGGCGGATTGGACGCCAGCCACGGGGGACTGTAAAATTAGCCTCAACGGAGGCTCGGTTGCTAACACGACGAATCTCCCGGTGGCGGTCGCGGGTACTGGCTCGGCGCTCTGGGCACTCACGCTCACCGCGGCGGAGTTGACCGCGGCTGAGATCGTCGTGCAGATCGTGGACGCGGCGACGAAGACCATCGAGGATCAGTCGCTCTCTATCCTCACGTGGGGCAACCCGAGTGCCCGACTGGACGCGCTACCGGGCACGGCAGCCGGCGCCGCGAACGGCCTCCCGATCCTGGGCACCAACGCCTCCGCAATCTCGTTCACGGCGGGCGTGACCATCAGCAACGCGGGGGGAGATGCGCTGACGCTCTCATCGAGTGGCAGCAACGGCAGCGGGCTCGCGGCGAGCGGCAACGGCACGGGTTCGGGCATCCGAGGCACCGGTGGCGCCACGGGCATCGGCATCTCCGGGGTGGGAGGCGCAACCAGCGGCTCGGGCATCAAGGGCACCGGGACCGCGGGCAACGCGGTGGGGATCGAGGCGGCGGGTCAGGGTTCGGCAGCGGGGCTGCTCGCCACCGGCGGCGCTACCGGCGCCGGGATCAACGGGGTCGGTGGAGCGACGAGCGGCTCCGGGATCAAGGGCACGGGTACGGCGGGCAACAGCGTCGGGCTCGAAGGAGCGGGACAGGGGTCCGCCGCCGGCATCCTCGGCACGGGCGGCTCCACCGGGAACGGCATCCTCGCGAACGGCGGCTCGGGCACCGGCAGCGGCTTCAAAGGCGTGGGGATCGCCGGCAACAGTGTGGGCATCGAGGGACAGGGCGTGGGCTCGGGCGCGGGCATCCGCGGCGCGGGCGGCCTGACCGGAGCGGGCGTCTCCGCGGTCGGCGGCGCCACCTCAGGAGATGGTATCATCACCGTGGCGACCACCTCCGGTCACGGCATCAACGCCACCGGAGCGGGGACCACCAAGCACGGGATCAACGCCACCGGGGGCGCCACGACTTCCCACGGCATCGCCGCAACGGGCGGCGGGGTGGGACACGGCATCCTTGCTACTTCGGGTGGCGGGGCGACCGGCGACGGCATCCGTGGGGTGGCAGCCTCGACCAACGGCAACGGCTTGAACGGCATCGGCGTCGGCAGCGGTGCCGGGCTGCTCGCCACGGGAGGCGCTACCGGGCACGGCATTGCCGCGCTGGGCGGAGCGACGAGCGGTGACGGCATCAACGCGGCGGGAGCGACCTCGGGGCACGGCATCACCGCCGCCGGGGTGGGCACGACGCGCCACGGGATCAACGCCACGGGCGGCACCGTCACTTCTCACGGCATCGCCGCAACCGGCGGGGGCGTGGGGCACGGGATCTTTGGGCTCTCGGGTACCGGTGCGTCGGGAGACGGCTTCCGGGGCACGTCCCAGTCAACCAACGGCAACGGGCTCAACGGCGTGGGAGCGGGTGTCGGCGCGGGAATTGCCGCGGGCGGCGGCGCGACGGGACACGGCTTCTTCGCCCAGGGTGGGGCAACCTCGGGCGACGGCATCAACGCGGCCGGCCAGGTGTCGGGCCACGGCTTCTCGGTCACCGGCGTGGGCACCACCAAACACGGGATATCCGCCACGGGGGGCTCAACGACCTCGCACGGGATCGCGGCGACCGGGGGCGGTGTCGGTCACGGCATCCTTGCGACCAGCGGCGGCGGCGCAACGGGCGACGGGTTCCGAGCGACCGCGGTGAGCACCAACGGCAACGGGATCAACGCCATTGGTGTGGGGACGGGCGCAGGATTCCTCACCACGGGAGGGCTGACCGGTCACGGTCTCTCGGCGGTGGGTGGGGCGACCAGCGGCGACGGTATCCGCGGCGCGGTGACTTCCGGCGCGCCGATCAGAGGCGATCTGACGGGCAACATCACCGGCAACCTCTCCGGCTCGGTCGGGAGCGTGACCGGCGCGGTGGGCTCCGTGACGGGCGCCGTGGGCAGCGTCACGGGCAATGTGGGCGGCAACGTCGTGGGCTCAGTGGCGTCGGTGACGGGCAACGTCGGCGGGAACGTCGTGGGCTCCGTCGCCAGCGTGACCGGTGCGGTGGGATCGGTCACCGGCAACGTCGGTGGAAACGTGACCGGCTCGGTGGGATCGGTGGCCGCGGGTGGGATCACGGGCGCGTCGTTCGCCGCGGGCGCAGTCAATACCGGAGCGGCGCTCGCTACGGGCACGGCCGACTCGGGCTCGACCACGACGATGGTGGACGCGGCGCGCACCGAGGCGGATGCGGATTACTGGAAGGGGCGCTTCCTCCTCTTCACCTCGGGCAACCTCGCTGGGCAGATGGCGATCATCACCGACTTCAACGCGGGCACGGACACGTTCACGTTCGCGCCCGCCCTCACCCAGGCGGTGGCTACCCAGACCTACGTGATCCTGCCGGGCGTCTCGGTGTGGGATGACACCCTCGCCGAACACCTCGGCGCGGGCAGCACGGGCTTCGCGCTGAACGCGGCGGGCGCGGCGGGCGATCCATGGAGCACGGCCATCCCCGGCGCCTACGGAGCGGGCACGGCGGGCCATCGGCTCGGCAACGTCCCGGATCTGGCGGCGGGCGCCGCGGGCGGCCTCTTCATCGCGGGGACCAACGCCGCGACCACCGTCAACATCACCGGGAACCTCACTGGAAACGTGTCGGGCAGTGTGGGCTCGGTCACGGGCGCGGTGGGAAGTGTCGGAGCGGGTGGGATCACGGCGGCATCCTTCGCGGCCAACGCCATCAACGCGGCGGCGGCGGACACTGATTTCTCGGACGAGATCGCGGCCAAGATCCTGGTGACGCCCGGCAATAAGATCGCCACCGCGACCGGCGGGAACGTCATCCTGCGGACCTCGGAGAGCGGGATGATCCTCTCCGGCACGTGTCAGGCGGGGAGCACCTCCACGACGGTGGTCCTGCCCGCGGGCGCGAGCAGTAACGACAACGAGTATATCGGCTCCTGGATCTTCCCGCACGCGGGCACCGGGCTCCTCCAGGGCGGCCGGCGCATCATCGCCTATGTCGGCGCCACGCGCACCGCGACCGTGGACCGCCCCTGGATCACGACCTTCGACAACACGACGATCATTGCCATTCATGCGGACCCGGGACCGGCGCTCGACGCGGCGCTCGCGGTCACCGCGGGGGATTCGGCGGGCGTGACCACGCTCCTCTCCCGGCTCACTTCGGGCCGCGCTACGCTGCTCGACAACCTGGCCGGCTCGACGCTGGCGCTCATCTTCACCGCGGCGGATGCGGCGTTCAACAACACCGCGAGCCTGCTCACGAATCTCACCACGCTCACCAATCGCCTGGGCGCGTGGACGGGGACGGGGATCAACACGGTACTCGGGGCCCTGCGCGCGATGACGAACAAGGCGGCGGTGGGGACGCCCACGGACCTCTCCGCGGGCGGCACGTTCGACAACACGACCGATTCGCTCGAAGGGATCAAGGACGCGGCGGCGATCACGCCTCCCACGGCTATCGAGATCGCGGATGCGGTGCTCGACCGCGACATGTCGCTCGGGGTGGACAGCAGCTCGAGTACGGTCAGAACCCCGCGCTCGGCGCTGCGGACGCTGCGGAACAAGAAGACTCTCTCCGGGCTGGTCGCCACTTATTACAAGGAGAACGATACGACCGTGGACCACACCCAGGCAGTGACGACCTCTCCCACGGCGGAGCTCGTGACCGGTTCAGATCCGGTCTAAACGGCTATGGCAGGCGGCTGGGATCTCTTTGGGTTCGGGGGAGGGCTGGGGGCGGATCCGTCCGCGGTGACCGCGGCCCGGCTCTCTCCGCGGCAGCGGCTCAGCTTCAATCACCGGGCAGATTTATGGAGACCCTCGATTGTTACGGTAGGGAATAAGCGCATTCCGGGTCCCTACGTGCTCGCGGAGACTGACGTGCGGTGTCACCGGGAGATCAAGGGTAGCATGAGCATTCCCACGGAGTTGGGACGCGTCGAAAGCGATGTCAGCGACAGCGCCGACAAATGGCACTTTGCCGAGGATCAGGTGATTGACGAGGGATGGTTCATCATCGACCGCTCCATTAATCCCAGAACAGGCGGGCAAGGGAATTCCTGGGGACGTGCCTGGATTGTAAGGGGCCAACCAAGCCGAATCATGGCAAGCGAGCGCCGTGAGGCAGGAAAGGTGTGGGTGCTGGCGAGTCAAGAGGCACGCGCCCCAATCGGCGTCAGCTAGGAAACCCAGCCACAAACAGCGAACTTATAGGCAGAAACGCCCCCACGATGCGGCAAACACCGAGGGGGCCACGACACCGAGAGGTAACCTCGATGCCAGATAAGCCTATCACGTTGAACGTCGGAGATGTTTACGGACAGTGGACAATCATCGGGGCCGCGCCCCGATCGTCGGCGGGGCATCGCCGGGTAATGTGTCGATGTGCCTGCGGAACCGAAAAGGCGGTTCAGGCCCAGAGCATTCGTAATGGCGTGAGCCAATCCTGCGGCTGTGGACAATTGAGGGCGGTCACGAAACATGGAAGGTCGCAGGAGTCGGTATACACGATCTGGGCTGGAATGCGGCGGCGCTGCAATAACCCTTCGAGCCAGCTCTACGAAAAGTATGGTGGACGAGGAATCAAGGTTTGCGAAAGGTGGAACTCCTTCGAGAACTTTCTGGCCGATATGGGCGAACGACCGAGCGACAAACACTCTATCGACCGGATCGACAATGACGGAGACTACGAGCCTGGCAACTGTCGCTGGGCCACAGCTCAGCAACAGATCCTCAATCGTCGGCGAAAGACACACTGTCGAAATGGGCACCCTTTTACCATCGAGAATACCAGATTCACGGCGTCCGGCTCTCGACGCTGCTGCGCGTGTCGCAGGATGCAAGGGATCCAATACAAGCAGCGACTTCGCGAAAAGGGGGCGCTGAGCTGAGATGGACTGGGTCACTTTCAGGTCCGCCATTCGCGATGCCGTGGAGGACGCCTGGCCGGAGGTGACCGCTTCCTCCGGGGGATTCATCTGGAGCGGGCCCGCCATTGAGCGGGTGTCACTGGAGGATCTGACCGAGGACGAGGAAGACGCCACGCCGACCGCGATCGTGCAGATGAGCGCGCCGCGGGTGGCAACGGAGCTGGTGGGCATCGCAAACCACGTCTGGGAGGTGGATCTGCTCGTGCATTACCTGCGGCGGCGGGACAACACCGCCACCGATTGGGAGGAGTTCCTGGAGGGGCGCCTGGTGACACTGCAGAGCCAATTGCTCCACACGCCGCTGATGGTGGGGCAGGTGATCGATGTGACTTCGCTCGACGTCTCGGAGATGAACCCGTTGATGGCGCTCTTGCTCGATAAGAATAAACCCTTTGTGGCGGGGAGCCTCGGAGTGCTCTGCGAGGTGGGGGATAGCCCAACGTGAGAGTGCCCATCGCTCAAGCCGCGCAGGCGCTCCAGCGCAAGGCCGACGCCATCCAGCAACAGGTACGAGACGCGGAGACACAGAGCGCGCGGGACCTGCTCCGCATCGCGCGGGCGCAGTCGTCGGGACCGCTCTCTGCGGCGCAGCTCCGGGCGATGGGACATCCGTATTCGCGCCGGCGACCGCGGCCACCGTTCTCGGCAGCGATCATCAACGTGCAGAGCGGACGCTTCAAGGCGGGATGGCGGGTCATCGGGCCCTCGAGCTCGAGCGGCGGCATCCGCTCGCGGCTGGTGAACGTGTCACCCGAGGCGCGGTGGATGACGGAGCGCGGAACGTCGCGGATGATCGGCCGTCCCGTGATGCGCGCCATCGCCCAGCGGGAGCGGGGACTGCGGCAGCGGCGGCTCGCGCGGGCGGTGCGGCAGGGGCTGGATGCGTAACCCTTCGCCCGGCCACCGTCCCGCCCTTGGATGAAATGGCGGGGCTTAATGAGGCCTGATTGCCCTCGCCGGGGCCGGGCGAAGACTTAACAGGAGAGAGAGATGGCAGTCGGACTCTATGCGCTGGGGCGGCATCTGACCGCGGTCACGCTCACGACCTACACCGCGACGGTGAACACGGGCGTGCTCGTGCCGGGCGTCTCCGTCGTTATCACGGGACTGGTGGACGAGACGGACGCCGAGGAGACGGTCGATCTGGAGGAGATCAGCCCCATCACCTCGGCCCGGCGCAACAAGCTCGGCATCTCCTACGGGACGCGCTTCGACGTGGTGGAGATCCAGACTTACCCCGCCTTCGTCGCCAACGTCCGCGGCCCGCAGCTCCTGGGGCTCAAGTCCACGTTCCTGGCGGTGGGATACGTCGGCGTGACCTACGCCTTCGGCGGCAACGTCGAGAGCCTGCTCGGCATCTACGCCGGGATGAGCCGGCCGATCCGCGGCAAGGGCAAGCAGATCGTCCGCGCCCGGTTCGAGGAGGTTGACAACGGCGTGGACAACTGGATTTTTAGCTGAAAGCTTATACAGTAAGCGAGGTATCGGATGGCAGATTTGGTCGTCGTGGCAGCCAGTGTGCTCAAAGTCTCCGGCAACCCGGCGCACGGGATCGCGGGGGAAACGATCACCGCGGGGCAGGCGGTCTACCTGGACAGCTCGACCACGCCCCAGACCTACAAGAAGGCGCTGAACAACGGCACCGTGGACCAGGCGAACTCGGCGGGGATCGCGCTGAACGGTGCCGCCCCCAATCAGCCGCTCGACGTGCTCGGGATCGGGGGCGTCATCAATCCCGGGGTGGCGGTGGCGCTCGGGGAGACGTATGCGGTGAGCGCGACCGCGGGGGGCATCTGTCCCATTGCGGACGTGGGGACCGGTGGCACGAAGTGGGTGACGATCCTGGGGGTGGCGACCACGATCGCGAACATCACCCTGAACATCAACCCGTCGGGCGTGAAGCGAGCCTGATGGCCGAGCGCGTCAACTTTCACTCGCTCGCCGTGGAGCCGCGCCAGCGGCACACGCGCACGTTCCCGGAGCCGCGGCTGCCGGGCGGGGAGTTCACCCTCACGCTGATGGAGCCGGATGCGCTGACGGATTACGCGGCCGCCGAGGTCTCTGGGGAACTGGTGAAGCGGTACCTTACCGGCGACGATGCGCTGGGGATGGCACCCGCGCCGTTCATGGTGGGGGGCGAGGTGAAACAGCTTTCCGCACGCCTTTGTGACCACGCGGCGCTGGTGCATGTGATGCAGCCGGAGGATTGGGCCGACCGCTACCACCCGGAAGAAATCCTCCAGATGGCGTTCAAGCTGCCGGGGTTGTGGCGGGAGGTGCGGGGCTGGGTGCTGGACCTGAACCGCAGCGCGGAGGCTGATCTCCCAAACGACTCGGCGGGCCGCGAGGGAAGCTCGTCAAGCCCGCCCTTGACCGCGGAGCCCTCCACCCCGCCGTCATTGACTATCTCTGCCGCGGCGTGATGCTCCTCGTTCGGCAGCTCGGCGGCGAGATCGAGGATTGGCGGAACGATTATCTGATCGACTTTCACGCACTGGACGCCATTGTCGAAGCGGAGGCGCCGCTTGTGATCGATGAGGAGGACGAGGAGTAATGGCGGCGGCGGGAGCGGCGCAGATCCTGAACATCGTCATGGAGTTGCGGAATGCTTCCGATGTCGTCGGGCAGATCCGCAGCACGGCGAGCCAATTCGACCTCCTCCGGGAATCGGCGGATAGCGCCAACGACGCCATCGCCCAGATTCGGGGCTCGTCGTTATCACTCGGTGCCAGCAGCGCGCAGGTGGGTGCCGCGGCCGCGGCCTTCCAGTCGATCGGGCTATCAATTGAGCAGTTGCGGAATCAGGCCGAGGCATTCAGGGAGCGGTTGTTTACCGATCCGATTGCCCAAACGGCTTTTGGCACCACCGTGCTCCCGGCGCGGATGGGCGGCCCGCAGGATTCACTGCAATTCCTGGACGAAGCAGTGAAGATGCTCCGGGAGGCGACCGCGGGTGAGGAGCGGTTGTTCCTGGCTCGCCGACTTCAACTTGAAAACCTCCTGCCCCTTGCCGATGCCGAGACACAGTTCTTCGAGGCGATGCGTGCCGAGGGCGCGCGGCGCGGTGCCATGGTTGACGAGGAGCTGCGCCAGTTGCGCGGCAACGCTGACACCATGGGCCAACGCCTGGAGGATCTTCGCAGCGAGCGCGACCTGATGCGGGAGCGAATCGGCCTGCGGTTCGGCAACTGGTGGCGGGATAATGTCTCCTTGCCTCTGGAGCAACTCCTGACGCGCGGTGAGGAGGGCGCGCTGCGATTCCTCGGCCAAGGGCCGCGAGCCCCCGCGGAGAGCCAGGCCGAAGCGCAAACGCGGGCGATGCGAGAGAACACGGCGGCCATCCTCGCGATGAACAAACAGTTTGCTAACGCCTCCAATCGAGCCGACCGCGCTATCCCGCCGGGGCTGACCGGGCGCCAGTTCATGAGCGAGGCGCTGCATCTGGGAGCGTTTGAGGCGTGAGCAAGTACCTCACTCCCGACCGCAGCGTCGAAGTAGTGCTCGATCATAGCGAGGAAGTGCAGATCGAGCCCTTCTTTGCGATCCGGCGGGATAAGACGGAGATCAAGCCGGATACCATCTCGGATGTCGAGCAGCTCCAGAGCGGGATTTGGATTCTCCGTCCTCGCGAGAGCCATTTTTCCTTGCTCCACGAGACGACTACCGGACAAGGCTCCATCGTACGCCTCTCCGCGACCGAGCATCCGCCGTGGCTGGAGGAAATTCCGGTCCAACGCACGTTCCCGGAACTCCCTTGGCTCACCTCGCCGGCCGCAGGCATCTCGACCTCCGGCGATCATCTCATGATCAAGCGGATACCCGCCTCCGCGACCGAAGCCGTGGGGATCACGACCGCGATCATCCACCCGACGCTCCCCGTCACGCCCAGCTATCCCATGCGCCCGGTCGCGCAGTTCAAGAACGACGCCACGAGTGGGATCGACCCCGAGAATCAAGGCTACGTCATTCGCTGGCTGACGCCGGTCCACAACCAGGAACCCATCTCCAACGTCTGCAGCTTCACTTTCGGCGGGGAGATCACGGGCGGCGGATACGGACTTTTCACCGTCTGCTTCACCGGAGACGGCGAGGCGTTCCTCAAGGAATGGGTCGATGGGGCGTGGGTGCTGGTCGATCAGTGGCGGTACTGCCCAGCCCACGCGGCGATGCTCACGGGCCACGTGGTAAGGATAATCCCCCACGTTTCGTTTATCGAGTTCAAGAGCGACCTGAACGAGCCTTCGTTTCCGCGGGTGATGGTCGATGCTCACTGGAACGATCCCTACCATGGGCTGAACATCTCCACCAACGCTCACACCTACGAGATCAAGAACCGGGCGCATCTCGGCTCGGGGCCGGGGGGATTGGCGCGGCCGATCACCGGCGCCGGTCATCCACTCTTCTGGGTGCGGGAGGACTTGCTCCTTCGGTTCCAGTGGGCGCGCATCACCTATCCGGCGACGGGGTATCTGATCGATGCGCCGTTCACCATCCCGTCAAGCCCCACCGGCGCCCGCGCTATCGAGATCGCGCGCTTCGGGCAGGTATGGCAGGACACGCTCACCCATGTCTTCTACGGGACGATTACCGCCGAGCCGTACAACGCGCGGACGGGGGTCGCACTCTCGACGCAGAGCGAGGCGTATACCTTCAACGGCGGCAGCTACAGCTTCAGCGGCTGGACCATGCCAGAGATCACTACACCCAGCGGCCAGGTGAACGCCGTCAAGGTCAAGATCACCCTTGCGAACACCTCCGGCGCCGGCTTCTATCTGTCGCCCTGGTTCTTCGGCTACGAGGTTCGCAACCGTGGGGTGAACACCACCCCCACGGTCTCACCGCTGGCGATCAACGCCACCCACTATCGACAGTCGCCGGTCGTGCGGCGCATCTCGATTACCGGGCAGGACGCGGACCCGAGCCACGCGTCGGCATCCTTCCGTGTGTCGGATTTTGTGGACCGGTGCGGGCGCCTCGGGGTACGTGGGCAGATGCCGATCCGCATCACCACGACCTACGATCCCGCGGACCAGAGCAAGAAGTCGATCCTGTTCGAGGGGTACCTCTACCGCTCGGATGGCCGGCTGCGGGGGAGGTCCGGGCGGGCCTGGCCGTCTCCGAACTGGCACGATTACGACGTTTCCTGCGTGGGAAAATGGCGGCGGCTGGCGGAGCGTGAATACCTTACCAAGCAGCTCCTCTCTTTCACCGCCGACTTGAATCCCCTGGAACCGCCCGTCGAGGGCAAGCCGAAGCCGTGGAAGGTGACGGACGCGATCAGGTGGCTGCTCATGTGCGCCGGGTTCCCCGAAACCCAGATCGACGTCGCCGATTACTCCATACGCTTCGAGCCGACCACCCCAGAGAATGCCGACCTGTTGAAGATCGTCATCAACGCGAACATCGCCGAGGTCGTGGCGCGACTGTGCCGGGACTTCTTCAACGCGGTGTTACTCTGGGACGCCAACGCGGGGACGGCGGGTAAGTGGCGGATGAAAAGGATTCCGATCGGGACCGAGACGCCGCTCTGGTCCTTCGTGCTGGCGCCGCCGGTAACGGGACGGTTGGTCCACGTCATGGGCGCCTATGGGGCGAACACTTGCGCGGTCCACCGGGATACCCTCAGCGAGTGGACGGTACCTCCGGAGGGGAACTTCTTACGCATGAGCGGGGTTCTCAAGAACTCGAAGCTGCTCTTTCACATCGACCTTCAGAACCCTTACTCGTGGGACCGTGACGGAGGGACGCGCGCCAATCCGAATACCGCGGAGTGGATCGGGCGTTTCCGGCCGATCTATGGGAGAGCGAGCCCGCTGTTCAACACTTATGGGCAGGTGGCTTTCGCCGCGCGCCGCGTGTTCGATCTGCTCTGCCGGCCACAGCGGTTCGCCCGCTTCACGGCGCCGCTGGTGCTGGTTGATCCGGGCGAACCCGCCCAGTATCCGGTTTACCTTCGCCGGCCGCTCCAGTTCGGCGATGTGGTTCGATTCAACGGGCTTCCCTACATGGTGCGCGGCTGTACGATCGACATCCGCAAGCAACACCACATGCTCGCGGAATACGAAATCCAGCGGTTCAACGATCCGCTGCCCTACGCTTGAGGAGACAGGGTGCGAGAGCTAGACCTTTACCGCCGCACCCAGCGGCGCGTCATTCAACGTGAGATAGGGCAGCTTTCCGGGCCGGAAAGCACCTCGATCCACTTCGACGCGGAGCTGGTGAATCTCCAGGCAGACACGACACTGGCGCGCCACCCCGAGGACGTGGCGGGGGCAACACAGATTCAAGGCCCCGGCGGCGGCTGGGTCTTCATGGTTGACGTGAGTATCGTTGATGGGCCGGACCCGATCCTCTGACTACCGGGGGAACCGGCTCGCCAGGCGCCAGATTCCCGCAGCTATCGCCCAGAGCAGCGCGAAGAACAGCCCGATGAGGCACAGGCCCGGCTGGGCGAGGAAGACCACGACCACGACGATTGCGCCGAGCGCCCAGGCCCAGCCGGGCAACTGCCAGCGCAGCGGGGACGCGGGAACGGGGGTCGTCGGGGGGATCGTGCGCTGCAGTGGTGGCGGCGGCACGGCCGGCGGATCGGGCGCCACGGTATACAACAGCCGCCCGCTATCTCGCGGCGCTCCGCAGACGCGACACTCCGCATAGTGCATCGCGTTGTAGGTGCCGCACCTGTGGGTGGTGCACTCCCAACCGTGTGGTACTCGCATCTCGCTTGCTCTCCGCTCAAAGAAACGTTTCTTTCATTATAGCAGAGAACGGCGAACGAGTGCCAAACGCGCTATTGCTCCTGCTCGTCAAGTCCCTCACGCTTCGCCGCTTCGCGCACTAACTGCCGGATGACGCTGGAGGCGCTACGATCCCACTTCCGCGCCAGCAGCCGGATTGCTTCAAGATCCCGCTCTGACAGCCGAAACGACGTCGCTACCTGCCGGGTGCTCGTCATCTTGGGTTTCTTCTCCTTGGGCTCCTCGTTCTCACTCATACCGGGATTCTCGGCTATCGGTAGAGCGTCCTGCACTCGCATTATAACAAAAACGCGCTTCTTGGTCAATACCAATGGTATTGCAAAGATAGTTGATAGTGACCGCGAAACGTGATACAATTACCCGTCACACACAAAGAGAGGCGCCCCTCGACTAAAGTTGGCGCCTCTGCTCATCCCACCTTGAAGGAGGTTGGACATGGAAATTGTATCGCAACCCGACCACCGTCCGCTGGTGCGCGCCGTCCTGCACCGCTACTGCCCCTCGGCGCAGATCATCCGTGACGTCCTGGCACAGCTCGCGCTCGCCGAACTTCACGCCACGGACTTCGCCACCATCCGGGCCGCGCTGATCCGGGCGCACCGCGAAAACTGCCGGCGCTGCCGCTGCTCCCCGCGCGATGAGGTGGCGGCGTGACCGGCGCTCCCGCGGTTCCGCTCATCCCCATCGACGAGGTGTTGACACTCTGCCTGGAAGCTGACTGGCTACTGGCATGCCGACAAGAGGCTGAGGACATCCTGAAGATGACCGTCGGCGAGACGGCCGACGCGACTGTGACTGTGCTCGTAAACGGTCGCGACTGTTTGACGCGTGCGGACCTGTTGAACGAACTCCAGCGGTTGGCGGAGATCGTGGCGAGTGATGTGCCGCTGACCGATCCGGACCCGGAAGCGTTTCCCGCGGTGTCGATGCAGTTAGTGGCCGGGACCGCCGAGGTGAAGCACTATCAATTCTGGCGGTAAGCCGGATACTGTCCGGTTGTCAGACAGTTCCAACGTCCGACCCCTGGGAATCACTGATTCCCAGGGGTCTTTTGGCCGCCGGAATACGCACGAAAAAGGAGGAAATTAGCCGTGGAAGGGGGAAGAGAGAGGCAGCACGGGCCGGTGGTCGAACACCAGCCCGCACCTGACACACACCACGAAGGAGAGTCGTGGCTGGGCTATCCCATTCTACCACCTATCCACCCACCGGCGCAAGCCTCTTTCCCGCTCACCCCACCAACGCGCAAACGCGCGCCTGTTTCATTGAAGGAGAAGCTATGCCTAAATCAAAGGGCGTTCGCTCCAGTCAACACACTGCCAAGAAAGAAAGCGACTTCCACAGCATCGCAGGCGCGTGGCTGGCGATCGTGAAACGTATTCTGACGAAGCATTCAGGTAAATCCTGGCTCTACCAAGTCGCCCAATATATCGATATGAACGCAGGAACCGGGTGGCAAGAGGGCGATGGCGGTGGACTTGGCAGTGCTTTGATCGTGCCGGACTTGGCGCAGACACTCCATGTCCCGCTTCAGTGCTATCTCTGTGAGATGCATCCTCCAACGCTTGATCGACTGTTCGAGAACGTCGCGATGGCCCGCGGAAGCTTCGAGATTCTGGAGGGCGACCATCGGGAGAGGATTCCCGAGCTGGCGGCGAGGTGGGCGCTGGAGCGGGCCTTGCGCTACACCCTGCTCTACTTCGACGGCAACGCGGATTCGGAGATCCCGACCGCGACCATCCGTTGCCTGACGGAGCTCGACTGCCTGCGCAAGATGGATGTCCTGCTCCACGTTTCGGGAAACTCTATCAAGCGCGCGCGCGGGAAAGGCTTGGAACGGTCGCGCCTTGATCAGATTGTCGCGGAGATCGGCAAACAGCACGTCCACATCCAGCGCCCCGACGCGAAATGGCAGTGGACATTCCTCCTGTTCAGCGACAGCCCGATCCTGAACGACAAGTTTCGCAAGCTCGATTTCCGAAACGTCAAAGAGACGCAGGGGCGCGAGTGGCTGGAGCGGCTTTCCTACACCAAACCCGAATTGGAGGCGCAGCGTCAACCGACGCTGCCGGACTTTTCCGCCATACCGCACCTACCGCGAGTATCTCCAGCATCCGGTATTCTTGGCGGTGAGAGCGCAGGTGATGAAACGGGCGGGCGGCATCTGCGAGCGGTGCAAAAAGAGGAAGGCGACCGAGCCGCACCACCTACGCTACCCGGCATGGGGGACTTTTGACGTGCCGGAGAACTTACTTGCAGTGTGCCACCCGTGCCACTGCAAACTCCACGGAAAGAGGAACTGAGATGGAAGAGGGCTGTGGCTGTCACGAATTCTACAACGCGGAAATCATCGAGGAAGGCACACAACTCTATGCCGATCTGGCCGAGTTCAAGTGGTCCGGCGGGGACCTGGCGCCCCATGAATTGCCCGCGGGCTACGCGATCCAATGCGCGGCGGCACTGCTCCAGGGCGTCATTCTGGAGATGCCCGTCGTTCCCCGGACGTTGGCGCTCTGCGTCTTTTTGTTGGCTGTCGCCGATCAGCTCTTGAGCCCGAGCGGCGAGAACCTGTGTCCGCACCACAAGGCCGGCCGGCCGGAGCTTGTGCTACCGATACGGAAAGGTAACTGATGGAAACGATGATATTACGGGTGGAGATGATCCGCGCCACGGCCGAGACGCAGATGCGCGACAAGTTCAAGGAGGACGTGGTTACCGAGTACGCCGAAGCGATGCGGGCCGGGGAGCAATTCCCGCCCGTGGGCGTCGTTTACGACGGCGAGGACTACTGGCTCTGGGACGGCTTCCACCGGGTGAAGGCCGCAAGACAGGCCGAGGTTCTCGAAATTGGCGCCGACGTCCAAGAAGGCACGCGCCAAGACGCAATCCTTCTGGCTGTTGGCGCGAACGCTCGGCATGGAGTACAGCGCAGCAACCACGACAAGCGGCGGGCTGTGTTGGCGCTGTTGACGCTTCGCGCAGAAGGAGAGTGGGCTTGGAATAACTACGAAATGGCGCGTCTCGCGGCGGTTGACGAGGGCCTCGTTCGCCGACTCCGCAAAGAGCACCCAGAATTGGAACCGGGCTCGGTTGGTTGTGCGGATTATCCGCACAACCAACCGAGCGAAAACGGCACCGCTGCGGATGTGGGGCTGGGCGGACTCTGGATAACCCCCACTGAAACAGCCGAAACTCCGGTGGTCGAAGCCCAATCTGAACCAGTGCCAGCACAGCCCGAGCCGACATGGGCGGAAGTCCTGGCCGTTGAGCCCACACCGCCGAGCGAGAAACCGAAAACCCAATTCATCCCTCTGGAGAATCTGGCGTTCGCCGGGATCACTCCACTGCTGGCAAAACACCCAGAGGGCTACAAACCCCAGTTCAACCGACAGGTGGGGGAAGGAATCGAGTGGGCCTTGTGGAGCTGGAATCCGGTCACCGGCTGCCTTCACGACTGCGATTACTGTTATGCGCGGGACCGGGCGGTGCAGTACTTCCCGCAGGGATTCGTTCCGACGTTCGAGCCCGATCGTCTGCCGGCGCCGCGCCTGATGAAGCCGCCTGATCCCCGGACGATCGCGGCACCATACGATCCACGGACACTCTCCGGCGGGATCGGCGAGAAGAACGTCTTCGTATGCTCGATGGCGGATCTGTTCGGCAAGTGGGTGCCGCGCGAGTGGATCGACGCGGTACTGGCTGAAGTGATCGACGCGCCGCAGTGGAACTTCCTTTTCCTGACCAAGTTCCCGCAGCGCCTCTGCGAGTTCGAGTGGCCGGAGAACGCCTGGGTAGGCACGACCGTGGACCGCCAGTACCGCGTAGACATCGCGGAGAAGGCGTTCCGCAAAGTGACGGCCGGCATCAAGTGGCTCTCATGCGAGCCGCTCTTGGAGCCGCTGGAGTTCGAGTCGTTGGATATGTTCGATTGGGTCGTCGTCGGCGGGTCGAGCAAAAGCAGTCAGACGCCCGAGTTCCAGCCGCCACGCGAGTGGGTGACGCGACTGCACGTCGCGGCGATGGAGGCGGGCTGCAAATGGTACGAGAAGCCAAACCTGCGACCGGCGCGCGTGCGAGAATACCCAGGCACGTAGGGCAGAGGAATCTCATCCTCTAGCCCGCGAACTCTACCCTATCCATGATTCTAGTCTTTCCTTTCAGCCGCCTCGATTGCGTGTGACATTCGGGGCGGCGCTTTTTTGTCTGACACCCAGCGCCCTCGGCCCTCCGCCGGGGGCGTTTTCACATGTGATAAC
>Ga0070703_10000280_pt1 | contig 23633 bp, 19 predicted proteins | sample KBSK5251metaG_FD_65453 | JGI IMG/M metagenome (GOLD analysis project Ga0070703, IMG submission 65453) | Corn, switchgrass and miscanthus rhizosphere microbial communities from Kellogg Biological Station, Michigan, USA - KBS K5-25-1 metaG | ecosystem: Host-associated > Plants > Roots >... | reverse complement strand
CGAGCGCGGCGGTGTCGGTGGGTTCGTCGATGGTTGCGGCCCAGGCGATGTGGGCGTCGGGGCGGATCAGGAGGGCGTCGGCTGGTCGGTGATCGATTCCGGCGGTGTGGATGTCGATGCGATGCTGCCAACCTCTGGCGATCTCACGGAGCTCTGGGCGGTCGGCGAGGTCGAGTAAGACGGGCCGTGCCGTGTGCGTGAGTTCCGCGACGCTCGTCGTGCCCTGGTCGGTGTGCAGCGCGAGGTCAGGTGAGAAGGTCCCGATCAAGGCGTGGTGGTCGTAGCCGGGGAGCGGGTAGCGGATGTCGGAGCCGGCCATGAGCGCTCCGAGCCGGCGCAACGGTTGCTCGTCGACCATCAGTTCCTGGAAGAGCTCCCGGAGTGCTACGGCGGCCGGGTCGTGTCCGCGTCTGATCGCGACCTGGGCTTGGGCGTGCAGCATATTGCGTGCGCACGCGAGCTGGCGTTCGACGTGATACGTGTCCAGCAGGCCGCCCGGCGCCCAGCCCTGGGTGTCGGCAGCCAGCTTCCAGCCGAGGTTGACGCTGTCGAGCAGACCGGCGCCGAGTGCGACGCCCGGGGAGGGGAACAGGTGGGCGGCGTCGCCGGCCATCAGGATCCGCCCGTCGCGGTATCGCTCCACCTGCCGGGCGTGGAAGGTGAAGCGCGTCAGTCGGCTCGGTTCTCCCAGGGGCAGATCCACGCCCAGTACCCGGCGGATGCTGTCCCGGAGCTCGGTCACCGTCATCGGCTCGTCGTCGTCGTACTCGGCGGCCTCCTCCTCGCTGGTGTAGAGCCCCATGAGCTCGGGGTTGGTCGACCCTAGGGCGAACTCACCGCGTTCGGTTCGTGTGAACCCGAAGCTGATCCTGCCCAGGCCGGCGACCTCGATGTCGCCGTTCTCGAGGAGGGTCACGGACTCGGGCACGGTGACCAGGGCCAGCCGCTGGACCTCGGGGTACGTGATGCCGGGGAACGGGATGGCGGCGAGGTCGCGCACCCGGCTACTCGCCCCGTCGCACCCGGCGAGGTAGCGGGCGATCACCCGGGCGGGCCCGTCCGGGCCGTGCACCTCGGCGGTCACCGTTTCGTCGTCCTGGCGCAGCCCGATCACCTCGTGTTCGCGGCGGATCTCGGCGCCGAGCTCGCGGGCGAACTCGTCGAGGACGCGCTCGAGCTGCGGCTGCGGGAGCGGCAGCACCTGCATCGGCGGATCGGCGAGCGGGGTGAAGTCCACGTGCATCCCGCCCCACGGGAGCCGGGGGGCCTTGATGAGCTCGGGAGCGGTGCTGGCTGCTTCGAATCGCTCGAGTTCGCCTCGGTAGCGCAACAGCTCCAAGATCTGCCCACTGAGACCGCCGGCCTTCGGGATGTCTCGGATCTGCGGCTGCCGCTCCAGGACCAGTGGTCGCACCCCCGCCAGGCACAGCTCACAAGCGAGCATCAGGCCGGTCGGGCCGGCGCCCACGATGATCACGTCGGTGTCGATCACGTGCTTCTGCCCTCGCAGTCTTTCCTCGCATGCCCGGGCGACCCATACGTCGTCACGTACAGACGCATCTCACGACACCCATCTTGTCCGTTGCTGGCTTCGGCCGGCGATTATGCGGCATGACCCAGGCCTTGCCGCAAGCCCCCTGTGCGGCATAGATTGGAAGTGGAGGGGCGTGGTAACCGCTTCTCTCGTCGCCAAACCCATGCTCGACACCGAGCACGCTGTCGACGACAAAGGGACCTTCGCGGTGATGACACCGAGGCCCCCAACGCTCCTCTTCGGATCGAATGGCTGAAGCGATGCAGCAACCGATCAGGTTCTCGATCGGAGGCGTGAGCTCGGGGCGCGTTCAGCGCCCCGAGCTCGCGCCCGCCCAGCTACGTCTGGCGGTTGACCCAGATGTCTCCGTGGAGCTGGCTGGTGTCGCCTTCGCCCATGACGGCCACCGTCTTCCCCGCGGAGTTGAACGCGACCATGTCGTAGTCCCCGTAGGGGAACCCGAACCCGTTCGCGGTCTTGTAGCTTGCGCCGCTCGTGGCGTCGGAGGCCTTGGCGTCCGCGGACCACGTCTGCCCGCCGTCGATCGATCCTCGCTGCCAGACGTTCCACGCTCCCGTCCGGGCGTCCATCCAGGTCACGGTGAACAGACCGTTCCCCCGCCCGGCCGCGGCGACCGAGGTCGCATCCGCTCCGCCGGCTGACGTCGTGAACTCGGTCCGCGCGCCCCAGGTAGCACCGGAGTCGGTCGAGCGCCGGACGTAGACCTTGCCATTGGCGCCGACGGCGAGTGACCCGCTGTACACCAACACGAGCGTCCCGTTCGCGTCCGACGCGACGGTGGTGACCGACGACGTCGCGAACGTCGCCCCGGTGTTCAGCGTGTCGACGACCGTCCGCGTCCAGGACGTGCCACCGTTCGTCGTCCGGAAGGCGACGATGGGCACCGGTCCGGTGTTCTTCGTGTTGTTGCCGTTCTCGGGATACTCCGAACCGACCATCTCAGCGGTTCCGTTCGGGAGAACGGTGCCGCCGTTCGAGTAGTAGTAGACGTTGCTCTCGTTCGTGACCTGTAGCGGCGACGACCATGACGCGCCTGCGATGTGCGAGTTGACCGCGTACAGGTTCCCGCGGGTCGTCCAGGTGATGTACACGTCCGTCCCGCTGCCGCTCGCCGCGAGCCATGGCTTGTCGGCCCACGTTCCTCCCGAGACCTGGATCGGCGAGGACCAGGTCGATCCGTGGTTGGTCGACTTCGTGAATTGGACGTGGTTGCCCTGCATGTACGTCGCGTAGACGGCGCCGGCCGACGTCGTCGCGAGCACGATGTCGAACTGGCTCTGGTTGCTTGGGGTGAGGGCGTGCGCGGTCCCCCAAGTGGCACCGCCATCTGCGGACACGCGGATCCAGATGATGCTCTTGGTGCCGACATACTGCATCCAGCCCGTGTAGACATAGGGAGCGCTCGGGTCGGCGGCGATCGCCGGCTCCCATCCATCGCCGGTAGCGGTCGACGAGATGATCGTCTCGCCCGCCCAGCCCGGGGTCGCCGCCTGGACGCTGGGGCTGAGCAGCACGATCGCGGCGCTCGCACCGACGATCGCGAGAAGAGCTCGACTCCGGCCGAACCGCTGCCTCATGCCTACCCGCCCGACCGGTCGCGACCGATGCATCGTCTCCCCCTTCGCTCGGTTGGCCGCACCGTATGAACGCCGTGACCACCGGTCAAATCGACGAAGTGGCTAGCGGTCATAGCCGGCTGATCCTTTGCTCGGCGTCCTGGATCGGCTCTGGCCGATACTCGAGCCAACGCGTTTCATGTTGATGGTGACAGGCTTCGTCTTGACCACCCTCCCCCGGATAGCTACGGTCTTACTGGATCCGGCAAGCTGCATCGCACCTCGCCCCGACGGTCACGTTCCGGCTTCAGCCAGGCTCCTGGGTCGCGGTCACGAGCGACAGCCTCTAATGTGCGAGCGACAGGCGGCCGGGGGGAGAAGTCTGGGGTGACGGAAGCCTGAGGCGGCCGCCAGAGGCGAGCGCGCAAAGTATTCGCCACAACGGGCTGCGTCATCGGATGCCGCATGGCTCCGGGAGGGGAGGCGATGAAGCAAGGGTCGAAGCTCAAGCGCTCCCGGCTGGTCAGGAGACCAGCCGGTGCCGCCGCGCTGTTCGTCCTGCTCTCGCTCCCGCTCTCGCCCCCGGCGCGGGCCAACCCCGACCTGCTCCCGAACGGCAGTTTCCAGTCGGGGACGAGCGGCTGGACGACATCGGATGCCGACACGGTCGCCGCCTTCGACGCCGTCGGCAACTACTCGCCACAGTCGGCGCCCTGGGATGCTGTAACCACACTGCAGACTCAGCCATCCGCGGTCGGGTTATGGCATCTCGACGAACTCTCCGGCACGACCGCCTACGACAGCAGCGGACACGGGCACAACGGCGCGATCAGTGGCCCCGTCACGCTCGGGGTCCCGGGCGAGCTCAACACCGCCTACAGCTTCGTCCCCAAGAGCACCGTCATCGTCCCAGATGCTCCCGATCTCGAACCCGGGACGGCGGATGTCACGATCTCCTACTGGCTGAACTCGACGACCCTGCCCCCATGCTGTAACGGCGTCGATTACGACATGTTCACGAAGGGAGACCATTCGAGCAAGGGTGGCCAGATCAAGATCGAAGTCCAGGAGAACGGGCAGGCGTCGTGCATGTTCCGCGGTGCGCTCGGCGGGAAGCAGCTGACGGCGGGACCGAACGTAGTCAACGGGCACTGGCACCAGGTGATCTGCCAGCGCATCGGCACTCAGATCATCGAGACGGTCGACGGCTCTAGCTTCTCGACGACGACGGCGACTGGCGCGATCACCGTGACGGATCCGATCCGCCTCGGCTCGCACAAGAACGGGGGCGACTGGTACAACGGCGTCCTCGACGAGGTTACCTATTCGATCGGCAGCGGCAGCACGAACCAGGCCCCAGTCGTCGACGCCGGGCCCGATCAGACGATCACGCTGCCCTCGAGTGCCAACCTCAACGGCACCGTCACCGACGACGGCCTGCCGAATCCGCCCGGCACGGTCACCACAACGTGGAGCGAGGTGAGCGGCCCGGGCGCCATCACCTTCGGGAATGCGAGCGCCGTCGACACGACGGCGAGCTTCTCCGCGGCGGGCACCTACGTCCTCAAGCTCCAGGCCTCCGACAGCGTGCTCAGCTCGAGCGACACCGCGACGATCACCGTCAACCCGGCATCGCAGAACCAGCCGCCCACGGCGAACGCCGGGCCGGACCAGACGGTGATCCTGCCGAACTCCGCGACCCTTTCCGGAGCGGCAAGCGACGACGGGCTTCCCAACCCGCCGGGAACCCTCATCACCACGTGGTCCGAGTTCTCCGGGCCCGGGACCGTGACCTTCGGCGACGCCTCGTCCCTCTCCACCACGGCGAGCTTCTCCGCCTCCGGAACCTACGTGCTGCGACTGACGGCCGACGATTCCGCCCTTCAGAGCAGCGACGACCTTACGGTGACCGTGAACCCGGCATCGCAGAACCTGGTGGGAAACCCGGGGTTCGAGACAGATACCAGCGGGTGGAACACCTCCGGTTCGGACGCCGGGGTCACCTTGACCAGGGTATCGGGCGGACATTCGGGCGGCTGGTCAGGTCTCGTGGCCAACGGCGGCTCCGGCACCGCCGCGACGTGCAAGGTGCAGGATTCTCCCAACTGGGTCACAACGACTTCCGCGGGGACCTACACCGGAAGCATGTGGGTTCGCGCCGACAGCCCCGGTGCGACGCTCACGATCAAACTGAGGGAGTACAACGCCTCCACCTTGGTCGGGCTGAAGACGGCCTCCCTCAAGCTCACCACGTCCTGGCAGATGGTTAGCGTCAGCTATGTTCCAGCGATGCCCGGAACCTCCACCCTCGACTTCCTGGGGCTGGTGTCGAATGCCCCCGTGGGGACCTGTTTCTACGCGGACGACATCTCGATCGTCGTGTCCTAGGTGTAGCCCCAGGAAGGTTGTGAGCATTCATTCTGCTCGAGGCCGCGGTGTTTGAGCGGCAACAAGTGCTAGGTGCGATGCGGAGCGGGCGTCGGGCGAGAGGCCAGAGGCGATCGGCGATCCTTGCGACTGGCGAGGGGGGTTCTCACCGGCGCCCGCCGCTACGTTGTGGAGGTGTCTCGTACGACGATGCATGGTTATCGTCGTAGCGAACTTGTCACGTTGTTGGCCTTGGCGATGTGGCAGGCTTCGAGGGTAGCCCCCGGGTAGGAGTCCCTCAAGGTGGAACGGGTGAGTTCCGCAGGACTTTCCGATGCCGGAGCATTCGCGGATGTATCCCGCCATCTAGGGAGGCAGGTCGATGGAGCAGGCATCGCCGGTGCCGGTCGACGTGGCCGACGTGACCGTACTCGTCGACACGTTCGTCGACGTGCTGTTGGCAAGCACGGAGCCCGCCCGCCGAGCGCCGCTCGCCTATGAGTGGTCCGAGCAGGATCAGCTGCGGGCCGAGCACGGGTTCGCCCTGCTCCTTGCCGTGCAACGAGGGGGGGAGACCCAGTCGATCCTCTACGACGCCGGCCTCGGCCGGGACACCGCCGTGCACAACATGGATGTCCTCGAGATCCGCCCCACCGACCTGCGGGCGGTGGTCCTGTCCCATGGACACGCCGATCACCACACGGGTCTTGAGGGGATGTTCCGGCGACTGGGCCGGCCGGGCATGCCCTTGGTGCTGCACCCCGACGCCTGGCGGGATCGCCGCATCGTGTTCCCCACCGGGACCGAGATCCACATGCCCCCACCGAGTCGAGCCGACCTTGCCGCCGAGGGTGTCGACGTGGTCGAAGAACGCGGCCCCTCGCTGCTCCTCGACGGGACGGTGCTCGTGAGCGGCCAGACGGAACGGGTGACTGATTTCGAGAAGGGATTCCCCTTCCAAGACGCTCGGACCGACGATGGGTGGGAGCCCGACCCGTGGATCTGGGACGACCAGTCGTTGATCGTCCACGTCCGAGGCAAGGGGTTGGTCGTACTGTCCAGCTGTAGCCACTCCGGGGCGATCAACGTGCTCCGCAATGCCCAGCGCGTCACCGGGGTCACGAAGATCCACGCCTTCGTTGGCGGTCTCCACCTGACCGGCGGGCTCTTCGAGCCGATCATCCCCCAAACCATCACTGAACTGGTCGCCATTGGTCCTGACTGGGTAGTTCCCGGGCACTGCACCGGCTGGCGAGCTACTCACGATCTGGCCAGGGCTCTGCCAGAGGCCTACGTCCAGATCAGCGTGGGCACGACCATGCACTTCGCCGGCGTCTAAGCCTGGATCCACCGATCCGAAGCGGCCGGACCATGAAATCGGATCTTTGAAGCGGCCGGAGCTGTCGGCGATGGGGCGAGCCGGAACGTCGAGCATCACCCGGAACACGACAGATTCGGTGCCCCCGGGAGGAATCGAACCTCCGCACACGGTTTAGGAAACGACGTTCTGCGCCATTTGTGCCGCTGCGCACGCGCGGGCGAATTCGTGCCGGACCGGCACCGAACTGTTCGAAGAGGCTGGTTCCGGTAGCCAGGTTGATTCCGTGTCCTAAGGCGCGAGTGAACCTGGCCCGGGAGTGGTTGTCTCAGCCGGTTTCGTCCGCCGCCCGCCCTTATTCGACGAGCCGCGCCGCTCGGCAAGCTGGGCAATCGATCCGACGCTCCGTCCCCACGACGATCAGCTTCCCCGGTGGATACTCGTATCGCCGGCATCTGGTCAACCGATCATCGCCGGCGATCAGCATGAGCACGGCGGTGACGGCCTCCGATGCGAGGGCGCCATTGAGGCTCACGACTTGGGGTTCGTCGACACCTTCCGCGTACCCCTGCCGTTGCTCGCGGCTGGCCGCGACTCTTCCGTCGGTCACGAGGCCCATGCACCGCAGGCAGGGACCGTCGGGCGCGACGACGGCAACTTGACCATTGAGCCGTACGCCCTGGCTATCACTCGGGGGTGTTATCGATGCACCGATGTCGACATATGGGATGCGGTACTGGAGCGCGAACTCATTGATGGCGTCGCGAACGTCCCATCCGTCGACGCATCCGACGAGGACGTCCGCGAAGCGCAGCCGACGGATGGTTTCCGTCGATGGAAAGCTGTCATCGATCGGAGTGACTTCAACTTCTGGCCGGACGGCGTCCGCGAGGCGCACGGGTATCCTCACCTTCTTCGTGCGGCCAACGTCGTCGCGGATCGCTCCTACGACACGGCGCAGATTACGCTCGTTGACGATATCTGGGTCCACGGCGATCAACGCCCCCACTCCAGCGTGGATGAGCTGCTGAGCTACGTGACTCCCGCCTCCCGAGACCCCGATCACGGCGACCGTCGCATGTGCGAGAGCTGTCTGCCCCGCCCGGCCGATCGCTAGGAATTGACGATCCCGTGCATCGGCTACCGGATCGACCCACGGCTCATGCGGGAGGCTGAGAGTCGGGATCCCACCTACGGTGAGGCGACGGACGGCCCGGCGCTGGGCTTGCGTCTCGCATACCCCCGTCACCGACTCCTCGCCGAGCACCAGCAGTCCATGCACATCGTTCGGCCGTCGGCGTCGCATGAACGCGAGGAAGTTGACGCCGAAGGTGGCATCTTCCGATGAAGGGAGAGGCGGATTCTCAAGCGCGTGCGCGTGAACGAGGATCGCGCCGCACCCCGCCCGCTCCGCGGCCTCGGCGACCCGCAGGTTGAAGCGGCCGTCGAACCGGAGCCCGTGCGTCCGATCCAGGACATATTCCTCGGTCACGGGAACGAACCCTTCCCCCACGAGGACCGCTCCGTCCTTCACGGCATCGGTTCGAGCGAGGAGGGCTCCGGCCTGCTCTCCCGAATCGAAATCGAAGACCCATTCGATGATGCTCTGCCACAGACCGAGATCAAGACGAAGATCCAGGTCGCCTTCCGTCGCACCGAGCCACTCTTCCCACGTGATGACCGGTCGCCCGCTTCGGGTCAATCCGACCTCCCATCGAACCGAGCCAACCAGCCGCGGATCACGGGTACCAGCTCGGGGTGGGAGGGGGAGTAGGGGGCATTGAAGCTGTATCCGAACCAGGCTTCCCCCCCGATGTACTCCGCGCTGAAGTTGGCTGGCGCTGCACCGTTCCGGCGGAGCTCGTCGCCAGCCAGCAGCCGCGGACGCTCACCGGGCCACGAGTCGCAGACCAACAGGGCGCGGACGGAAGCAGGTGACCATGGCGCGGCCATCGCGACGTTGGGCAGTCGGATCAGCCGTCGCCCCGGAACATCCAGCACGTTGGCCCCCGGAAACGCGGCCGCGACCGCGCGGGCCGCGGTCCCGAAACCATCGGTGTCCTGAGCTCCTGCGTCGGTCACGAGACGCTTCCATCCGGCGCCGATTCGAATGCTTCTCCCTTATGCAGCTTCACGGTACGGTCGTCGTCGATCCGCTCTTCATGTCCTTCACCGTGCTTCAGGAACAACGCCTCACCGGCCGGGACGTGCCCGAGCTCCTTCAGTTGTGCACCGGTCATCTCTCGTGCGGTCACGGCGTACGGCGTGCCGTTGATCGTGATCTCGATCATCTTCGGCTCCCGCACTTCCCCGCCAGTCGCGTTCTCGGCCATGTGGCCACCTCCTAGGTCAGGGCCCGGGGTTGGGCCCAGGCGAATGCTTAGAACCAAAGTATATACCCGATAGGTATAGAGAAACGACTACCCTACACCGGATCGTTCCATGACCCCCTACCATGCCGCCGTGGAGGTCTCGTTCGACACGGAGAGGCTCGCGAAGATCTGCAACTCAGACAAAGCGCTCGTGCGGTCATACGGGCCCGAAGGGGCGAAGCGGATCGCTCGGAGACTCACGCAGCTGAGCGCGGCGGCCTGCCTCGAGGATCTCCGGAACGGGCCGGGACGCTGCCACGAGTTGGCGGGGGATCGCGCCGGTCGCTTGAGCCTCGATCTGAACGGTCCGTACCGGCTGATCTTCCGACCGGGGGACGCCGAGAAGGCGAGGCGGGAAGACGGCGGCCTCATGTGGGCGGCGGTGACCGAGGTCATCGTCATCGAGATCGTCGATACGCACGGATAGATGAAGGGGAGGGTATGAACCCGATCGCAGGACGGAGATTCGAGCCTGACTACATCGTGCCGCCTGGCGAGACACTCGGCGAGGTCCTGGAAGAAAGCGGGATGACCCAGGCCGAGCTTTCGCGAAGGACCGGTCTCTCCACGAAGCACATAAACCAGATCGTTGCCGGCGACGCGACGATCTCACCGGAGACAGCACTAAAGCTGGAACGCGTGACGCAGGTACCCGCTCGATTCTGGACGCAGCTCGAAGCGTTCCACCAGGACCAGCTCTCGAGGAAGCTCGAAGCGGAAACACTGCAGTCGGATGTGGATTGGCTGCGGCTGTTCCCCGTCAGACAGCTGATCGAACGGGGATGGATCGAGCGGAAGGCCGAGCGCGTAGATCAATTGCGCGAAGTCTTATCGTTCTTCGGCGTCGCGTCACGTTCAGCTTGGGAGACGGTCTGGAACGTCCCCACCGCGTACCGGAAATCCCGCGCCTTCGAGAGCGACCTCCACGCGCTCGCGACCTGGCTTCGCATCGGAGAGCTGCGAGCCGAAAGTCTGGTCGGAGGTCCATTCAATGCGCAGGCGTTTCGCTCCGCACTCGGTGACATACGAGGGCTCACACGGGTCGGAGATCCTGATGTTTGGTTGCCAGCATTGCAGCAGACCTGCGCCCAGAATGGCGTAGCCGTTGTCATCGAGAGGGAAGTACCCGGTGCACGCATCAACGGAGCCGTTCGATGGCTATCGCCCAACCGCGTACTCATCGAGCTCAGCCTTCGGCACCGCTGGGCTGACATCTTCTGGTTCACGTTCTTCCACGAGGTCGGCCATGTCGTCCAACACGAACGCAAACGGCTGACGTTCGTGGACGCAAGGGGTGCGAACCAAGGCCGGCTGGAAGAGGAGGCGGATGCCTTCGCGTCAAGGATCCTCATCCCACGAGAGTTCGATGAGGAACTAGCTGAGCTCGGGAGCAGCACCCAACGCATCCGGGACTTCGCGGATCGGTTGGGGATCGGCGCGGGGATCGTGGTGGGTCGACTGCAGCACGAAGGAATGGTCGGACACGACCAACTCAACAGCCTTCGCACCAGGTTCGTGTTCGCGACCCGATAGCCACCGAGTCGCCCGCGACGCACACGCATCTCAACGGTCGGCACGTTTACGCGGCGTCCTAGGTGCATCCGGTGCTGGCTCAGCGACCGTCGTTGCCATCGCGAGGACCCAGCAGGCGTCGAGCCTTAGAGGTGAGTTCTCCTCCCGGTCGACCCGGTGGTGAGGAGGTCAGCAGCCCACGGTGTCTGGCTTCCCCGATGATGTCGCCGACCGTCTCCGGCGAGACGTACCTGGCCTTCGACACGTACCCCTCGATCGTGATCGGCGGGACATGGGATAGGTCTTTGATAGGCGTGCGACTCCCGGCCTCGAGCCGGGCCACGTACGCGGCTGCCCATGTCGCGTAGTGCAGGTCGCCCCGGCCTCTCCTACCGGGTCGACGCGTGACGACGCGTTCGGTCCGGGTAAGCCCGAACCGTTTCAGGACCTCGGCTCGGATGTACCCCCGGGTCTGGCGGTCCCACTGATCGATGATCCTCGGGACCAGCTCGATCGGATCTCGGAGCCGGAGCGCTCCCAAGACCCGGCCCGGGAGTCCGCCGGGGGGGACCCTCGCGGGTCGTGTGCTCCACCGACCAGCCTCACGCCGCGGTTCATCGGGGAAGAGCCGTACCTCCGCGACGACCGGGCTCCCTCCTTTCGCCACCATCCTGTACGCGGCGATCCACGGAGAAGCGAGCGGTACTTCGATCCAGATCTCTTCGACGTTTCGTCTCGGCAGCCTCGCTGAGCATGTCGGACAGACCATGAGACGCTCCGTCACGATCGTCTGCAGGATGCGGAGCTGGGCCGCTCGACGCGTCGCGCGCTTGGGCATCGTGCGAGATTAATACACCTAGGTGCAGAGCACTATCGGTTATTCTGTGCACCGGACCCTCCGTCGTTGAGCAGCGGGCCGGCGTCTGCGAGCGTTCTGAGCCATGCGAACGGGCATCGAAATGTCAGCGACCGCGGGGTCGGCACGGGTCCGAGGTCGTCCCGTCGGGAGCGTCAAGCTCACGCTCGAGATCGAACGGACGATCCTCGCCTACATCGAGTCCGGCAGCTTCGACTACATAGCCGCCGAGGCGGCCGGCGTCGACCAACGGACGTTCCGGGATTGGATCGCGAGGGGCGAAGGCAGGCATCCCACCCGGCGGAAGACTCGACAGCTCAGTACCTTCGCCGCGGCGGTTCGGGCGGCCCGCGCGAGGGCCCGCGTGAGCCGCGAGATCGTTGTCGCCGACCGCGATCCGAAGTTCTGGCTCCAACACGCGGCACGGTCCAAACCTGGGCGCGAGGGTTGGAGCGAGCCGGTTGAGGAGCTGACTGAGGATGGGGCCGGCGTGCCGGCGTTCGAGCCGGACCCGACGGAGCTCGCCGCGATGGTCGCGGTGCTCGTCGAGGCGGGCGTCCTCGAGCTATCGCCGTGTGGTGACCCTGGATGCAGGTGCTCCCGTCATGGGGGGACCGATGTCGAAGACTGAGCGCAGGCGTGGCAGGTCGCCAGCTATCGCCGATCGCATCGTCGGGCTCGTGCGGGTCCGGGCTGGTGTTCTCCAGGGCCATCCTCACAACTGGCGCCGACACCCTGACCGTCAGCGGGAGATCCTCCAGGCGTTGCTCCAGGAGATCGGCTACGCCGATGCGTTGCTCGCTTACCGCGACGGTGGGGTACTCGTACTGATCGACGGGCACCTCCGTCAGAGCCTCGATCCGGATCAGGTGGTCCCCGTGCTCGAGCTCGACCTCACCCCCGCCGAAGCGGAGCTCCTCCTCGCGACGCTGGACCCGCTCGCAGGGCTCGCCCGGGCGGACCCGGACCGCGTCGCGGAACTCCACGCGGACGTCCGAGCCTCGAGCGAGGCGGTCAGGGCGTTCCTCGCGCAGATCGCGAATGCGGTGGGTGTGCCTCCACCCTTGGGCAGTACGGACCCCGACGAGATCCCATCGCTCCCGGAGGAACCACGGACCCGCCCCGGGGATCTCTGGGTCCTGGGTCCGCACCGGGTGGTCTGTGCCGACGCGACGGACCCTGAAGCTTTCGACCGTCTGCTCGCCGGTGACCCGATCGACGCGGTCTGGACCGATCCTCCTTATGGCGTCTCCTACGTCGGCAAGACGAAGGATGCGCTCCGGCTCGCGAACGATCGCTCGGAGGAGGTGTACAACCTGCTGACAGGGGCGTTCGCGGCCATCGACCCCGAGCTACGACCGGGCGGGGTGCTCTATGTCGCACATCCAGCCGGCGAACTCGCCCTCACGTTCGCTAAGGCGTTCGGCGAGCAAGGGTGGCGGATCCGCCAGACGCTCGTATGGGTGAAGGACCGCATGGTGCTCGGCCACGGCGACTACCACTACCGACACGAGCCGATTCTCTACGGATACAAACCGGGACCGGGCCGATTCGGTCGTGGGCGCGGCGGCTGGTACGGAGGGAACGCCGAGACGAGCGTGTTCGAGATCGCGCGGCCGGCTGCATCGCGCGATCACCCCACCGCGAAACCGGTCGAGCTCGTCCGTCGGTGCCTACAGAACTCGACCGGGCCCGGCCACATCGTCGCCGACCCGTTCCTCGGGTCGGGGACGACGCTGATCGCCGCGCACCAGCTCGGCCGGCGCCTGGTCGGGATTGAGCTGGACCCCCGCTACGTCGATGTCGCCGTCGCCCGATGGGAGGCGTTCAGCGGCGAGCACGCGGAACGGGCATGACGCGGATGGCCCATCACGAAGTTGCCGAGGCGCTCCCGAGGCTCTCCCCCCGACTCAACCGCTACATCCCGCATCGACCGACACCACACCAGGGCGCGTTCCTTCTCCTGGACTGCAAGGAGGCGTTCTACGGCGGCGCCGCCGGGGGAGGGAAATCCGATGCCTTGCTGATGGCCGCGCTCCAGTACGTCGACGTACCGGCGTACGCCGGGCTCCTCGTCCGCGAGACCTACCAGCAGCTGGCTCAACCCGGCGGGCTGATGTGGCGGGCGACGACCTGGCTCGGCGGGACCGACGCGGTCTGGAACGCGACCGAGCACACGTGGCGGTTCCCCTCGGGAGCCACGCTCACGTTCCGTCACCTCGCTGAGACCGGTGCGGAGCGGAACTTCCAGGGCGCCGAGTACCAGTTCATCGGGGTCGACGAGGTGACCGATCTGACGGAAGCCGAGTACCGGTTCCTGTTCTCGCGACTCCGTCGGCTCACCGGATCATCCGTCCCGTTGCGGATGCGGGCGGCCTCGAACCCGTACGGCCCGGGTCTCGCATGGTGCCACCGCCGGTTCATCCTCGAGGCGCGCGAGCATCGCCGCGTCTTCATCCCCGCACACCTCGAGGACAACCCACACCTCGATCCCTCCTACGAGGAGTCCCTGAAGGAGCTCGGCCCCGTCGTCTACCGGCAGCTCCGCCACGGGGACTGGACCGCTCGACCCGAGGGAGGCTTGTTCCGTACCGAGTGGTTCGAGCGAGCCTCGATCGATCCGCGCGAAATGCCGGACGATCTCGAGCTGTGTCGGTTCTGGGACCTGGCATCGACCGAGGTCTCGCGCGGGTCGGATCCCGATCACACCGCCGGCGTTCTGCTGGGTCGTTCGCGTGGGGGGCTCTGGTACGTGGCCGACGTCGTCCGCGCCCGAGCGAGCCCCCTCACGGTCGAACGGCTCGTCGCTCGGACGGCCGAGCGAGACCGCGCGTGGGCCACCGAACGCGGTCTGTCATCCCCGAGGATCCGGATGGAACAGGAGCCGGGGTCCGCGGGGGTGGCCGTGATCGATCACTACCGGAGAGATGTCCTGGCGCCGTTTGGGTTCCGAGGCATCCGCTCGACCGGTTCCAAGCAGACGCGAGCCGAGCCGGTCGCTGCGAGGGCCGAGGCAGGCGACATCAAGATCTGTCACGGGCGGTGGAACACGGCCTTCCTCGACGAACTCACGGCGTTCCCGCTCGGTGTGCACGACGACCAGGTGGACGCGCTCTCGGGTGCCTACGCGGTGCTCGCGAAGCGCGTGTCGCCCTTCATCCCGGTTCCTCGCGGAGAGTGGAGACCTTCGCCGTGGCGGATCTGACCTCCGGTGCGCGACTTGGGCGATCGAGTGATGTTCCCGTCGCCCTTACGCTGTGCTGAATAGTTCGTCGAACGCCGCGGCGGCCTCCGACTGCATCGTGGGAAGGACGTGCGAGTACGTGTCGAGGGTTATCCCGACGCTCGCATGCCCGAGACGCTCCGAGACGATCTTCGGGTGGATGCCCTTGGAGAGCATCAACGTTGCATGGGCGTGACGGAGGTCATGGAATCGGATCCGGGGGAGTCCGACCTTCCGGAGGTGCCGACTCCACCCGGCTGACAGGGTGTCTGGGTTCACGGCCGAGCCATCAGCCCGATCGACCACGAGATCTAGCGCGTGCCAGCGATCTCCGAACGCGAGGCAGCGCGCCTGTTGGTCATCCCGCTGCCGCGAGAGGCGTGGACGCAGGAACAACGGTAGGACGACGGCTCGCTCGGAGCGCTTCGTCTTCGGCCGCTCGAAGACGAGTCCGTCGCGTGTCGCTTGCAGACTGCGCCGAACGTGCGCGGTTGAGAGATCCTGATCGATGTCCGCCCATCGGAGCCCCAGGATCTCGCCGCGGCGCATCCCGGTCGCGAGCGCGATCACGGCCGGGAGCTCGTACCGGCTCCCGGCGAGCGTCGCGAGCAACTTCTCAGCGAGCCCGATGTCGACGACGGTGAGCTCGGCTCGCCTCGGGCGGGGCGGCTGTGCGCCCGATGCAGGGTTCCGATCGAGGAGTCCCCATCGCACCGCCTGCCCGAGGGCCTGGCTCAGTACGAGGTGCAGGTTAAGCACGCTGCCCGATGACAAGCGCCCGGGACCTTCATCCAACAGGGCCGAGTACAGGTCCTGGAGGTCGAGGGGCCCGAGTTCGGCGAGTGGGAGAGCTCCGATCGAAGGGACGACGTGGCGCCTGAGCAGGCCTTCGTAGCCTTCGAAGGTCCTCGCCCGCACCCGGTTCTTCGTGTGGGCGAGCCACCGTGTGATGTAGGCGTCCACCGTTCCTAACGCCACTCCTTCGTCGCTTCTGGCCATGGCCGGCAGAGTAGCTCTGCCCTTGCGCTGCAGCAACTCTTAGCGACTGGACCGGGAGCAGGCGGTTCGGGTGGAATTGCCGTGCATTGGCCTCGTTGGATCTCGGAGAAAGGGGTTCTGGCGCGATGCCCAGCATCAGGAGCGTGGCTGTTGAGCCGCTTCGTGATGGCATCAACCTCCGCCCGATTCCGGCCGATGCCGGGGCAGATGCTCGTGACTAGGAGATCCATGCGTTCCGCGGGCGCATCGGCCCATCAGCGGTTCGAGACGGTGGTCACCGCCTGGCGGCGTCGCGTCCTGCGGCGCTTTCTCCTGGTGTGTTGCCTGCTCTTCGTCGCGTTCACGGCTGCCGGGGCCCTCATCGAGGGGCAGGGCAAGTTCGTCCTGGGGATGCTCGCCGGAGCGACGATGGCGTTCTACGTGGCGCTCAGGGAATCGCCCCCGTGGCACATCGAGAAATGGCGGATGGGAGAGGAAGGAGAACGTCTCACCGCCAAAGCATTGCGCACGCTCCCGCGGCCCGAGTGGACAACCTGGCACGATCTACCCGGGGCGCACCGCACGAACCTCGACCACGTGGTCGTCGGGCCAGCCGGGGTGTTCCTGCTCGACTCGAAGAACTTCTCGGGTGAAGGCCGCATCGAGGGCGGCGAACTCAGGGTGCGCTGGATAGATGACCCCCAAGACGGTTGGGTCTGTAAGGGGATGGCATCGCGGATGCGTGCCGCCAGTGCCGAACTGAAGGAGCGGATCGAGGCCGCGACCAGAGTGCGTGTCTGGGTCCAACCCGTGGTCGTTTTGTGGATGCCGTTCCCCCAAGGGGTCGTTCAGTCCTCGGATGTGTTCTTCGTCCGGGGCGATGCGTTGGTCGAGTGGCTCGCGACGCGCGCGAACTCGAATCGTTCGTTCGACGTGGGGAAGGTCGCGGCTCTGCTGGACGACCCTCGTCGGTTGCTCCCGCGGGGTACTGACCCCTCAACTCCACAGAGGGTATAGACCAAGCAGCAGACGGCCCGCCTGTGCGATTCATCGTTCGACGCACCGGGCAACACTCGCTGGATCAGGGGAGGATCAATGGTTAAGGGCATGATTACGTGCGACCTCGAGCACGAACGTCCGAGACGAGCAACGATCCGAGTGGAGATCAAATCCAGTCGCGCGAGCAGCCCCGGTCGTCCGATGATCCGGGAAGTGGCCCTATGTGCTGAACACGCTCGTCAGCTGCGACAGATGGGCCTCGAGGTTGTGGCGACATGAAATAGTCAGCGACCGAGAGCCGGCCATCGCTGACCGAGAGGAGATCGCCTCGGGGGCTGTCCAGCCCAACGTCATCGATAGCGCGGAGAACGTCCGAGGAGGGTCGCAAGCCTTACTGATATTCCCGGCATTCCGTGGTCTATCCGGTCCGAACCTACGCCACACCGCCGATTGTTATGGCTGCAATGTCTCGCCACGTCGAGCCGACGTGTATTGGGACATCGTTCCACCTCAGGTCCGACCGCGCGGCTGATAGTCCTGGGTCGGCTCGAGGATCAGCTGCCTGAGCTCGGGGCACGATCGGGGATTATGGCTCCTAGCTTGACAAGCGTAAGGTTGGGAGAGTCATCCTATTCCAGTTCCCGCCGTTGTCTTTGTGCTTTAACACTGGGAGGAACAGGCGTAACCTCGAGCGAACGCCGGACGGGGGAGCACTGATGCCAAAGGATTCAAAACCGTCGTCAGCTAAGAAGCCCGCGCCACCTCCGAGTGAAAAGCGAGGAGGTCAGGAGCGCCGACCCGGAGTTGATCCACCCAAAGTCGACACTCCGACTCCGCCGCCGAAACCGAAGAAGTAACGCTGGTCGCCGGAATCGAGCATGCCGACTACGTTTCTAGGGCTGGTTCTTTTTGTGGTGCTCCTCACGCCGGGTCTCTCGTTCTTCATTGTGCGAGACGCGCGAAGACCGACGCGTGAGCTATCGGCCTTTCGAGAGACCGCGGTAGTTGTCACCGTCGGCGCGATTTGCGATGTCGTCGTTCTTGTCCTCTTCGCTGCCTTCCGCGCTTGGAAGCCGCACCTTACGCCTGACGTCGGGAGTCTTGTTCGAACTCCGTCGCAATACGCATCGAACCACCTTGCCTCTGTCAGTTGGTGGTCACTAAGCCTGGTTGCCCTCGCCTGTGCGATAGGTGGCTTCTTGGCAACCATCGATTCAATCGTTCAGCTCGGTCCAATTCGATTCGAATCAGCGTGGTATGCCCTGATGCATAAGCCAGGAAATGAGGATGTTCGGTGCGGATGCCTTCTCGACGACGAGTCATGGGTCTACGGGCGTCTCCTCACGTTCAACACGGACGTCGAGGAGTCTGCCGACCGAGAGCTCGTCCTTACCGCTCCGATCCTTTACCGGTCGAAGGAGGCAGATGAGCCAGAGCCGTGGCGGGCAAGCGCAATCACCATAAGTGCGCGCAGAATCAAGATTCTGCAGATCGATTACCTCAACCCGGCCGGTGGACGCGTGAAAGAGAGCGTGGCCGACATCTCCGCGTGAGGATGGTCGAGTCCATCGTGCGACCCGAGGTGATCCGGACCGAAGGAGCGGAGTTCCAATCCCGGTTCCCCTACCAAGGCCTTGCAGCAAGCCTGCCACACCCCGAGATCGCAGATCTTCTGGCGGGGGTGCGAGACGCCGTTGACGCGAGCCTTGGCCGAAAGGACCCACTAGCGCTCTCTCCTTACGGCTGCTTGGATAGCCAGTGCCCACATCGAAAAGGGGACAGACGTGGATGGAACGAAGACGCTAATCGACCATGCGCGTGATGCCGCTCAACACTCGTACGCTCCGAGATCTCTCCTGCACGTCGGAACTGCTATCCAAACCGCCAACGATATCTACCAAGGCGCCAACTTCGAGAACGACAGTTACGGTGCCACGATCTGCGCCGAGCGGGCAGCCATGGCCCACGTCTTGGCCCACGAAGGCCAGTTGAATGTCGGCCCAGAGATACGCCGTATCGCCCTGTACGCCGAGTGGGATAGCAGGTTAGATACGAAGCCGACGCTTGTTACGGTCTCGCCTTGCGGCATCTGCCGTCAGGTCCTTTACCAGTTCGCGCCGACCGCGGGTGTCGAGTTCCTTCTAGACGGCGCATACACAACCAAGACGGTGCAAGAACTTCTGGTTCACCCGTTCGAGCTGGCGTCGCTTGAAGGGAGAGGTCCTGAACGAACCTCGTGATTCAGCTGACTCCTAACTTGCGCTAATCATATGCTGCGGAGTGCGCAGATTAAGCGCGGTACTTAGCCAGAACAAGGGCGAAAACGAGGACGGCGAGGAAGAGCTGGTCGTCAAGGGCTTTCGTACCGCATACGTCTTCGTCTTCGATATCCACCCACGGCGACGACTTGCCGGAGCTCTGATCTCCCGTCTCTCGTGCGACGCCCCTGCTGTGCTGGATGCGCTTCAACCGCCGCTGGGGAACCTAATAGCTGAACGAGAAGGTGATTTCGCCTGCCTTCGGCTCGTTATCGTCCAACGACACACATGCGCCGACGGAGGTGTTCCCTGACGAGACGGGTCTCTCCCAACCCGGATCCCCTTGCACTTGACAATCCGGATTCCCCGCAACTGTTAGAGCTGCGGTGCGAGGTTTCTTCCCCGAGTGCCGTGAGGTAGACCGCGCAATCTCACCAACCAAGACAGATGCACTTCGCGAGGGGTCGCGATCTGACCGCGCAAGGTACCGAAGATTCGCGACAATCCGTGTGCGTTCTTCCTTGCTTCGCGAGACAAGCCTCCTCGAAGTCGTCGAGCAGCCTCACAAGCAAGACTGCGATCCTGTCCGCGACACGCCTCGAGCAGACGGGCCGCGAGTGCACGATCGACGACCCCACGGACTGGGGCGTCGTGGGCGAGGCGGCTGCGCGCCTGTGCGGTGCTCCGCGCGACGATCCCCCAGCGCTCACCTTGCCCGAGTGCCTGGGTGAGGACGAGGTGCAGGTTCAGCACGGTCCCGGCGGCGAGCTTCCGTTCGGGTTCAAGGAGTGCGCCGTAGAGGCGCTGGAGGTCGAGCGGGGTGAGGTCCGCGAGCCCGCACCCTCCGAGAGCCGGGAGCGCGTGCAGGCGGATCAACGACTCGTAGCCTTGGTGGGTCTTCGGGCGTACCCGCCCCCGCATTTGCCCCAGCCATTGGACGAGGTACTCACCGACCGTGGCGGTTCCGGTCTCTTGGCGCGCGCTCATAACACGACGCTAGCTCTGCAGGCGCCGTTCCAGCAATTGCGGTGGGGCGCCAGAACAATAGCAGCGTAGTGAGTCTCAATGTCCGGGGCCCGAAGCTCTGACAGCACAGTGCGCTTCCCTGGTCCTTGGAACTCGCAGTCGCAGTTCGAACCTTGGAGCGAGTTGCCCCGCCAACGGTTTTCAAGACCGTCGCCTTCGTCCGCTCGGCCATCCTCCCGGCAGGAGGGTATACGAGACCTGCGGCTGTCCCGTGACGGTCATCGTGGAGCGTCTGTTCGCGTCGTCGTACGTATACCCGATGGAGCCTTGCGGGGTGGTCTCGTTCGTCAGCCGATCCAGATCGTCGTAGGTCCGTGTGATCTGTCCGGAGCGGGAGTCAACGACCTGCCCGAGCCTTCCCGCTCCATCGTAGGTGTAGGAGGTTGAGGAAGTGAAGGTCGAGTTGCAGGCCGGTTCCCCCCCTCCGGTGTAGCCGTACCCGATGAAGCTGAGGTCGTTCGGGGCGTCGTAGGAGTACTTCGTCACCTTCCCACGCCGGTCGACCCACTTCGTCAGGTTCCCGCCCGGGTCGTAGGCGAAGGTGTCCTGTCGCGTAAGCGGATCGGTAGGCGAGGACACGAGGTTCAGCTCGTTGTTTCCGTAGTCCCCCATTCCGTCTCGGTCCGGCCGTCTTGAACTGATACATGGAACGGTGCCCAGCCTCCCGTCTCCGCGACGCTCCCACGGCCCAGGATCATGTCGCCATCGAGGCGCAAGGAGTCGAGCCAGTCTGAGCCTAATCTTGGGCTGACCCAAGCCACCCCGAAGCCATCAAGGCCGCAAAGGTGGGTGAAATCACCAAGTACGACTACTCCGCTGGGGTGTCGAATCACATTGCGTACCGGGAAGACGGGTAGTTCGACACGGTGTTGGGGATCATCCGCCCTGACGAAATGGCCATACCCCTTCGCCACGAAAAGCAGCATGTCGTCGTCTTCCCACGTCTCAAGTTGCGTGGTCTCAGAAGACCCCATTGAACGGAACAGTCCAACCCAGGCAGGCCCTCGATGGGGACGAACGAGAACCTGAGCGACAACCTCGCCAAGTCCACCGGGCACATCGAATTCGTATTGGGGCAAATCAGGTAGCTCCCGGATGAGAGTCGCGTTGTAACTCACGTCCTAGCCGATCGGTTGGAAGAAGCGGTGAGTGATTGTAGGCACGTCGAAACGCGCGGTGTCGACACCGATCTCGAAGGCACCCTTAGCTCCGTTCAAGAATCCTGGCAGCGTCCACTGCCCATAGCTCGATGTCACTTGACTGTATGAGCCCTCGGAAGTAACCATCTGGTCCAGGTAGCGGGGGAAATCGTGGAACACAGGATCTTGCGCAGCCTTCGCGATCACGTCTTCGCTATAGGGTAGGGCTATTCCTTCGTCATCGACTCCTTCCTGCGACGGTACCTGCCCGCAATAAATCCCACAGGCGAGCATACTCGTGACGATTGCCGTCGCGGCCCAGCCAACGAGCACGGAGCCAATAGCCGCGCAAGCTCCGGCCAAACAGCTCGCGGCGACCATCACACCGCCAATAACCTTTGGCGCCGCTGGGCCCGCCTTCCAGTCCTGATACAGTTCGGATGAGCCTCGGCTGAACGACGCAGCCGGATGATGCAGCATCTCCCAGACTGTGTCGCCAATCGTCGACATCCCGGACGGATCGGAGAACATCGCCGGGTTTCCGGATGCAAACGAATAGTCCGGATACCTGCCAGCAGGATCCGCCGTCAGGAACGAACCCGTCGTCGAATCGTACATCCGTGCGCGGAGGTCGACGAACCCGGTCGTGCCCGTGTCCTTGTACTCGCCATCGAACGTCATCCGGTTGAAATTCGTGCCTATCCCCGTGTCGTTCTTCTTGTTCGAGCGGAACGCACCGTAGGGCTGGTAGCTGTAGGAATACTCGAGGGTGCCGTTCCCTCGGACGATGTTCGCGGCTGAGTGGGTCTGATCGTAGTGATAGAAGTAGTTGGCTCCGCCAGTCCGTAGCTCCTCGAGCCCGTCACCGTAGAAGAGGTTCGTCGAAGTGCCAGCGGCGGTGGCTGTCGCGAGTTGTGCCACAGGTGCGTTCATGTCCCAGTCATACGTCGTCGTCGCGGAACCGGACACATCGGAGGCCCGGTTGCCGAGCGGATCGTAGGTGTATGTGTAGTTGGTGCCTCCGACCGTCGCCTTCGTCAGACGATGGGCAAGGTCGTATCGGTACGAGTCAGAACCGGCCGTCGCCCTGTCGCCATTTGGCGTCTGCGTGTATGCCGTACCTCCCGACGTAGTGCACGTCGGGTTGACGGTCGGCCCCGACCAGCACAGTTCGTTTGCGACGTCATAGGCGTAATACGTCGAGCCGGCGCCTGAGCCGTAGGTCTGCTTCTTGGTGATGTTGCCGACCCCGTCGTAGATGTAGGAGTAGCCGGTCACATTCGAGCCGGATCCGCAGGCGCCGCCGGTGTCATAGCAAATCTTGTTCAAACGCCCAGTTGAGGAGTCGTAGGTGAAAGTCTGCGTCTCCGTGGTAAGTCCGGCTGCGAGTCCGTTGTTCGTTACGGCTACGCTCGTCGGGAAGCCGGCCGCCGACAGCGTCGGGCTGAAGACCGACAGAGTCGCCAGCGGCGAACCGTACTTGTTGGTGATCTTCGCCACGCGGCCAGCCTTATCGATGTTTGTGTCCGTCTCCCCATCGGGGAAGAACTTCTTAATCACGCCTGGGTTCGCCGTCGTTAGAGCCGAGTAGTTGACGTTCATCGTGCCCGACGAGCAATCCGTAGGCGGCGTTGCACTGAGGTTGAGGCCACAGAAACGGTTGTCGCCATCGTAGGCATAGGAGACGTTCGATCCGCTGGGGTACGTCCGGGTCTTGATCTGCCCTCCCGGGTAATAGGTGTAGGTGAACCCTGCCGCGCCGTTCGGCGTCGCTGAGATCATCCTGCTCAGCGCGTCGTACTGGTACTTCGTTCCACCCCCGACACTGGAGTTGCAGTTCACGCCAGTCGCACCGGTCGCTGCGTAGCAGAGCTGGCTGTCGTCGTTGTACGCGAACTGGGCCGTCGGGGTCGCGTCAAGGTTCTGCCCGGACTGCGGCGTCGTGTAGGCGACGGTGATGAGACGGTTCATCGCGTCGTACGTCTTGGTCACGGTGTCGTGCGGACTGCTCGAAGGTAAGGTCTCAATCAGGGTGCTGCTGGTCGGTGTGTACGTCTTCGTCTGGAAGCTCCAGATACGGCCGAGAGCATCGGTAATCCGCTGGGTCTCCCCGTCGGAGAAGTATTCGTACTGCGTGGCGTGTTGATCGCCGTCGGTCACGTGGAAGAGGTTCCCGTCGGCATCGTAGGTGTATGTGGTGGCTCCCGATCTCGAACCACATGACCCCTGCGGTGAGACGCCCGGAGACACGTAGCAGGGTATCCCGCCTGCCAGGTAGTACTGGTACGTGACGTGGTTGGCGCCGTCGGTTTTGGTCGCGAGGTTCCCTTCCGAGTCGTAGGTGTATTGCGTCGTGAACCCGTACGGGTGGCTCGTCGTCGGGTCGGTCACGGTGAGTAAGCGCCCGGCGTCCTCGTAGGTATAGTTCCAGGTCCCACCGCCCGCGATAGGCGTCGTCATCGTGGCGCGCTGGA